>Ga0180434_10001858_pt1 | contig 29322 bp, 18 predicted proteins | sample SS_ome_7_FD_132453 | JGI IMG/M metagenome (GOLD analysis project Ga0180434, IMG submission 132453) | Hypersaline lake sediment archaeal communities from the Salton Sea, California, USA - SS_1_D_2 metaG | ecosystem: Environmental > Aquatic > Non-marine Saline and Alkaline > Hypersaline >... | reverse complement strand
GTCCGGCGCCTGGAGCAACTCCTTCGGATTGGCGGCGACCTTGTCGCGGTTGATCTCGATCTTGCCCTTCTCGCCGACGAAGATCGCGCCCAGGCCCGGGCCGCTGTCGCCGTCGAGATGCAGACGCAACTCGGTGCCGTCGGCATACCACATCCGCACGCGCGCCCGCGGACCCTTCACATGTCGCGCCAAGCGGTAGTAGCGCTCGCCCGTATCGGTGGCCTGCTCTTCGCCGACCGTCGGGCCGGTAATGTACTTGCCGGTGCCGGTGACCTGGACGGGCTCTTCCAACAGGATCTCGACCGGGCCGGTCTCGCTGGTGCCCAGGGCACGCTGGATCTGGTCGTAGGAGTGGGTGCCCCAGCCGGTCACCCCGAAGCAGAGCCCGCCGGCATCGTAGTCCCACCACTTGGCCCAGCGGTGGTGAAGTTCGCCGTGGTAGGGCCGATAGACGGCCTGGTTGGTCCAGACGTCCCACCAATTGTCGCTGCCGCCGCTGGGCATCTCCTGGGCCGGCTTGTCGGTCCAGCGTTCCGCACCGACGAAATTCGGAGCCAACACGACGCGGACCTTGCCAATCGCCCCGTTCTTGACCAGGTCGCTCGCCCAGTTGTTCAGCGGGATCGATCGCTGCTGCGTGCCGACCTGCGTGACGCGCTGGTAGTGCCGCGCGGCGTTGACCATCTCGCGGCCCTCGGCCACGGTCAAACACATGGGCTTTTCGATATAAGCGTCCATGCCCGCCTGCATCGCCAGCACGGTGATCCACGCTCGGGCGTGGGTGGTCGTTTCGACCATCACGCCGTCGAGGTTCTCCTTGTCGATCATCTGGCGGAAGTCTTCGTAGGCCTTCCAATCCTGCCCCTTGCCGACGGAGTTCAGAAACCCTTGGCAGGCCGGGGCGAAGCAGTCGCAGATCGCCGCGATCCGCATCTCTGGGATTTGCAGGCAGTTGCCGGCTAGGCCCCGCGCCCGACCGCCGAGGCCAATGACCCCGACGTTCACCTTCTCATTGGCGCCCGGCTGACCGGGCGCGCCCAGCACATGCGAGGGAATCAGGTAGGGCAAGGCGAAGGCGGCTCCGCCCGCGCGCAGGGCTTCTCGTCGCGTGAATCGGCTGGTTGCCATGATAGAAACGCCTTCGGGGCGATTCGGGAGGGGAAGGTGCCTTGCGAATGCCTCGCACGGCGCAAGGGGGGGGCCGACCGTCGATCAGAACAAACGGTCATTTTACTAGAAATAGCCAAGCCATGCAACTTTGCCGTGCTGCGGCCAGACGCCGCTCTCTTTCCGTTCTTTTCTGGCTTCCGAGCATATCAAACCCCGCCCCCCAAGACCGTGATTGCACCAAGAGTTTAACGTATGGTTCAATAGGGAGGAACTAGAGCAATGCCACCCCCCCCTGGGAGTTATCTGTGCCTGTGCCGACCAGTGCTGTTCGTCTTGCCATAACTGCGGCCCTGGGCCTTTTGGCCAATATGGCGGCCCAGGCCGAGGACACCCCGCGGCCGGAGCATCCCCGGCCCGACTTCCAACGGGACACCTGGGCGAACCTCAACGGCACGTGGCAGTTCCGGTTCGATCCGAAGAATCAGGGCGTCGAGCAACATTGGTTTGCGTCAGGCGCGAGCTTCGACCGCCGCATCGTCGTCCCCTTCTGCTGGGAGAGCCCTCTGTCGGGCATCGGCGACACGTCGGGCCAGAGGGTCGGCTGGTACCGCCGCAAGATCACCATGCCCGAAGCCTGGCAAGGCAAGCAGGTCTGGCTTTGCTTCGGCGCGGTCGACTGGCAGTGCCGCGTTTGGATCGACGGTCGGGAAATCGGCCAACACGAAGGCGGCTATTCGCCTTTCGAGTTCGACATCACCGAATGGGTCAGCCCGGGTGCATCGGCCACGCTGGTCGTCCGGGCCGAGGACCCGACCGACCGGGAGTTGCCGACCGGCAAGCAGATCGGCTGGTACACGCCGACCAGCGGCATTTGGCAGACGGTTTATCTTGAAGCTCGACCGGCGACCCATATCGATCACCTGCGGATGGTGCCGATCCGTCGCGGCAGTCACTGGCTGTTGGAAGTCCATGCCGAGGCGGTCGGCCCGGACGGTTCCGCCGAACTGCAAATCATCTCGTCCGACGCAGGCGTCAGTCCCTATCGCGGCGCGTTGAAGCTCAGCGACGGCCGAGGCGAGCTGTCGACGCTTCTGGAGATAACCAACGCCAGGCCTTGGACGCCGGAGACGCCGCACTTGTACGACCTCGAAGCCCTACTGCACACCGACGGCGGCACGGACGTCGTGCGGACTTACTTCGGCCTGCGGACGATCGGCCGGGGCCGCTGGGGCGATCTGCCGCATGAGGCGATCCTGCTCAACGGCGAGCCGGTCTATTTGCGCGGGGCGCTCGACCAGTCGTTCAACCCCCAGGGCATCCACACCGCGCCGAGCGACGCCTTCCTCCGACGCGATATGGAAATCGCCAAAGAGTACGGGCTGAACTTCCTGCGGATCCACATCAAGAGCGAGGAGCCGCGGCGGCTCTACTGGGCCGATCGGCTGGGCGTGCTGCTGATGGAGGACATGCCCTGCACATGGGAGCAAAGCCCTCGGGCACGCGCGGCGTGGGAGCCGACCATGCGGGCGACCATCCGCCGCGACATCAACCACCCGTCGATCATCGCCTGGTGCCTGTTCAACGAGACCTGGGGACTTGGCCGCAATTACAAGACGGACGTCGAGACGCAGCAGTGGGTCGAGCGACTGTTCGACGAGGTCCGAAAACGGCTCGATCCCTCTCGACTGGTCGAGGACAATTCGCCCTGCCGCTACGACCATGTGAAAACCGATTTGAACTCCTGGCACTTCTACATCGACGACGACAAGCGTGCCCGGGAGCATATCGAGCATGTCGTCGAGAACACCTATCCCGGCTCATCGTTCAACTATGTGCCCGGCCGGGTGCAGGGGACCGAGCCGCTGATCAACTCCGAATACGGCGCCGTCTCGGCCGGCGGGGGCGACCGCGACATCTCCTGGGGCTTCCGCTCCTTGACCACCGAACTGCGGCGGCACGAAAAGATCCAGGGCTACGTCTATACCGAGCTTTCCGACATCGAGTGGGAACACAACGGGCTGGTCGACTACGACCGCTCGGCCAAGGAGTTCGGCTACGACGCCTTCGTGCCCGAGATGACCGTCGCCGAGCTGAACGGGGCCGATTTCGTCGGCTACGACTGTCCGCCGGTCCTGGAAGCGGCGCCCGGCGACCGCATCTCCGTGCCCGTCTTCGTTAGCCACTTCTCCGACCGCACCGGCCCGGCGCGGTTGCGGTGGCACATCGGCGGCACCAACGACCTGGGCCAGACGGTCCGCACGCCGCCACGGACGCGGGCCGTGATTTGGAATCGATGCCGCGTGACGTTCCAACCGCCGCTGGAAGTGACATTGCCGGGCGACCGGCCGTTTGTCGGCGCGGTGGCGTTGGAACTCCTCGACGAGCATGGGGAGCGGATTGCGGCCAATTTCGTCAACCTGATCGTGCGGCATGCGCCGGTCGCGGCCGTCGGAAGAGTGGCCGATATGCCCGAAAGCCCGCGAATCGAAGTGATCGGCGAGCGGTTGGTGGCCGTGCGGTTCGCGCCGCAGGAGTTTTCCGCGATGCGGGCCGACGCTAAGCCCAAGGACGCGAAGGAGCACGACGGGAAAATCTACGCTCCGGGCGATTGCGAAGTGGAGTATCGGCTGACGTTGCCCGACTTCGTCTGCAACGCCGCGCCGACGCAACTGGTGCTTCTGGCCGAATTGTCCAGCAAGGCTGACGACGAGCGGTTGGACTGGCCGTCGCGTCGCCAGCCGTTGGACTATCCGCAGACGCAAGCCCGAAAGCATCCGGGCAAGGTCGTGGTGGAGCTTGCCGGGCGGAAGCTTTGGGAGCTGGAGCTGCCCGACGACCCGGCCGACGCCCGAGGAGTGCTTTCGCACCATGCACGTTTTCACCACGGCAGCTATGGCTACTTGGTTCGCCGGAAGGTTGATTTGGCCGAGCAGCCCGAGCTTCGCGACGTTGTCACGCGGCAAGTGGTGCTGCCGCTGGTTTTTCGGACGGTTGATGGGCATGGACTGTCGATCTACGGCCGGCAGTTGGGACGCTATCCGATCGATCCGACGTTGATCATCCAGACGGCCAAGCCGCTATCGCAGCCGGTCGGCGCCAAGTCGCTGGAGCCGGTGACCGAGGCGTTGGAGAAGTAGCCGTTTGTCGTCCCGCCTTGTAAGTATTGACGAACACGATGGCTATGCGACGATTCTGGTGCGTGGAAACCTGTATCTTCCTGGGCCTGTGGCTGGTGCTGATGCTGGCCGGGCGGAGCATGCTGCTGCGCGACCCGGGCACATTCTGGCATACGGTCGTCGGCCAACGGATGCTCGATCAAGGCGCGGTGCTCGATGCCGACCCGTTCAGCTTCACCCGCGGCGGCGAGACGTGGATCGCCCACCAATGGCTCAGCGAATGCACGATGGCGGCCCTTTACCGGCTCGGCGGTTGGGACACGCTGCTGCTGGCGACCGCTGCCCTGTTGGCCGGCGTCTACACGTGGCTAGCCGGGCGGATGCTGCGGTCGGGCCTCCATTGGCTATGGGCAGGCGGACTGCTCGCTTTGGTGCTTTTGGGTAGTTCACCCCAGTTTCATATTCGGCCGCTGCTTGTGACCATCGGCGGCATGGCCCTGCTGTTCGCGCTGCTGCTGGATATCGAAGACGGCCGGCGCTCCCCGCGGTGGCTCTGGCTGCTGGTACCCGCCTGCGCCCTTTGGGCCAACCTGCACGGCGGCGTGCTGGCCGGCTGGGCGACCGCCGCGATGGCAGCCGCCGGGTGGACAGTTGGCCGATGGGCGGGCAGGCCGGCGCCCCTCCGGCAAGGTCGCGACGTCGCCGAACTGGCCGCCGTGCTTGTGCTCGCCGCCGCCGCAATGTTGCTGAACCCCTACGGACTCGACCTTCCCCGGGCGTGGCTGACGACACTCGCGATGCCGCTGCCGATGCTGATCGAGGAGCACGGCCCATTGGACCTGACCAAGCCGTTCGGCTGGGCGACGCTGCTGCTGGGCGCCGGCTACCTGGCCACGCTGGCGGGCGTGCGGCCGAAGCAGTGGCGCGTGGCGTGGCTGCTGCCGCTTCTTTGGCTGGTGCTGGCGATCCAGAGGGTGCGCAATGCGCCGCTGTTTGCCATCATGGCCGCCTTGGCCATTGCCGACATCCTGCCGCGCACCCGCTGGGCCCCGTGGCTGGGGAGGCGCGAGGTGCTCCTGCCGCAAGTCGAGGAAGAGAAACGCCACTACACGCCGGCCGCCGCATTGCTGCCGGCCTTGCTGGTCGGCCTGGCTCTGGCGATGCAGCTTGCCGGCGCGGAGGCGCCGATCCTTGGTCGTGGCTGGGCCCGGCTCGATCCGACCCGTTGGCCGGTCGACCTGTTGCCGGAGCTAAAGCAGATCGAGGCCGACCACGGCTCGGCCACACCGATCTTCAACGACATGAAGTTTGGCGGCTTCTTGATCTTTCACACGCCGGGGCTTCGCGTTTTTATCGACGACCGCTGCGCGCTGTACGGCACGGAGTTGCTTTCGGCCTACGACCAGGCCCGGCGGGAGCGGCCCGAGCGGCTTCAGCCGTGGCAGCGGCGGTACGGGTTCCGGCATGCGTTGGTCGAGCCGGAGACGGAGTTCGACCGCTATCTCGGCGCGTCGCCCCGATGGACGCTGGTCCGACGCGGTCCGGCTGCGGCGCTCTATCGGCTGACTACTTCAGCTCGCGGATCTTGATGTTTCGCCAGCTCACGTAGAGCGGCTCCTTGCGACCGCCGACGCCGTGGACTTGCAGACCGATCAATCCCTCGCGGCTCATGGCCTCATTGGTCAGGTCGGCGACCGGCTGGCCGTTGACCCACGTCTTGATGCTGGAGCCTTTGGCCACGACGCGGTACTGATTCCACTCGTCGTTCTTGAAGGTGTGCCTCGTCGAGCGGTCCTGGCTGAGCCAGCCGCCGGCCGCCTCGCCGTAGATGTAGCCGGCATCGCTTCCATCACCCCCGATAGCTTCGATCTCGACCTGCGGCCCATAGACGCGGTCGTTGCCCTTGATGTTGCTGCGGATCTGCACACCGCTGTTTAAGGCGTTGTCGACCTTGACCTCAAACATCAGTTCGAAATCGCTGAAGCGGTCCTCCGTGCAGAGGAAGCTGTTGGATGTGTTCGGGACACTGTGGCCGACGATGGTTCCGTCTTCGACCTTGTAGACGGCCTTGCCGCCGTGCTGTTCCCAGCCTTCGAGGGTCTTGCCGTCGAACAGCGACCGCCACTGGCAGTCGTCGGCGGTCGCGGGGGTGCCGAGGGCGAGCAACCCGGCAACAGCCAAAGCAGTCAGCATCGCTTGCAGGGGGCGCACGAACATCATTCGCTCCTTTTGTCTGTGTGGGAGGGGGGCAGGTGGGATTGCAGGTGCGTTGCACCGAGCCCGTCGTCGGGACGTACACGACCAGTATAGTTGGGCCGGCTCGGCGGGGCAAGCGTTTTGGAGCTACATGAAGCTCTCGCGGACCTCCGGCGGGGCGGGGCCGTAGGTCAACGGCTCCATCGTGCAGGTGGCGCGGCCCTGGCTGAGTCCCCGCATCGCGCTGGAATAGCCGAACAGATTGGCCAGCGGGGCCTGGGCCTCGATGACCGTGGTGCGGTCGCGGTTCTGCGTTCGGGTGATGATCGCGCGGCGCTGTTGCAAGTCGCTGACGATGTCGCCGAGGTTCTCCTCCGGCGTGCTGACCTCCAGCCGCATGACCGGCTCCAGAAGCACGATACCGGCTTCGCGGAGGCCCTTGTTGAAGGCGTCGGCCGCGGCGAACCGGAAGGCCAGCTCGTTCGATTCCGTCTCGTGGACCTCACCGCCGAGGACGGTGATCTTCACATGCATCAGCGGGAAGCCGAACAGGCCGCCGCCCTGGCCTTGCTCGGTGAGCACCTCCATGGCCGCCGCCAGCAGCGGCTCGGACAGGTCGTCGCCGCAGGGCGGCAAGACGCTGACCGGCACGGGGCTGTCCTCGACCGGCTCCATCCGGATGGTCAATTTGGCGAACAGGCTTTGCCCGGCCATATGGCGGTGGCATTCGCCGGTCACCTCGACTGCCTTCTCGACCGTCTCGCGGTAGCTGACCCTGGGATTGTGGACGCGGACGTTCAGGTTGTAGTCGCGCAGCAAGCGGTGCTTGATCACCTCGAGGTGCAATTCGCCCATGCCGCTGATCAACGTCTGGCCGGTCTCCTCGTTCTCGGCGGCTCGGAAGGTGGGATCCTGCCGGCGGAGCATGGCGAGCACTTCGCCGAGCTTCTTGCGTTCGGTCGAACTTTCCGGCTCAATGGCCATCGAGACGACCGTCTCGGGAAAGGTAATCGATTCGAGCAGGATCGGGTTCTTCGTTTCGCACAGCGTATCGCCGGTGACCGAGTGGTGCAGGCCGACGATCCCGATGATGTCGCCGGTGACGACGCGGTCGACCTGCTTGCGGCGGTCGGAGAGGATGCGCCAAAGCTGCGGGATGTTTTCCTTCTTGTCCTTGCCGGGGTTGTAAACGCGGCTACCCGCCTTGAGTTCGCCCGAGTAGACCCGGACGTAATGCAGGTCGCCGTGGCGGTCGGCCTGGATTTTGAAAACAAGCCCGCAGAAAGGCTCTTTCGGATCGGGCTTGCGGACGAGCTTCTTCTCGTGCTTCTTGTCTTTCGGGTCGAGTCCTTCGACCGGCGGCATGTCCAGCGGGCTGGGCAGGTAGGCCGCGACCGCGTCGAGGATCGGTTGGATGCCGATCCCGCCCAACGCCGAGCCGCAAAGCACCGGCACGATGTAGTTGTGCAGCGTGGCCTTGCGGATGACCTGGTGGATCAGTTCCTCGGAGATCGGCTCTTCGGCCAGCATCCGCTCGGTCAGTTCGTCGTCGAACAGCGAGAGCTGGTCGAGGAGTTGGGCACGCCAGATGTGGGCGTCTTCGCGCATTTCCTCGGGAATTTCCTCGACGAGAACCTCATTCTCCTCGTCCTCGCCGACGAAGCGCAACATCTTCATCTGGATCAGGTCGACCAGACCGCGGAAGGAATCCTTGATATGGGCCGGCCCGCTTCCGACCGGCAGGCTCAGCACGGCCGGCTTGGCCGAAAGCCGCCGCTGGATCTCGGTGACGGTGGCGTAGAAATCGGCCCCTTCCCGGTCCATCTTGTTGATAAACGCCAGGCGCGGAACATGATACTTGTCGGCCTGGCGCCAGACCGTTTCGCTTTGGGCCTCGACGCCCTCCCGGGCACTGAAGACGACCACCGCGCCGTCGAGCACCCGGAGGCTCCGCTCGACCTCGGCAGTGAAGTCGACGTGGCCCGGGGTGTCGATCAGGTTGATCGTCACATCCTTCCAGGGGAAGGTGATGCAGGCGGAGTTGATCGTGATGCCGCGCTGCTGTTCCTCGGGATCGAAGTCGGTCACCGTGGTACCGCTGTCGACACGGCCGACGCGATGCGTGAAATGGGAATAGAACAGCATCCGTTCGGTGACGGTGGTTTTTCCGGCGTCGATATGGGCGATGACGCCGAGGTTGCGAAGTTGTTCGATGCTGTTGGCCATGGAACGCTTCCGGGCAAAATCCCAAATCCCCGCGCATAAAAACACCGCGCCGAAAGGGGGCCATCGGCGCGGCGTGTGTGGGTTGTCGCTATTACCAAGCGAAATGGGCAAAGGCCTTGTTCGCTTCGGCCATGCGGTGGACATTCTCGCGCCGCGTCATCGCCGTGCCTTCGCGATTGTAGGCCGAAAGCAACTCGCCGGCCAGCTTTTCACTCATCGAGCGGCCCTTCTTCTCCCGGCAGGCCATCAGGATCCAGCGGATCGCCAGCGACTGTTGCCGCGTGCGGTTGACCTGCATGGGCACCTGGTAGGAGGCACCCCCGACGCGCTTGGAACGCACCTCGATGTTCGGCTTGACGTTGTCGAGCGCTTGGTTGAAAACCTCCAACGGCTCGGCGTCCTTGATCTTCTCGCCGATCACGTCCAGAGCGTCGTAGAAGACCCGCTGGGCGGTGCTCTTCTTGCCGTCCCACATCATGCAGTTGATGAACTTGCTGGCCAGAATCGACCCGTACTTCGGATCTCCGACAAGCTGCTTCCGACTCGCAGTAATACGACCCATGATTGTATTCTGTGGTGCTAGGTCAACGAGAACTCCCGAGCAGGCGACCCTCGCGCGGCCCGGGAGACCGCGACAAATGACTGGCTCTACTTCCTCTTGGCTCCGTAGCGACTTCGCGACTGTTTGCGGCCATCGACTCCCAGGCTATCCAACGCGCCGCGGACGACCTGATACCGCACGCCCGGCAAATCGCGCACACGGCCGCCGCGGACCAGCACGATCGAGTGCTCCTGCAGGCTGTGGCCTTCGCCCGGGATATAGACCGTCACTTCCTTGCCGTTGGACAAGCGGACACGAGTAATCTTGCGCAGAGCGGAATTCGGCTTCTTTGGGGTCATCGTCTTGACCTGCAAGCACACCCCCCGTTTCTGCGGGCAGCGCTCCAGCACCGGCGCCTTGCTGAATTTCCGCGGGGGTTTCCGCCGTTTGCGGATCAGTTGGTTGATCGTGGGCATTGGTAGGCTCAGGTTAGTAAACGGGCGTCGTTGAGAGCACAAAAAGCTAAGTTTGGCACGCGCCGACGCACCTGTCAATGGGGGCGCGGCACGACTTTGGAGTGTGGCGGCCTGACGCCGCCTTCCCATCTCCTTTTCCGCTTTTCTTCTTTTCTTTCTTTTCCTGCCAACCTACCTATCCCTCGTCCTTTGCCGGGGCGTCGGGATCGCCGATCAGCTCGTCCAGAGTGCCCCCCCCCTTGCTGGACGGGGGTGCCGCAGGCACGGCATCGCCGCCGTCGGCCGCCGCGCGTTGGCCGTCGCCCTGTTGGCCCGGGGCGGTCGCCTCCGCGCTCTCGAGCAACGGGAAGTGTTGCGACAGGACACTCTCTTTCTCCGCCGTCAACGCTTCGAGCGCTTGCGGCCGGATCCGGATCTCGCCGTCCTGGTAGGTGTGGAAGCCGGTCCCGGCCGGGATCAGGTGGCCCAGGATTACGTTCTCCTTCAGGCCAACCAGTTGGTCGATCTTGCCGGCCAGCGCCGCCTCGGTGAGCACTTTCGTCGTTTCCTGGAAGCTGGCGGCCGAAATGAAGCTGGCGCTCTGCACGGCCGCCTTCGTGATGCCCAGCAATTGGGTGCTGGCGGTTGCCCGCTTCGGTTTGCGCCCCTTGGCCGGTTCGCCGCCGAGGGCCTCGATCTGGGCATTGGCCTGCTCCAGCGCGTCGATCGGGACAATCATACCGACCTCGAAATCGCTGTCGCCCTTCTCGGCAATCTTCACGCACCGGGCCACGTCGTCGTTGGCCTTGCGGAAGTCGAACTTGTCCATCACCGAGCCGGGCAGAAGCCCCGTATCGCCGACCGCCTCCACTCGAACCTTCCGAAGCATCTGGGAGACGATGATCTCGATATGCTTGTCGTTGATCTCGACGCGCTGGCTGCGGTAGACGTTCTGGATTTCGCGGACAAGGTACTGCTGCACCGCCTCTTCGCCGGAGATCCGCAAGATGTCGTGGGGAACCAGCGGTCCGTCGACCAACGCCTCGCCGGCGCGGACGAAGGTGCTGGTATGCACGCGGAGGTGCTTGCCGTGCGAGACGAGGTGTTCGCGCTCGATGCCGGTCTCGCTGCGGACGACGATCGTCCGCTTGCCGCGCCGCTTCTCGCCGAGAATCTCGACCGCCCCGTCGATCTCGGCGATCACGGCCGGATCCTTGGGCTTTCGCGCCTCGAAGATTTCCGTCACCCGCGGCAGACCGCCGGTGATGTCCTGGGTGCCGGAGACCTCGCGCGGCGTCTTCGCCAGCAGGGTACCGGCGGTGACCTGCTTGCCCTCGGGCGCCTCGATATAGGCCTTTTCGGGCATGTAGTAGAAGTCGAGGATCTTGCCGGAGGCGTCTTCGAGCACGATCTGCGGGTGCAGGTCGCCCTTGTGCTCGATGATCATCAGGCGGACGTGCCCACCGGGATCCTTCTCCTTGCGCATCGTCTCGCCTTCGATGACGTCTTCGTAGCGGACCTTGCCGCCGACCTCGGCGAGGATCGGGATGCTGTGCGGGTCCCACTGGCACAACGGAGCGCCGGCCTCGACCTGCTGGTTCTCCTCGACCGCCAGGTGGGCACCGGCGGGGATCTCGTATTTTTCCAGTTCGCGAGCCTTCGGGTCGAGGATGTGGATTTCGCCGCTTCGGGTCAGCACGACCTGGTTGCCCTGGTCGTCGCGGACGACCTTCATGCGGCTGAACTTGACCTGGCCGGCCTTCTTCGCGCGGATTTCGCTCTCTTCGACGGCCCGGGCCGCCGTCCCGCCGATGTGGAACGTCCGCATCGTCAACTGCGTACCCGGCTCGCCGATGCTCTGGGCAGCGATGATGCCGGCCGCAAGGCCTTCCTCGACCAGCGAGCCGGTCGACAGGTCCATGCCGTAGCAGAGGGCGCAAATGCCCAACGAGGCGTCGCAAGTCAGCGGGCTGCGGACCTGGATCTTTTCCAAGCCCATCTCCTCGATCCGGCGGGCGACCTCGGTGGTGATCAAATCGTTCTCGCGGACAATCACCTCGTCAGTAATCGGGTTGACGATATTCGTACGGCTAACCCGACCGCGGATCGACTCGGCCAGGCTGACCTCGACCTTCTCGCCCCGATAGATGACGCCCTTGGTGATACCCTGGGTGGTGCCGCAATCGTGCATGGTCACCACGACGTTCTGGGCCACGTCGGCCAGCTTGCGCGTCAGGTAGCCGGAGTCGGCCGTCTTCAAGGCCGTATCGGCCAGACCCTTTCGGGCACCGTGCGTGGAGCTGAAGTATTCCAGCACACTGAGCCCCTCGCGGAAATTCGCCTTAATCGGCGTCTCGATGATCTTGCCCGACGGTTTCGCCATCAGACCCCGCATGCCGGCCAACTGGCGGATCTGCTCGACGCCGCCCCGGGCACCGGAGTGGGCCATCAGGTAGATCGGGTTGACATAGCCGGTAAAGCGGGTATCGCTCTGCAACTCGGCCATCATCTGCTGGGTGATCTCTTCCCGGGCGTGCGTCCAGGCGTCGAGCACCTGGTTGTAACGCTCGCCCTCGGTGATGATACCGCGCTGGTAGAGCTTGAGAATCTTCAACACGGCCTTCTCGGCCGCGGCGATGATTTTCACCTTGTTGGCCGGCGTGATCAGGTCGTCGGTCGCGAAGCTCAGGCCGCTGCGGGTGCTCTGGCGGAACCCGAACTGGTTCATGCCATCCAACAGGTCGATCGTCTGCCGGCGTCCCAGCAGTTCGTAGCAGTCGGAAATGACCATCGAGAGGTCCGACCCCCGCAAGGTCATGTTGTAGTACGGCATCCCCTTGGGCAGCATCTCGTTGAAGACAACCCGTCCGACGGTTGTCTCGATCAACCCGGTGGGGCCGCGCTCGCCGTCGCCCTTGAGCACCCGATCCGGCGGCAGACGCAGCTTGATCGAGGCGTGGGTATCGACCTTGTGCAGCGAGTAGGCCAACTCCACCTCCGCGCTGGAAGTGAAGGCCATCCCTTCGCCCTTGCTCTCCGGCTGCATCGCCGTGATGTAGTAGCAGCCCATCACCACGTCCTGCGACGGGCTGATAATCGGCGCGCCGTTGGCTGGGCTGAAGATGTTGTTCGTCGACATCATTAGCGTATGGGCTTCGACCTGGGCCTCGATCGAAAGCGGAAGGTGGACGGCCATCTGGTCGCCGTCGAAGTCGGCGTTGAAGCCCTTGCAGACCAGCGGGTGCAGCTTGATGGCGTTGCCTTCGACCAGCACCGGCTCGAACGCCTGGATACCGATCCTGTGCAGCGTGGGAGCCCGGTTCAAGAGCACCGGATGGTTCTGGATCACCTCTTCGAGGATATCCCAAACCTCCTCGTCCTTCCGCTCGAGCATCTTCTTGGCGCTTTTGATCGTATCGGCGTGCCCCAGCTCCTTCAGCCGGCGGATAATGAACGGCTGGTACAGCTCCAGGGCGATCTTCTTCGGCAGGCCGCATTGGTGCAGCCGCAGGCTCGGGCCGACCACGATCACGCTTCGGGCCGAATAGTCGACGCGCTTGCCCAAGAGGTTTTCACGGAAACGCCCCTGCTTGCCCTTGATCATGTCCGTCAACGACTTCAGCGGACGGTTGCTCGATCCGAGCACCGGCCGCTTGCAGCGGTTGTTGTCGAACAGGGCGTCGACCGACTGCTGCAACATCCGCTTCTCGTTGCGGATGATCACTTCCGGCGCGTTGAGGTCGACCAGCTTCTTCAGCCGGTTGTTGCGATTGATGATGCGGCGGTAGAGGTCGTTCAGGTCGCTCGTGGCGAAGTTGCCCGAGTCCAAAAGCACCAGCGGCCGCAGGTCGGGCGGAATGACCGGGATCACGTCCAGCACCATCCACTCGGGCCGGTTGTCGCTATCGCGGATCGATTCGACGATCTTCAGCCGGTTGATCAGGTCCTTGCGCTTCTGCTTCGAGTTGGTCTCGGCCAGGTCGACGCGCAGCTCGGCCGAGAGCTGGACCAGGTCGAGGCTGTTCAGCAGCTTGCGGACGGCCTCGGCACCCATGTCGGCCTCGAACGCGGCGTCGCCGTATTGGGCCCGAGCGGCGCGGAACTCCTCCTCGGTCAGCAGTTGCTGGGCCTTCAACGGCGTGTCGCCGGGGTCGACCACCACGTAGTCCTGGAAGTAGATCACCTTCTCCAGGCTGGTGGTCTTCATGTTCAGCAAGGCGCCCAAGCGGCTGGGCATCGCCTTGAAGAACCAGATATGCACCACCGGCGCGGCCAACTCGATATGGCCCATCCGCTTGCGGCGGACGCGGCTGTGGGTGATCTTCACGCCGCAACGGTCGCAGATCATTCCCTTGTATTTCATCCCGCGGTACTTGCCGCAGGAGCATTCCCAGTCCTTCTCCGGACCGAAGATCCGCTCGCAGAACAGGCCGTCTTTTTCCGGCCGGTAGGTGCGGTAGTTGATCGTCTCGGGCTTCTTGACCTCGCCGAACGACCAGCTACGGATATCGTGCGGCCGGGCGAGGCTGATCTTCACCGAGGCGTAATCGTTAATGCGGTCGTAAGTGGCTTCAGCGGTACTCACTATCGACCCTCCTTCTTATTAGGCCTGGAAGCGGGCGACTTCCAGCGTGGGGGAGTCCCTGGTAAAACTGGCTATGCACGTAGGCGGGGGCACGGGCCGCGCCCCGCCCGATATGGCTAAATGCGAGTCTTCTCGAGTTGCATGTTCAATGCCAGCCCGCGGATTTCGTTGGTCAGCACGTCGAAACTGGCGGGCGTTCCGGCCTCCAGCGTGTTCTCGCCTTTGACCATCGACTCGTAAATCTTGGTCCGCCCCTCGACGTCGTCGCTTTTGACGGTCAGCAATTCTTGAAGGATGTAGGCGGCCCCGTAGGCCTCCAACGCCCAGACTTCCATTTCGCCAAACCGCTGCCCGCCGAATCGGGCCTTGCCGCCGAGCGGCTGTTGCGTGATCAGCGAGTAGGGGCCGGTGCTTCGGGCGTGGACCTTGTCATCGACCAGGTGGTGGAGCTTCAGCATGTAGATGTGCCCGACGGTCGAAAGCTGCTCGAACGATTCGCCGGTTCGGCCGTCGTAGAGTTGGGCCTTGCCGTTGGCCGGCAAGCCCGCCTCCTCGAGAACCTTCGCGATATCCTCTTCGCTGGCCCCGTCGAAGATCGGCGTAATCGCCTGGAATCCCAACGCGGCGCCGGCCCACCCGAGGTGCGTCTCGAGGATCTGGCCGACATTCATACGGCTGGGCACGCCCAGCGGGTTCAGCAGGATCTGGACGGAGGTGCCGTCTTCCAAGAACGGCATATCCTCCTTCGGGAGAATCTTGGAGATAACGCCCTTGTTCCCGTGCCGGCCGGCCATCTTGTCGCCGACGGAGATCACCCGCTTGGCCGCGATGTAGACCTTGACCATCTGCAACACGCCGCTGCGCAGCTCGTCGCCCCGCTTCAGCGTATTCAATCGCCGCTCCTTGGCGTCGATGGCGGCCTCAACGGCCGGCCACATGTTCTCGTAGATCTTTTCGACCTGGGCGCGGCGCTGGGCGCTGCGGATGTCCAACGCCTGGAGCCGGAAACGATGCGCCTGCTCGGCCACCGAGCGGTGCTCACGGTCATGGACCAGCGGGTTGCCGTCCTCGTCGGTCAGCTTCCGTTCGAGCACGCCCTCGATCTGCTCGACCAACTCTCCGAACGCGGTGGCGATCCGGGCGTTGCCTTCCGCCTCCGTCTCCTTCAACGCGTTCTCGAAGGCCTTCTTCTCCTCCTCCGAGAGGCTCATCCGGCGGGAGAACTTCTGTGTGTCGATCACGATCCCCTCGACGCCCGAGGGCACCTCCAGCGAGTCGTTCTTGACGTCTTCACCGGCCCGGCCGAAAATGGCGTGCAGCAGCTTTTCCTCGGGCGTCAGCTCGGTCTTCGATTTCGGCGAGACCTTGCCGACCAGGATATCGCCGGGGCGGACATAGGTGCCCACCTGCACGATGCCGCTCTCGTCGAGGTTGCGGAGCTGCTTCTCGCTGACGTTGGGGATGTCGCGGGTGAATTCTTCGCGGCCGAGCTTCGTCTCGCGGATTTCGATGTCGAACTCCTCGATGTGGATCGAGGTGTAGGTGTCGGCCTCGACCAGCTCGTCGCTGATGATGATGGCGTCCTCGAAGTTGAACCCGTCCCAGGCCATGAAGGCCACCAACACGTTCCGCCCCAAGGCCAATTCGCCGTGGCAGGTCGCCGCGCCATCGGCGAGGATGTCGCCCTTTTCGACGGCCTGGCCGAGCCGCACCAACGGTTTCTGGTTCTGGCAGGTCCGCTCGTTCAGGCCGACGAACTTCCGCAACGGATAGACGTCGGGGCCGATCTCGATCCGCTCGGCGTCGACGTAGGTCACCGTGCCCGCGCGGTCGGCGCGGACGATCATGCTCGAATTCCGCGCGGCCTCCTTCTCCATGCCGGTGGCCACCAACGGCGGCTCGGTCACCAACAGCGGCACCGCCTGGCGCTGCATGTTCGAACCCATCAACGCCCGGTTCGCGTCGTCGTGCTCCAAGAACGGGATCAGACCGGCCGAAACGCCGACCATCTGGGCCGGCGCCACGTCGATGTACTGCACCCGCTCGGCCGGCACCATGGCGAAGTCGCCGTGATGCCGCGCAATGATCGGATCGCCGACGAGCTTTCCGTTTTCGATCTTCGCGTCGGCCGGGGCCAGGAAAGCCTCGTGCTCCTCGTCCGCCCGAAGCCACCGGATCTCCTCCCGCAGCTTGCCGCCCTCGACCTTCTGGTACGGGGTCACCAGGAACCCGTAGTCGTCCACCGCGGCATAGATCCCCAAGCTGGAGATCAGGCCGATGTTGGTCCCTTCCGGGGTCTCGATCGGGCAAATGCGGCCGTAGTGCGAAATGTGGACGTCGCGAACCTCGAAGCCGGCCCGTTTCCGGTTCAAACCGCCTGGGCCCAACGCCGAAAGACGCCGCTCGTGCGTCAACATCGACAGGGGATTGGTCTGGTCGACCACCTGCGAGAGTTCGCCCCGGCCGAAGAAATACTCGATCGCCGCGGAAATGCTCTTCGGGTTGATTAGGCTGCGGGGCGTCATATCCTCGACGTCCTTCAGGCTCATCCGCTCCTGGACGGTGCGGCGAAGCTTCAGGAACCCTTTGCGCAACTCGTCGCTGGCCAATTCGTCGATCGTGCGCAGCCGCCGATTGCCCAAGTGGTCGATGTCGTCGATCTCGGCGCTGGGGTCCCCTTCCCGCAGATTCATCAGGTAGGCAATTGCGGCGATCAGATCCTCCGGGCGAAGGGTCATCTCGTCCTCGGGGCTCTCGAGGCCGAGTTTCCGGTTCACCCGAAAACGGCCAACACGGCCAAGCCGGTAGCGATTCACATCGTAGAACTTTTCGAAGAAGAGGGTTTTCGCCTTCTCCAGTTGTGGCGGATTGCCGGGCCGCAGCCGCTGGTAGATTCGCAACAGCGCCTCCTCGTGGCTGTGCGTACCATCTTCGGCCAAGGAGTTCAGCAACAGCGGGCTGCGCGGCGGCGCCATGATCTCCACCTCCTTGACTCCGGAGGTGCAGATCGTTTCGGCGACGTTCTTGGTCACCTTCTGGCCCGCCTCAAGGATCACTTCGCCGGCACGCTCGCTATCGGCCGGGTAGACGACGTCGGCCACGGCCAGCTTGCCCTCGATCTTCGACACACTGCGACCGTCGACGATCTTCTCGATCGACGTTTCGTAGAACGCGCGCAGCAGCGACGAATCGTCGCCGAACCGCGGGTCGGTCGCCCGAAGCAGCGTCATGATCGAGAATTTGCCGCTCTGGTCGATCCGAACCGTCAGGCTCTCCTTGCGAGTGACGTTGACCTCGATCCAGCTACCCCGCTCCGGAATGATGCGGCAACTGTGCGTCTGCCGGTCGGTGCCGGTTTCGGTATCCAGCACGAAATCGACGCCGGGGCTGCGGTGCAACTGGTTGACCACGACGCGTTCGGCACCGTTGATGATGAATTCGCCGCCGCCGAGCATGATCGGGATGTCGCCCAGATAGACCTCCTCCTCAACCGGCTGTTCCTTGGTCAGCCGAAGCCAGACCTTGAACGGACGCCCGTAGGTCAACCGCAACTGCCGACACTCGGTCGGGTCGAACCGGGGTTTGCCCAGTTCGTAGCGGATGTACTCCAACCGCAACGTCTTGTCGTAGCTCTCGATCGGGAAGATTTCCCGCAACACGCCTTCCAGCCCCTGATCCTCGCGACTCGAGGCCGGGCTCTCGTACTGGAGGAAGTTATCGTAACTGCGGGTTTGGATCTCGGTGAGGTTGGGGATCGGATGCGGCGGCCGTAAGCTGCCGAAATGCCGGATTTCCGTCGGCGTCAAGCGTCGCTGAGCCGGAATAGCCATGGGCGATTACCCTCCTGGGGAAAAAAGCACCGCAGCGTTCTGAGAATTCCCCGGTCTGCGCCGCAAGCGCGGATATGCAACGGCACCCGCGGCAGCGCCAACCGCCGGGGGCCCAGGGAACGATAGGGAAATGAGTGGGATCACGCGATATCTGCCCGCGCACGCGCCGCCCTCCCCGTACGAGGAGAGGCCCTTGCTACAAAAGATGATGTTCGCGGCCGCGCCGCCTAGAGCAAGCAGCCGCGCATCGAGTCCGACGAGGCCGGATAGCCCATTGCGGCATCCGGCCTTTTCCCGCCGTTGTCCTACTTAATCGAAACGGTCGCGCCGGCTTCCTCGAGCTTCGTCTTCAGCGCCTCGGCGTCTTCCTTCGAGACACCTTCCTTGACCTTGGCCGGACAGCCTTCGACCAGCTCCTTGGCCTCTTTCAGGCCAAGACCGGTGACCGCGCGCACTTCCTTGATCACGCCGATCTTCTTGTCGCCGAAGCCCTCGAGCACGACGTCGAACTCCGTCTGCTCCTCGGCAGCCGCCGCACCGCCTTCGCCGGCCCCGCCGGGCATGGCCATCATCACGCCGCCGCCGGCGGCCGGCTTAATGCCGTGGACGTCCTCAAGGTAGTCGCTGAGTTCCTTGGCTTCCTTCAGGGTCAAGCCCACGATCTTCTCGCCGAGTTCCTGAGCCAATTCGGAGAATTCCCGGGTTTCTACGTCTGTCGCCATCGCAATTACTGTCCTTTCTGATTTTGATCTGGACCGATCTTGATCTAACCCTCGCGGCCGCTTTCCCACCGCCAAGCGGTGCCGCCGCAACGCGAATCGATACTGGATTGACTGCTCCCCCCTTCGGCCCTACGTCGTCGCGGCCTCCGGTTCGCCTTCGCCTTCCTCTTCTTCCGCACGCTGTTTGATCTGACCGGCCAACGTGCCACCCGGTCCCAACAATGCGGCCGCCAGATTGGCTCCGGGAGCAAGGATCTGCCCAACCAGGAGGCTGAGCTGTTCCTCCCGGCTTGGCCACTTGCTGACCTCGACAACCTCGGCCGCGCTGACCTTCTCACCGTCGACCGTGCCGCCGCGCGTTTCGAGCGCTTCGTATTGCGCGTTCCCGGCCAGGCGGGTAATCTCCTTGGCCAAGGTGACGACATCCTCGCCGCCCCAGCAGACGGCCGAACTGCCGCTGAGCCCTTCGAACATCAAGCTCAACGGGGTTCCCGCCGTTGCCCGCGCCGCCAGACTATTCTTAACGACCAGCAGGTCGATTCCCTTGCCTCGCAGGTCGTTGCGCAGCTGGTTGCTCGCGTTGGCATCCAAGCCCACCACATTGACAAGGACAGCATCATGCACGCCTTCGAGACGCGTCCGCACGTGGTCGGTAATCAGGTTTTTTACGTATTTACTCATGGCTTCGTTCCTGCAAACACCTTAGGCCGGGAAAAGGGGTCAGGACCCTTTTGTGCGAAGCACCCTTCGGGCCGTTCCGGCAAAAGGGGCCTGACCCCTTTTCCCGCCCCCCGTGTGACCCTATTCTATGCGGCCTGGATCCGAACGCTCGGGCTCATCGTCGCGCTGATGGCGATCCCCCGGATGTACTGACCCCGCACCGCCGCCGGCTTCAAGCCGGTGACATAGTTGATAAACGTCTGAATATTCTCGACCAATTGCGGCTCGTCGAAGCTGAGCTTGCCGACCACGGCGTGGACATTGCCGCCGGAGTCGTTGCGGAACTCAACCTTCCCGGCCTTGTACTCGTGGATGACCTTGCCGACATCGGGAGTCACCGTCCCGGCTCGCGGCGACGGCATCAAGCCGCGCGGCCCGAGGATTTTTCCCAAGGGCCCCACCACGCCCATCATATCCGGAGCGGCGATGCAGACGTCGAAGTCCAACCAGCCACCCTTGATCTTCTCGGCCATCTCCGGACCGCCGACCTCGTCGGCGCCGGCCGCCTGGGCCTCATCGGCCTTGTCGCCCTTGGCGAAGACGATCACCCGCAGGGTCCGGCCGATGCCGTGGGGCAGGACCAGCGAACTGCGGACCATCTGGTCGGCCTGCTTCGGGTCGATCCCCAACCGCATGGCGACCTCGACGGATTGGTCGAACTTCGTATTGCCGAAGCTCTTCAATAGCTTGACCGCGTCCCCCAAGGGGAGCGCATTCTTACCAGGCGCCTGCTTCTCGAGGGCCTGCATACGTTTCGATGGATTACTCATGGATCGTACTCGTTCAGTTGGCGGAACATGCCGCCCTGGGTTCGTCTACGGCGACGTCTATTTCGGGGAATCCGGCGTTCACGCCGCGAAAACTACTCCACCACCTCCAGGCCCATGCTCCGAGCGGTCCCTTCGATCATGTGCCGGGCTTGCTGTGGGTCGGTCGAATTCAGGTCGGCCGCCTTCATCTTGACGATCTCGTCAATCTGCTGCTGCGTCACCTGGCCGACCTTATCCCGGTTCGGCACCCCCGAGCCCTTGGCGATGCCGGCCGCCTGCTTCAAAAGGGCCGCGGCAGGCGGGCTCTTCGTATCGAAATCGAAGCTCCGGTCGTTATACACCCGAACCACCACCGGGATCGGCATCCCGCCAGCCTCTTTCGTCCGATCGTTGAACTGCTGGACGAACTGGCCGAGGTTGATCCCGAAGCGGCCCAGCGAGGTGCCCACTGGCGGAGCAGGCGTCGCCTGACCACCGGGAACCTGAAATTTCACTTCTGCTTGGAGTTTTTTTGCCATAGCTTTTAAGAGCCGATTCTAATTACCTTGCGGTGCTTCTGACTTCTCCGGCCGCGGGAAGCGGGGGGCTGGGTTCAAAACGACGTCTAAACCGGTTCCACCTGCCAATACTCCAGCGTCACGGGCGTGCTCCGACCAAAGATATTGATCATGACCGTGACCTGGCCGTTGGTTTCATCGATACTCTCTACTTCGCCCTCGAAATTCTCGAAGGTCCCCTCGTTGATCTTCACCTGATCGCCCGGCTTGAAGCCGATCTTCAGCTTCGGAGCCTTCTCGGTCTTCTCTTCCTGCTTGCTGACGATGCGGGCAACCTCGTGCTCCTCCATGGGCGTCGGCCGTCCGATGGCCCCGGTGAAGTCGCCGATCCCGGGCGTCTCCCGCACCAGGAACCACGTCTCGTCGTTGATCTCCATCTGGACGATCAGGTAGCCCGGATAAAGCTTTCGCTTCGTCACCCGGCGCTTCCCGCCCTTGAATTCCGTGACCTTTTCGGTCGGGACGATCACCTCGCCGAAATACTGGTCCAGCCCGGCAATGGCGATCCGGCGCTTCAAGCCCGCACAGATCGAATCCTCCCGGTTGCTCTGCACCTTGAGGATATACCAATCCATATTTTCCGACTTCGCCGGCTCGTTGGCCGCGACGTCTTCGGTGCCCTGCTGGCTCGGCGATTGCTCGTCGTTGCTGTCGACTTTGGCTTTCGCGTCGGCATCCGGAGGCGCGTTGTCGCCGGCGACATCGATCGGCTGCTCGGGGAGCCCCTGGGGCTCCTGCTCGGGCAGTTCGGCGTTATGGTTCGTGTCGTTGCTCACCGCCGAGATTTCTTTCTGCCGACAACGGGTAAACGGGTACGGGTTTGTGCCCGAGGCGGGCGCTGGACGGCTGCTTTCCGGCCGGGCCCTCCTCCGGCGCCAGTCGCGTGCTAGAGGATCCCCAACAGTTGGAACGCCACCCTCCAGAACCAGTCGAAACCAAACAGCACGGCTGCCAGGAAAAATATGGTCACCAAGACCACCGTCGACGCCCGGATCAATTCCGGTCGCGACGGCCAGGAGACCTTGTTCATCTCCGCTTCCACGGCGATCAGGAAGTCGGCGAAGCTCGGCAGGTTCACCAGCCGATACGCCATCCAACCGCCACCGAACAGCACGATGCCTGGCAACCAGAACTCGACCGCCACCAGCACATTGGCGACGTTGGCCGTCCGAAGCATGATGCTCATACGCCAACACCCCAACACCACGATCACCGCCATGGCGGCGAAGGTGGCCTGCCGGGCAATTCGGCCCTGGTTTCGCTTATAGATCCCTACGTGGACCAATTCTTGAAGGAACGCGCTCACCGCCGAGGCACTTTCTTATTCATGGGAGCAGCCACTTATGCCGCTGCTCCGGAACTTCGCCACCGTTTCGCAAGGCCCCAAAACGCCACCCCGGCCCCCACGCGGGAGACCGGGATTTCGCGAGACTCGCCAAAGCAGGGGCGGAGGGACTCGAACTCTCAACCGCTGGTTTTGGAGACCAGTGCTCTACCAATTGAGCTACACCCCTGCGTGCCGCGGAGGCACCTGCGGGTGCCTTCCGCCGCCTACTTGATCACCTTCGCCACGATACCGGAGCCGACCGTCCGCCCGCCTTCGCGGATGGCAAAACGGACATTCTCGCCCAACGCGATCGGGGCAATCAGCGTGATGTGCAACCGGACGTTGTCGCCGGGCATGCACATCTCCGCGTCGCCCATCAGGTTGGCCGAGCCGGTCACGTCGGTCGTGCGGAAGTAGAACTGCGGCCGATAGCCACTGAAAAACGGCGTGTGGCGGCCACCTTCCTCCTTCGACAGAACATAGACCTCGGCCTCGAACTCCGTGTGCGGCGTGATCGAGCCGGGCTTGGCCAACACCTGGCCTCGCTCGATCTCGTCCCGCTTGACACCACGCAGCAAAAGGCCCACATTGTCGCCGGCGACGCCCTGGTCCAGCGTCTTGTTGAACATCTCGACCCCGGTGCAGATTGTCTTGCGCGACAGCTCCGCAAAGCCGACGATCTCGACTTCCTCGCCGACCTTCACCACGCCGCGCTCGATACGGCCGGTCGCGACCGTGCCGCGCCCTTCGATCGAGAAGACGTCTTCAATGGCCATCAGGAACGGCTTGTCGGTCTCGCGGGGCGGCTCGGGAATGTACGCGTCGATCGCGTCCATCAGATCGCCGATGCACTTGTTCTTTTCCGGATCGCCCGGGTTGTTGTACGCCGAAAGCGAATCGCCCCGAATGATCGGGATGTCGTCGCCGGGGAACCCGTAGTTGGTCAGCAGTTCGCGAATCTCCAGCTCGACCAACTCGAGCAGCTCCTCGTCGTCGACCAGGTCGCACTTATTGAGGAACACCACCAGCGCCGGCACATTCACCTGCCGGGCCAGGAGGATGTGCTCCCGGGTCTGCGGCATCGGGCCGTCGGCCGCCGAGACGACCAGGATCGCCCCGTCCATCTGGGCCGCACCGGTGATCATGTTCTTGATGAAGTCGGCGTGGCCCGGGCAGTCGATGTGGGCGTAATGCCGATTCTCGGTCTCGTACTCGACGTGGGCAACCGCGATGGTCACCGTCTTGGTCGAGTCTCGCACGGTACCGCCCTTGGCGATATCCGCATACGACTTGGATTGAGCAAGACCCTTCTCCTTCTGGACGGCCAAGATGGCTCCGGTCAACGTGGTCTTGCCGTGGTCAATGTGGCCAATCGTGCCCACATTGACGTGGGGTTTGGTCCTTTGGAATACTTCCTTGGCCATTCTTTCTCCCTGCGAAGAATCAAGCGGGTACTTTTGGAAAAAACGTCGTTAGCAACACAAAACCAACTGGACAGGCCGAAGCCCGGACCGCGTCGCGGGACCAGCCCACTCAAGAGCTGCTGATGGGACTCGGACCCATGACCTCGTCCTTACCAAGGACGCGCTCTACCAACTGAGCTACAGCAGCCCGTTTGCCTCTCAACACCGCGTGAGTAAAGCACGCCCGGGGGAACGATGGATGAGGTTGTCCTCGCCGTTGCCGGCGCCACTCGCTTCCCTAGTTCTAGTCCGCATCGGCCGGTTCGCCAAGCGAGCCGGCTCTGGCTCACTCCAACTCCTCTTGCCCCGATCACGCGCGTCGCCCCAATCACCCTCAATCCCGCCACCCGGCAGAGCGGGTGAAGGGAGTCGAACCCTCGTCAATAGCTTGGAAGGCTATGGCTCTACCGTTGAGCTACACCCGCACTTCTGTCGTTCTCTGCTGGTATGAAAATGCTGGCACTCAGTGGGGGGTGCAGGATTCGAACCTGCGAAGGCACTGCCATCAGATTTACAGTCTGACCCCTTTGACCGCTCGGGAAACCCCCCTCTTTCTTGCGGACGCGGAAGACCGACCTCCTCGAGCCGGAACCCTGGCCCCCGAGCGGACGCCCGGCCTGGCCGACGAACCAACGCCTTCCGCCGATCTCCAACGTGTCTATCCCAGCCCAGGCCTCTAACCCTTACGGTACGAGCTAGCGGAGGGACTCGAACCCACAACCTGCTGATTACAAATCAGCTGCTCTGCCAATTGAGCTACGCTAGCCGGTCGAGCCCAACACGCGAACCTGTTAATATACCCAGTCGACGCGTCCACGCAAGGGGAAACGACGGCAAAATACAACACTCCCGCCACCTTTTGCTCCAAAGGCGCCGAATCCTTCAACGCAAAACGCCATCCGCTGCGCACCACAAAACCCCAGAGCGGGGAATCGCAGATCAAAACCGCTTCGACCAACAATCCAAAGCACGCCGAAAAGGACTTACCGTACCATCAGCGCCAGCAAATGACAAGCCCTTGAAGGGAAAAATGTGCAAATACGCCCCCCCTCGGCCTATGTCGACTAACCCCGAATGACGGCCACTTGCCCTCCGTACAAGCTCGAATCGCTAGGCAAGTGGGGACTTGCCGTCGATTTCCTGCTCAATCGCAGGCGTTTCAAGCTTGGACCGGCTGTGGCCGTTTCCCCGTCACCGCCCGAATGCGTTGCGGCGGCCCTGTTGGATGTCGACCCGCGAAACGATGGCCCAGCCCAGTAGGAAGAAGACCAGCAGGCTCAAAACGGCCCATCGGGCGCTGCCGGTGACGGCGATGATCAGCCCGAAGAGAAACGTGCCGAGGAAGCTGGTGGCCTTGCCGGAGAAGTTGAAGAAACCGAAGAACTCAGCCGTTCGCCCGGGTGGTGCCATACGGCCCATGATGGCGCGGCTGACCGACTGCGTGCCGCCGAGCACCAGGGCCAGGAGCACGCCGAGGAACCAAAAGACCGTCTTGTTCGGGATGAAAAAGGCCGTGACGATCAGCCCGACCCAGACGGCTAGGCAAAGGTGGAGTGCGGCCTTCTGACCGATCCGGTCGGCCAGTCGGCCGACGAGCGTCGCGCCGGGGCAGGCGACGAGCTGGATCAGCAGGATCAGCAGGATCAACTCGGTCGTCTCAAACTTCAACTCCATGATCGCGAACGTCGACGCCTGGCTGATAACCGACTGGATGCCGTCGTTGTAGAAGAGGAACCCCAGCAGGAACAGCGCGAGCATCCGGTACTGGCGCACATTGCCGAGGCTGCGCCGGACCTCGCCGACGGCCCGGCGGACGGCGCGTCGCCACGGCACGGGCTGCTGGGGCGCTTTGCCGCGATCGCGCAGCACCCAGATGGCCGGCAGTGTGAACCCCCCCCACCAGAGCCCCAGGATCAGCAGCCCGACGCGGAGCTGATCGGACAACTCCGGCAGACCGATCCGGCTGCCGAAGATCTGTACCAGCACGGCCAGCCCCAAGGCCGCCGCTCCGCCGATATAGCCCAATGCGTAGCCGAAGGCCGAGATACGGTTCATGGTCGTTTCGTCGGCGATCTCGGGCAGGAAGCCGTTGTAGAAGCCGATCGACAGCTCAAAGCCGAGGGCTGTCAGGACAAACAGCGTAATGACCAGCCAGGTCATCTCCGGGGGCACGGCCGCCAGCAGCACAGCCGCGCCGGCGCCGGCCAGCGCGGTGCCGGCCAGCCAACGGCGCTTGTTGGCCGACGCGTCGGCCATCGCGCCGAGGATCGGCGAGAGGACGGCTGCGGTGAGCATCGACAGCGAGATCCCCCAGGCCCAGGCGACCGGGCCCCAACGGCCCGGCAGCACAACCTTGGTGAGGTAGTAGACCAGGATCGTGATCGACAGGGTCGAATACGCGCTATTGGCCCAGTCGTAGAGGGCCCAGGCAAAGATCTCGCGCCGGTTGCCGGAGGGAAGGTCGAGGCTGGGGAGCGAGTCGGGCGTCACGGGAGTCCTTCCCGGGGGTGTGTTCGTCGTCCCGCCTTTAGGCGGCGAGTGCTCGGATGTTGCGCAAGACGGCCGCCTGAAGGCGGGACTACGAACAGCCGCTCACTCCGGCTTCTCCTGCCGGGCCAACTGACGCAACTCCTCGGTCGTCCGCATCGAGCAGAACTTCGGGCCGCACATGCTGCAATAGTGCGACTGCTTGTGGTCGGCCTCCGGCAGTGTCTCGTCGTGCATCCGCTGGGCCGTCTCCGGGTCGAGCGAAAGCTCGAACTGCCGCGGCCAGTCGAACTCGTATCGGGCCTGGCTCAAGGCGTCGTCGCGATCCCGGGCGCCGGGCCGATGCCGGGCAACGTCGGCCGCGTGGGCAGCGATCTTGTAGGCGATCACCCCCTGCCGCACGTCTTCCAGGTTCGGCAGCCCGAGGTGCTCCTTCGGCGTCACGTAGCAGAGCATCGCCGCGCCGTACCAGGCGGCCATCGCCCCGCCGATCGCGCTGGTAATATGGTCGTAGCCCGGGGCCACGTCGGTAACGATCGGCCCGAGCACGTAAAACGGTGCCTCGTCGCACCACTGCATCTGAAGCTCGACGTTCCGCTGGATCTGGTCCATCGGCACATGGCCGGGCCCCTCGATCATCACCTGGCAGCCACGCTCGCGCGCCCGGCGTGCCAGCTCGCCCATCACCTTCAGCTCGGCCAGTTGGGCGTCGTCGGTGGCGTCGGCCAGCGAGCCGGGCCGCAGCCCGTCGCCGAGGCTCCAGGTGACGTCGTACTGGTGCATCACCTCGCACAGTTCGTCGAAATGCGTGTAGAAGGGATTCTCCTGCCGATGCGTCATCATCCACTTGGCCACCAGCGAGCCGCCGCGGCTGACGATGCCGGTCAGCCGCCGCTGGGTCAGCGGTAGATGCTCGCGCAATAGCCCGGCGTGGATCGTCATATAGTCGACGCCCTGCCGGGCCTGCTGCTCGACCACGTCGAGAAAATCCTCCGGCCGCATGTCGCGGATGTCGTCCAACTGCTGGGCCATCTGGTAGATGGGCACCGTGCCGACCGGCACCGTGGCCGCCGCGATCAGCCGGCGGCGGACCTCGTCGATGTTCTCGCCGGTCGACAGGTCCATCACCGTGTCGGAACCGTACTTCACGGCCAGCAGCAGCTTCTCCAACTCGCAGGCCGTGTCGCTGGAGACGGCCGACTTGCCGATATTCGCGTTAATCTTCGTCCGCGCGGCGATGCCGATGCCGATCGGGTGCAGTCCCTGGGCCACATGCTGGGTATTGGCCGGAATGACCATGCGCCCCCGGGCGACCTCGTCGCGGACCATTTGCGGGTCGAGTCGTTCGTCGCGAGCGACGGTCTGCATTTCGGGCGTAACCACACCTGCCCGGGCTTGTTCGATTTGAGTCATGAGCATAATTTTGGGAGAAAATGGGCAGCGGGCGGGATTGCCGCGGCAAGGGATAACACTGCATGGTAGCGCCCACCGCCCGGATTGTCAATCGGGGCATTCCGCCCCCCCCGACCAGGTCGTGATTCCCGCATCGGCGGGAATCGCGAGGTCGCAAGAACATGAAATGCGGAAGTTGCCTCCGAGTCGTTCCCATCGACGCGCTTGACCTATACTTGTGGGACGAGCCCAAAGAAGCGGGGGCGTCGGTCGACCTCAGGAGATTTCACCGATGGCTATCGTGGAAGTTTCTCGCTGCGAACTGGCTGAACTGTTGCGTTGTCCGGTATGTCGTTGCGAATTGGAGGCGCGCGAGGCGCAGTGGCATTGCCAGAGTGTTGGGTGTGGACGGATCTTCCCCACGGTCGACGGCATTCCCATCTTGCTGAACGAGGCCCACAGCGTTTTTGACGAGGGCATGTTCGAGCAGCGGGAGGCGACCTTCTTCAAGCCGCGTGGGCCGGTGCGGGCGCTGATCAGTCGTTGCCTGCCCGTGGACAATTGCAATGTGGCGGCACGCCGCGTGCTGCGAAGGATGCGCGACCTGCTGGTCGCCGATGTGCCCCGCCCCCGCGTGCTTGTGCTCGGCGGCGGCGTGCTGGGCGAGGGCATGGAGGCGCTGGCGGACGACCCGCGGATCATGCTCGTCGAATCCGATGTCTCGCTGGAGCCGCGGACGCAACTGGTTTGCGACGCCCACGACTTGCCCTTTACGGATCGATGCTTCGACGGGCTGGTCGTTCAAGCCACGCTCGAACACGTGCTGGACCCTCAGCAGTGCGTGGCGGAAGTAGAACGGGTGCTGAAACCCGGCGGCCTGGTATACGCCGACACGCCCTTCATGCAGCAGGTGCATGGACGCGAGTACGATTTCACGCGATTCACCCGATTAGGCCATCGTCGCCTGTTGCGCAACTTCGACGAGATCGAAAGCGGCATCTCGGTGGGGCCGGGCTCTGCCTTGGCGTGGTCGGTCCGCTACTTCCTGTTGAGCTTCTTCACGTCCACGCCCGCGCGGCGAATCGTCAGTGGTTTGGCACGCCTGGCATTGGGCTGGCTGAAGTACTTCGACTACTATCTTGCTCGCCGGCCCGGCGCCTCCGACGCGGCCTCCGCGTTCTACTTCCTTGGCCGCAAGAGTGATACGACGCTGGCCGATCGCAAGTTGCTCGAGCAATACGAGGGCGGTTTCTGAGCGCCCTTGCCGGAAGAAAAAACGGAAGAACAACGCGCCATTCTGGCCTTGTGACCAGTACTGTCCGGTTGACGACCGTTGATGTCGCCGGGTGCCACGGCTGGCTTGTCCAGCAGTGCGGAATCGGGTAGCATGTCGGGGTAAGGGCCCACCTGACCGTCGTATCCCCCGATGCCTGCTCAACGGCCGAGGCCAGGCCGACGAACACTTGCCCACCGAAGTGCCCAACGCCCCCCATCGGCCGACGGAAGGCACTGCTGGACAAGCCAGCCGTGGCCCCCGGCGGCCCCAGAAATTCCGGCCCCCTTGCTACCTTTTCAGGGCTTGCTACACTCCTCATAGTCGCCACCTTCAAGGAGTCGTCTCATGGACTTGCCGTATGAGACTTTTGGACGGATTGCCTCGCTCCTTCCGCCCTGGTCCTTCCTCAGCCGCCTCGGCCATAGCCGGGTGCTACGGTCCTCGTACTTTTGGCTTTTCGCCGTGCCGATTGCAGCTTCGCTGCTGGAAAAGGTGCCCGAACATGTTCAGGTCCCGCTCTGGCACAAGACCATTGCCCTTTCGCTCACG
>Ga0180434_10001856_pt1 | contig 29345 bp, 23 predicted proteins | sample SS_ome_7_FD_132453 | JGI IMG/M metagenome (GOLD analysis project Ga0180434, IMG submission 132453) | Hypersaline lake sediment archaeal communities from the Salton Sea, California, USA - SS_1_D_2 metaG | ecosystem: Environmental > Aquatic > Non-marine Saline and Alkaline > Hypersaline >... | reverse complement strand
GGACCTGAACGGCGACGGAGAAGTCGACATTCACGACTTTGTCATTGTCGTGGAAAACTGGCTGGCCTGCACGCTCGAGATCTGCCAATAGCGCGGACCGGGCCTATTTGCCCAATCGATAATGCTGATACCGGCGATGAAAAAACAGATTCAACGGCGGCGCCTTGACCGCCGGTACTGGGCCGCGACGGTTACGGCGTCGCTGGTCATCGCCGCATGTGCAGGTGCCGACACGTTCACCAACTCTGTCGGCATGAAGATGATCGAGGTGCCCGCCGGTTCGTTCGTAATGGGCTCCGGCAGCGGAGACTGGGACGAGGAGCCCGCCCACGAGGTTACGATCAGCCGGTCATTTTACATGTCCGAAACGGAAGTGACTAACGCCCAGTACGAGCAGTTCGACCCGGCCCACGCCGCATACCGGCAGCCGCAAACCTACAATCTCCAGACCGTTCACATGTCAACGGGAGATGATGAGGCGGTCATCTACGTAAGCTGGCACGACGCCAACAATTTCTGCCGCTGGCTCTCCGGCCTGGAGGGAAAACCCTACCGCCTGCCGACCGAAGCCGAATGGGAGTACGCCTGCCGGGCCGGCACGACGAGCCGGTACCACACCGGCAACGACTTGCCCTCTTCCTACCACAAGAACCAGGAGCACAACAGCTGGCCCCAGGATGTCGACCTGACGGTCAAGACAACGGGCCAGAACAGCTGGGGTCTCTGGGAGATGCACGGCAGCGTGGAGGAGTGGGTTTACGACTGGTACGGGCCGTACGAAAGCACGGCTCAAACCGATCCGCTCGGCCGCGCAACCGGTAGGTTCAAGGTCACCCGCGGCGGCAGTCACAACACGGAAACTTACTTCCTGCGCTCGGCCAACAGGCTCAGCACCCTGCCGGCCGACAAGCACTGGCTGATCGGCTTCCGGGTCGCGTGCGGACAGCCGCCCGGCACAGAGCCCCTGCCGGCGCCGGAACCAAAGACCTGGGCGACAGGAGTCGCACAGGACCGGCACGCCTGGCCGAAAGAGCACGAAACGCCGGAACCATTTTTTCAAGGCCCGCAAGTGTGGGTCCGCAAACCCCCCTGGGCCGACAATATCCCCATGTACGGTCACAACCACCAACCCGCAGTTACCTGGTGCGACAACGGCGACTTGCTGGGCGCGTGGTACTCCTGCGACGATGAAGGAGGCCGCGAGCTGACTGTCCTGGCCGCCAGGCTCCGCCGCGGTTCCGTCACTTGGGATTATCCGGCGGAGTTCTTCAAGGCCCAGGACCGGAACATGCACGGAACGGCGCTTTTCAACGACCGCCAGGGAAAGCTGTACCTGTTCAACGGACTGGGAACGGACTGTGCCTGGGAGAAGCTGGCACTGTGCACAATGACCAGCGCCGACAACGGCGTCACGTGGCAGGCGAGGATACTGAATCCCAACCACGGCAGGCACAACCTTGTTATCGCCGGGCCATTGAGGACGCTGGAGGACTACATCATAGTAGCCTGCGACGCGAATCCCGACCGCTCCGCCATACACGTAAGCCGCGACAACGGCCTGACTTTCGTCGATCCCGCAGCCAACAGGCCCTGGCCCGATATCTGCAACGGATGTTCCGGCTCGCTTATGGCCGGCATCCACGTGGGCCTGGTCCAGCTTGCCAACGGCGACCTGCTGTCCTATGGCCGCAACGAGGACATCGACGGCAGGATGCCGCAGAGCCTCTCGACCGACATGGGAGAGAACTGGACATACTCGGCAAGCCCTTTTCCCGGTGTCGATGGAGGACAGCGGCCTGTGCTGATGCGGTTGGATTTTTCGCACGGCACGCGCGCAGGCGAACGTGTAGAAGCACCCATTCTGGTAATATCATTCGCATCGGACACGACAATGCTTAACGGACAGCACCAGCTCGAAGACTGCTCCGGCATGTTCGCGGCCGTGTCGTACGACGAAACCCGCACCTGGACGCACAAGAAGCTCATCAGCAACCTGACGGGCGGCGATTCGAGACAGCTGGACGGGGGAGGCAACACGGGAGATTTCACGATGAGCCGCACGAGTGCCGAGCCGAAGGGTTACCTGTCCGCAGTCCAAACACCCGACGGGGTCATCCACGTCTGCAGCAGCCGTCTGTACTATGCATTCAACCTGGCATGGGTTGATCCCCAGTACGGGCCGATTCCGGCAACATCCCGCGGCGACGCCGACCAAGACGGTATGGTGAACTTCCTGGATATTGCTATAATTACGAATCGCATGAAACAGGTTAAACCATAGAGGTTGACTTTTCTGTGCCTTGAAACGATCATTGACACACCGTAGCATACAGAACGCACTGTGCTTTGGCTTTGCCGCAGGCCGAATCCTTCGCTGCAGAGTCAACAATAACGGCTGACCCGTTGGGTAGACATTGCATGGACACGCGCGTATGCAGACTGGCCGCCGAGATAGTCATCGGCGCCGTTCTTATCGCCGCACTGCTGCTTTTCACCGGCCGCGGCGAAAAATCTCCGTGGCCGCCGAACCGGATCCATATCGACAGCGGCCGCCGCATGTGCATGGGCACCTTCGCCCGCATCATCTCCGTCGCCGAAAACGAACCTGTGGCCCGCAAGTGCATAGACGAGGCCATGAAAAGCATCCAGCGGATCGACCGGCTCATGAGCGACTATATCGACGACTCGGAGATAGCCGAGCTTAACGCCGCCGGTGCAGGCCGGCCCGTCAAGCTCAGCCGCTCCACCTTCGAGGTGCTGCAGGAGTCCGTTAGGCTTTGCCGCCTGACAGGCGGAGCATTCGACGTTACGGTCGGCGTTTTGGTGGACCTGTGGCGGACTGCAGCGGCCGTGGATTCGCCGCCGACCGAGGTGGACATACGAGAAGCCCTTTCCAGGGTGGGCTGCGACAAACTGATCCTGAATGAGGAGGAATCAAACGCCAGCTTCGCCGTGCCGGGGATGCGCATCGACCTGGGTGCGATCGCCAAGGGCTACGCCATCGACAAGGCGGTGGAGGCGGCTGCCGGACAAGGCGCTTTCGGTGTTATGGTGGAGATAGGCGGCGACATCCGCTGTTTCGGCTCGCCGCCCAGGGACAAGAGTCACTGGTATATCGGCCTCGAGGACGCCAGGCGAACAACAGCGCCCCAGGCGCAAGGCGAGCTAATGCTGCGATTGCGAATCGACAGCAATGCGGTCGCCACAAGCGGCCACTACCGCCGCTACAGCATGGTCTCGCAACAAAAGGTCAGCCACATAATCGACCCCGACAGCGGAAGCGGCAGCGAAAGGTTGACAAGTGCCACCATAATCTGTGACACCGCGATGCGGGCCGACGCCATAGCCACGGCCGCGGCCGTAATGGGAATGGAAAAGGCGCTGGAGATGGTAGAGGCCATGGCCGGAACCGAGGCGATCATAGTCGGCCCGGCGCCGGAGTACGAACTGGTGACGTCAAGCGGAGCGGATCGTTATATCCGCTAAGAAAGCCCCGCCTGCAACCGGCGGCGGGCAGGTCCAACCCGCCCAATACGCCCGAGAGGTTTGACATGCCTGTTTACCGCACCAAATCCCCCCGCGGACTTATTCCGGCCGCGCACTTGCCTTGCCCGCGTAAACAATCACCTTGGTGGGACATTTCTCCATGGCCGCGAGGGTTTTCTCATCCGAGGCATACTTGGAATAATCCACCCGGGCCAGGTTATCGGTGACGGTGAAAACGTCCGATTTCCTGGCGCATAGGCCGCATGCGATACAACCCACCTTGCAGATCGACCGGGTGGTCTTCCCGTCCTCTGTGCTGCTGCAGGCCACGCTGATAACGGCATGGTCCTTGAACGGCACCATTTCAATCAGCCCTCTCGGGCATGCTTTCACGCAGGCGCCGCATCCGGTGCATTTTTCATAGTCAACTACCGCCAGCCCGTCGATTATGCCAAGGGCATCGAACCTGCAGGCACGTGTGCAGTCTCCCAGGCCGAGGCAGCCGAAGGCACAGGCCTGCGCATTGGCCAGGGTGTTGACTGCCGTGCAGCTCGGCAGGCCCTCATAGCGGCCGTAATAAGTCTTGTCCCCTGTTCGGGCGCGACAGTGGACAACGGGCCTCATGACGGGACCCGCCTTGTCTGTTTGAAGGTTCAGTATGCCGGCGATTGCCGCGGTGCTTTCCGCTGCTCCGGGCGCGCATCGCCCAAGGAGCCCGGGATCCGCCAAAACGGCCTTTGCATACTGCCGGCAGCCTGCATAGCCGCACGCGCCGCAGTCGAGGTTGGGCAGCGCTGCGTGAATGCGCTCGATCCTGGGGTCGACGCTGACCTTGAGTCTCTCGCTGGCGACCAGAAGGATCACCGCGAAACCCAAGCCCAGCCCGAGCATGACGGCTCCCGCAGGCCATGAAACACTCCACAACTGAAATACATCCGCTGCCATACTTATGTCATACGCGGCTGCCGGCGGCCGGTTTGTCTATTTTATCATTCCGGCAAATCCCATGAATGCGAGGGTCAGAAGTCCGGCGGTGATAAGCGTAATAGGCGCTCCTTTGAGACATTCAGGCACGTCCGCCAGATTGAGGTTTTCCCTGATGCCCGCCATAATGCATATGGCCATCGTAAAACCCACGCCGGCTCCGAAGCTTAAGACCGCTGCCTCGAGCAGGTTGTCGATTCCCCACAGGTTTATGAAAAGGCACAATCCCAGGATTGCACAGTTGGTGGTTATAAGCGGCAAAAATATGCCGAAACTCTCGTAAAGTCCGCCGAAGAATTTTCGCACATACATCTCGACCAGCTGTACGGCGCCGGCGATCACCAATATGAAGCACACATACCTGGTGACTTCCAGACCCAGTGGGATCAGGAACAGGTGGTCGATAAGCCAGGTTAGGGTGCCGCTGAGCGTAACGACGAAAGTAACCGCCAATCCCATGCCGAAGGCCATATCTATCCTGGCCGAAACCCCCAAAAACGGGCATATGCCCAGAAACTTGGTAAGAACCAGGTTGTTGATTATGACGATTGATATGAAACCCACAAGCAGGATGTTCAGCGTATCCATGGCGGTCAGGCCCTTTTTCCGGTTACAACGTTAACCAGCCCGAGAAGAAGTCCCAGCGTGATAAAGGCCCCCACCGGCATGCCCATTGCATTCCAGGGAACAAAGGTCTCGGGCAACACCCTGACCTCGAACACGCGGCCGCTGGCCAGCACCTCCCTGACCGCAGCCAGCACGCACAGCGTAAGCGTAAAACCGGCCCCCATGCCCATCGCGTCTATCACGCTGACGGCAAGGCCGTTTCTGCTGGCGCAGCTTTCCGAGCGGCAGATTATTATGCAGTTGACTATGATAAGAGGCACGTACGGCCCGAGCGTCTCGCTCATGCGGGGTAAGAACGCTTTCAGAAACAGGTCGGCTATGGTCACGAAAGTCGATATTGTAAGCGTGAACATCAGGATTCTGAGGTGCGGCTTCAGCAGCTTCCTTATAAGACTGACAACGATATTGCTGCACAGCAGAACGAATATTACGCTCAGGCCCATGGTCAGGGCCGGTTTGACGGCCGCGGTGACGGCCAGCGTCGGGCACATGCCCAAAAGAAGCCGGAAGACGGGGTTTTCCCGCCACAGGCCGGCGCTGAAAGTCCCGGTATAAAGGCCTGGTTTTTTATCGGGTGGATCCGTCACGCAAAGGTCACTCCATCGATTTTATATGTTTGGTGACAGGGCCGATATACATGTTGATTATATCGACCACGGCACGGCTGCTGACGGTGGCGCCGGTTATCGCAACGATCTTGTCGTCTATGCTATGTGCGTCGCCGGTTTTTGCCAGCGTAAGTCCGCCGGCAGGTGCGCCTTCGAACTGTTCGCGGAAATATGCGTTCTTTATGCGGTCTCCGAATCCGGGGGTTTCATTGCTGGCCAGACAGTCGAATCCCTTGATGGTTTCGAGGTCAGGCCCGACCGCGACAACCAGTTCTATCTTGTCTGCAAAACCGCTTCCCACCGCGTTGAACACCCAGCCGTCCGTTTCACCTTCCGGGTCGACTGCGCGGTAGACGTCGCTTTCCAGAAGCTTGCCCCTTGCGGACTCCACCTCGACTTGGGCGGCCGATTCAAAACGTGCCGCCCCCGGCAACAGCCCCCCCATAAGACGGTTCAGCTTATCGATCCTGTTCTGCTCTATGCGGGGCGACCACGCCGCACCGGCCAGGGCTATTAGAATCCCGAAACAGAACGAGCAGACCATAAGAAGCCAGCTCTGCCGCAGAAAGTGTCCTATCTTATGCAACGGGTCGACCTCCGAGAGGGACAAGACGGCACAACCTGTCTATCAGGGGCGTAACCGCGTTCATCAGCAGAATCGCGAACATCACCCCCTCTGGATATTCGCCTACGATCCTTATCAGCATCGTAACCGCCCCTACGCCGATGCCGAATAACCACATGCCGCGGACTCTCAGCGGCGCCGTAACCGGATCCGTGGCGATAAAGAACGCACACAGCAGCATGCCGCCGCCGGCTAGGTGCATCAACGGACTGATGTAGGCTTGCGGATTTGCCAGGTACGCCACACCGGAGAAGAAAAGGCAGCTCAGTATCACCGCCGCGGGAATGTGAAAACTTATGGTTCCCCGAAAAAGCAGATAAAGCCCCCCCGCCGCGATCGCCAGGCCGCTGGTTTCGCCCAGGCAGCCGCCGATCCGCCCGGTCCACGCGGTCCATAGCTGTGAATTGACCTGTTCGGCGCCGGAACCCGACTTTATCGCATCCTTGCTGGCGGCAAGGGGCGTGGGGCGTGTCACCGCCTGGACATCAGAACCGCCGGCGAAACCGGGATCGTACGGGCCGGCGTGTCCCGGAAAAGTCCAGGTAGTCATCAAAACACCGAATGAGGCTGTCAGGAAAGTCCTGCCTACCATTGCGGGATTGAATATGTTCGCGCCCAGGCCGCCGAATGTCATCTTGCCCACCGCGATGGCGAAGCAGCTTCCCAGAACCGCCGCCCATACCGGAAGAGCCGGCGGCAGTGAAAGAGCCAGGATAAGACCGGTCAGAACCGCGCTTAAATCGCCAAGCGAAGCGGCCGGCCTGGCGCGGCCCCGCAGGGCATTGCAAAACCATTCGGCGGCCGCCGCCGAAAAAACGCAGGCAGCGATGAGAACGGCACCCCTGACCCCGAAATAAAAGCACGCCGCGGCAGACGCCGGCAGCAATGCCAGTATAACGTCAAGCATTATCCGGCGGGTGGACAGCCTGCGACCGATATGCGGCGCCGGCGATACTATTATGTCCTTAAGCATCCTTATAATGGCCCGGTTATTCGGATAGGCTCTTATTCCCGGCCAGCAGCATCTTGCCGGTCTTTATGTACCCCGTCAGTTCGATTTTAGCCGGACAGACATAACTGCAGCAGCCGCATTCAATGCAGGCGGCAATATAATACGTTTCAGCCAGATCCAACAGGCCGGCCTTGACTGCATGTGCTATCCGCGTGGGGTTCAGACGCTCGGGACACACCTCGAGGCACCTCCCGCAGCGAATGCAGGCGGTCGCATTGGCTGCCGACTTACCGGTGCCCGCATCCTCGCCGGCAAGCACGGTAACGGCGTTGGTTGTTTTAACGACAGGTGTAGTGAGGTCCGCCACCGCGATGCCCATCATCGGCCCCCCCAAAACGACTTTCGCGCCGCGGGCATCGACCGGTCCGCAGATATCAAGAAGATCACCAACGGGCATTCCGAGCGGGACGAAATAATTGCCCGGCCTCGCCACCGGTCGGCCGGTTACGGTTATTACCCTGTGCGTGAGGGGCCGCCCGTGCACAACCGCCTCGGCGATCGCCGCGGCGGTCGCCACATTCAGCACAAGAACCCCTATCATCGGCGGTATACCACGGCTGGGAACCTGTTTGTTCAATACCGCCTTTATCAGTTGCCTTTCACCGCCCTGTGGATATTTCGTCTTAACCGGCACCACTTCAACGTCCTTGACATGCCTGTCAATAATCGCTGCGTTCATACTCTCGATGGCCCGGGGCTTGTTGTCCTCTACGGCCACGAATACCTTCGAACAGCCGCAAGCCTTCCTGGCAAGCAGGACGCCCGCGATTACGCGCCGCGGCCATTCGATCATAACCCTGTAGTCGCACGTTATATACGGCTCGCATTCGCAGCCGTTGACTATCAAAGCGGACTTGGGATTCTTCAAGTCCGGTTCCAGTTTGACCCGCGTAGGAAAACCGGCCCCTCCCATGCCGACGATACCGGCGTCGCGAACTGCTTTCAGAACGTCATCCGTCGAAAAAGCCGATTCGTCAAAATCTACGTCAAAGTCGGCGAGATCGGCGTCCGCCGGCGGATTGTTTTCCGGGTCGGTATCCAGGATCACCGCCGGACTTCTACCCAAAACTGCGTGGGACTGAAGGGCTATCTGCCTGACCTTGCCGTTGACCGGCGAGTGCACCGGAGCCGAAACAAAGGCCTCGCAATCGCCCACTCTGGCGCCGGCAACGACCGTATCGCCCTTTTTGACAACCGCCTTGCAGGTGGCACCTATATGCTGGCTCAGCATCACGGCGATTTGACGGCCCGCCGACACGTTTTGTATGCGGCTTTCGGCCGTCAGATCCTTTCGCCCGGGCGGATGCACACCACCCGAAAACGTAAATCTGCCCTTAACGGGGATTAATGCCATACTTACGGCCGCCTCGCAAAGAACCTGCCCGCCGGAACCCACATAATTACCGCCGCCGCACCCGAGAGAAACGCCAGTGCTCCGCCCCCTGCCGTATCGACTGGAAAAAACCCGAATATCTCACTGACCGCGGCTACAGTACCGATAAAGACCAGAATGGGAATGAGAAAAGCCACGATCGCACCAGGTAAAACCCCCCGGCCGTCCCGGTGCCCGCGGACCGCCACGCAGTCCGGTTCCCGCCCGCAGCCCCGACAATTTTTCACGCTTAGTAACATTATTTCCGCTACCGAAAAAAGAAAGACCCCTTATAATGGATATGACAAGCGTTTTCAAACGTAAAAAGGGAAAATCAGCCGCCGTCGGAGGCACCCATGCGAAAAGATTTACTCCAATCAGTCCTTGCGGTTTCGCTCGCGTTCGTTGCTGGCTGCGCGGTGAATCCCATAACCGGCACCAAGGAATTGATGCTGTTTCCCGAGGAACACGATGTCGAGCTCGGCGCCGGCTACGCCCCTGAAATTGAAAAAGAACTCGGCGGCAGAATCCCAAACGACGCGGTCCAGAACTATATCGACAGCGTGGGCCAAAGGATCGCCGCGGTCAGCCACAAGCCCTCCATTGAATATCACTTCACCGCTGTTGAGGACGACAGCGTCAACGCCTTCGCCCTGCCCGGCGGGTACATATTCATAACAAAGGGCATGCTGGCCAAGCTTCAGAACGAACAGCAGCTGGCCGCGATCCTGGGCCACGAAATCACGCACGTGGTCGCCAGGGACACCGCCGCCGCCATGAGTAAGGAAATCGGCATATCTCTTCTGCTTTCGGCAGCGGCCTCGGCGGATACTTCACAGGGGGTTCTGACCGCCGCTGATCTGGCGCGGCAGATATTGGGTTTGAAATACAGCAGACAGGACGAATATGAAGCCGATATCGGCGGCCTGGAATACATGGTGAGGGCAGGCTACAACCCCTACGGGATGCTGGAGACCATGCAGATTCTGGAGCGGGAGTCAGGAAGCGCCAGCGTGCCCGAATTCTTCTCCACGCACCCTTCACCGGCCAACCGCCAGGGCTATATTACCGAAAGGATTCAGAGCCGCTACAGTGCCGCCGCCTTCCAACCGCCCACCGACGATTACCGGCGCTACGTCCTTGAAAAATTAGGTCCGTAAGCCGCGGCCTTCGGCCCGCGGATCATGTGAGCAGTGGCTCAGGTTGCGAATCGAACCAATCCGTCAAAACAATCTTTGAACTGCTCTGCAGGGACAGACACTATTGCCCGCCCGCCCGGCTTTTCCTATCCGCTTCGATCTGGCTGAACTTGCACTCCGGGCACCTGTCGGCGTAATCGTTTGGAACAGTTCCGCGGAAGAAAACCAGCCCGCACTGGGGGCACTTCACCGCTCTGAAGCCGCTCGCCTCGCCGCACTTTGGGCAGGTCAAGGGAGGGGCAGCCATCCGCGCCGGGTCGATATTCTTCTCGATGTACTGGAAATACGCCTGCTTATTCATCTGCCAGGCGTGGCCGCAGGCCTCGTTACCGCACTTGAGCCAGATCTGCTCGCCGGCAAACTGGCCCAGGTCTCGACGGTCGGATGTACTGCGTACCAGCGTAATTGCACCTGCGGCGCCCAGGCACACCACGATGACCACAACCAGAAGCATCTTTTTTTTGCCTTCGTCCATAATAATGGTCTCCAAGTAAAACCCGACGCAGAGGCGTCTTGACCAGCCTCAGAGGTTAACACGTTGAAGGGCCGTTGTCAAACTATAATCAGGTGACTTCGGGCCTTATCGCCATCAAAGCCGCCATAACCTACCTGCCTGGAATGATAAAGTGTTCCGGCACGGGGAACTGGGAACATAGCAGCAGAGATTCCTTGGCGGCCTGCTCGATAACCGATTCATTTTCTACGTTTTCAACGACCTTGTTGATCAGAGCCGCTATCTGATTCATTTGTGGTTCTTTCATACCCCTGGTCGTTACTGCGGGGGTGCCGAGGCGCAGACCACTCGGGTCGGTCGGGGGGGAGGGGTCGTTTGGCACTGAGTTGTAGTTGGCCACTATTCTGGCCCTGTCCAGGGCTTTTGCCGCCTTTCTTCCAGAGACCTTCTTGTTTCTCAGATCCACAAGTATAAGGTGATTGTCGGTACCCCCGGTAAGGATGTCGAATCCGCTGTCAAAAAGGCAGGCAGCCAGTGCCTTGGCGTTGGCGACAACCTGCCGGGCATAGGCTATGAACTCCGGCGTGTCCGCCTCGGCCAGGGCCACTGCGATGGCCGTAAGCGTCTGCATGTGCGGCCCGCCCTGAAGTCCGGGGAAAACGGACCGGTCAACATTTTTGGCATGGTCCGACTTGCACAGAAGCATGCCGCCCCGGGGGCCTCTCAGGGTCTTGTGCGTGGTCGTGGATACTATGTCCGCGTGCGGAACGGGACTGTTGTGTATGCCGGCGACAACAAGGCCGGCGATGTGCGCAATGTCACTTACATGGTAGGCGCCGACCTCGGCGGCGATCCGGCCGAAGGCTTCGAAATCTATCTCCCGGGGATAGGCCGTGGCGCCGGATATTATCAGCTTGGGCCTGTGTTTTTTAGCCAGCTCCTCGATTCTGTTCATATCCAGCATACCGGTGGCGGGATCGACGGTGTATTGTATGGAATTGAATATCCTCCCGGAGACGCTGGCAGTCCAACCGTGCGTCAAGTGCCCGCCGTGGGAAAGCGCCAGGCCCATAATCGTGTCACCGGGCGAAACCAGAGCCAGGTACGCAGCCAAATTCGCCACCGAACCCGAATACGGCTGAACGTTGGCGTGCTCGGCCTTGAAGATCTTCCTGGCCCGCTGCTGTGCCACTATTTCAATCAGGTCGGTGACTTGCTGTCCCTCGTAGTAGCGCCTGCCCGGATAGCCCTCGGCGTACTTGTTCGTCAGGCAGCTTCCGGTCGCCGTCATGACCGCCCTCGAAACGTAGTTCTCGGAGGCGATCAGCCGAACGCAGCCGCTCTGGCGGGCCTTCTCCTGTCGTATAAGCTCATAGATTTCCGGATCGTACTGTTCGAGGGCGGTGGGCATCGTCGCTTCTCCTTGAGCCTTCAATACAACTTCACAAGCCAGCTATATACTACTGTCGGCGCCGCCTTTCAAGCTTTTATTGCCGCTTGGGCATTTGTCGGGTGCTTATGCTCGTGCTTGTAATCCTGACTCTCCTCTCATCGCCTTTCGATTACGATTACAAGCATGGTTCGGCTTCCTCCCGCATCCATCGGCCGCTCGGTTTGCGGTGAAGGCCGCCGGCCTTTTACGACCCTGCCGCCGCTGTGAAGGGTGCGGGGCTTCGCATCATTGCGCAGGAGAACGAAAATCGGGTCACCGCCGATCTTTTCCCTATTGACAACAGCCGCCCTCGAATTATCATAGAAATTGAGACTGTATGTCTGAGCAAAAGAGTAATAATTCAGCGGCCAAAGCGGCCATTTTTTTTGAAAGGGCCGGTAAGATCGCGCAAACGGACAATTTCGATTACGCCATCGATATGTATCTCGAAGGGCTGCGCCTGGCACCCGAAGCGGTCGAGGCCGGTCATGCGCCCCTGAGGGAGTTGGCGGTCCTGCGCAAGGCCAAAAACGGCCCAAAACCTACCATCGCCGAGCGAATAAAGCGATTGCGTTCAAAAACACCGCTTGAGCAAATGATCAACGCCGAATACCTACTGTCCAAGGATCCGGACCACCTGGCTTACGCCGAGGCCATGCTCAAGGCGTCAACCGCCGCAGGCTACATTAAGGCCTCGAGATGGATCGCCGATTTGCTCTTCCACGCCAATAACACAGCCGATAAACCGTCCCTGCAGATTTATCTCCTGCTGAGAGACACATACTGTGCCATCGGACAGATCGAACGCGCTGTCATGGCGTGTCGCTGTGCGGCCAAGCTCAAGCCCGAGGATACCGCCATAGCAGCGGAACTAAAGAACCTATCGGCCGAACTGACCGTTTCCAGCGGAAAATACGATCGCGCCGGGGATTTCACTCAATCCATCAAGGACAGGCAGGCCCAGGAAAGGCTCCAGGCACAGGACGCAGTGGTCAAGACCCAAAGCTACCGTCTGACGTCCGTCGAAGACGCCCGCCGTGCACTGGAAGCGGATCCTCATAATCCCAACAGGCTATTCAAGTTGGCTGACGCCTTGGCGGACCTGCAGGAAGAGGGGTCCGAAAACGAAGGCATCGCCCTGCTCGAACGCGCCTACAACCAGAACGGTGACTTTATATTCAAGCAAAGGGCCTGTCAGCTGCGGATCAAGCAGCTTAAGCGAAAGATCAGGGAATGCGAATCCCAGATTCCGGAAAGCGGCGCCCCTGACCGCCACGCCAAGGCCGCTGAACTTTCAGCGAAACTTGAGTCGCTGGAATTAGAGCACTACCGCGAATGTGTGGAAAATTATCCCACGGACGCAACTGCCAAATACGAATACGCCCAGCGTCTTTTTGCGAACAAACGATACGACGAGGCGATACCCTTTTTTCAACAGTCGCAGCGTGATCCAAAACACAGGACCGCCGCCGCTGAAAAGGTGGGAATGTGTTTTTTTATGAAGGGCTGGTTCACGGACGCCGTCGACGTGTACACAAAGGCGATAGAGACTTACCCGATTTCGGACGATGCAGTCGCAAGGCAGCTCCGGTACAATCTGGCGCGGGCGCACGAAGCCGCCGGCGACCGGGTCAAGGCGCTGGACCTCTACCGCCGGATAGCCCAGACGGATTTCACGTACAAGGACGTACGCAGCAGGATAGACAGGATAAGAAAGGCAGACGAGTCGAAACCGCCAGACGCAAAAGATATTTAGCGACGGCAGTATAAAAGTACAGGAGAAAAAAGTGGCACATTCATTATCGGCCAAGAAGAGAGTCCGGCAAAACGCCAGGCGAAAGGCGCTCAACCATGCCCGCAAGGCCAAGGTCAAAAGCGCGATCAAGGGATTTCATGCCGCGGCCGCCGGCACCAACACAGAGGCGGTGGAAAAACAGCTTCGCCGGGCGGCGAAGAGAATCGACCAGTCGGCCGCGGCCGGTACGATTCACAAACGTACCGCCGCCAGAAGGAAGTCTCAGTTGGCGAGGCATTTGAACGAAGCAGTGAAGAAAAACGCCCTGGAGGATTGAAACGGCCCCAACCCCGTAAAGGAACGATATGAAAGCAGCACAGATGCAAAAGGGTCAAACCGTCAAGATCGACGGCAAGCTCTATTCCATCGCCGATTTCCAGCACGTCAAACTCGGCAAGGGAGGCGCCGTTTACCAGACAAGACTCAAGAGTCTGACGGACGGAACCATTCAAAACGTACGACTGAGGTCCGAAGAAAACGTCGAGGAAGCCTACCTCGACAAGAGGACATACGAGTATCTCTACTCGGCTGCCAATCAACACGTGCTTATGGATGTCCAAACATACGACCAGATAACCGTCGACGACGAGACATTCGGCGACTGTGCCAAATACCTCAAACCCAACACTTCCCTGCAAGCCGGCCTCCACGAAGGCCGGGTGGTAACAATGAACCTGCCGGTGACGGTCGACCTGGAGGTGACAGACACGCCGCCCGACATCAGGGGCGCAACGGCTACGAACCAGAACAAGCCCGCCACGGTCGAAACTGGACTGGTGGTTTCCGTGCCCGGCTTTGTTAAAATCGGAGACGTGATCAGGGTCGACACGCGGACCGGCGCGTACGTGACGCGGGTCAGGTAGGCACCATCCGCTACCGGTATAAATGTTTGAAGGAACCGCCAGGCTGTTTCTTAAGGTTTTCGGCTCGCGCAACGAGCGACTGCTTAAGGGCTATTCGACAGTAACTCAACAAGCGGCGGTTTTTGAAGACCGGATCAGCCGGCTCGACGACAACGCACTGAAGGCCAAGACCGGCGAATTCAAGGCCGCGCTGGCGGGCGGTGCCGCGGTCGAGGACATTATCGCCGAAGCCTTCGCGGTCGTGAGGGAGGCCGCCCGACGCAATGTGGGCATGCGGCACTTCGACGTCCAGCTGGTGGGGGGGCACACACTCTACGACGGCCGAATAGCGGAAATGGCAACGGGTGAGGGCAAGACCCTTGCGGCGACACTTGCCGTTTATTTGACTCACCTTACCGGCCGAAAAGTCCATATCGTTACCGTAAACGACTATCTGGCCCAGCGGGACGCCGACTGGATGGGACCTGTTTACGAGGCCCTGGGGCTTTCCGTCGGCGCCATCCAGGCCGATATGGATACGGCCGGCGACGATCGCAAGGATCAATACACCCGCGATGTAACCTACGGAACCAACAACGAGTTCGGTTTCGACTACCTGCGCGACAACATGAAAATGTCGCTGGACAGGATGGTCCAGGGCCGGCTCGAGTACGCGATAATCGACGAGGTGGACTCTATCCTGATCGATGAGGCGCGAACACCTCTTATCATATCCGGCCCGGCCGTCGACGACGTGTCACGATACCGCAAGGCCGACCAGGTGGCAAGAAAGCTGCTGTCGTTGCAAGCCGGCTACGACAGGGCGAAAAAACAGCTCGATGCCGCCGAGCGGGGGTACGCCGCCGCCAAGGGGCGGCTCGCCGAAGCAAAGAAGGCCAAGGACGGCGGACGAAGCGAACTCGCGCAGAGGCAGATGGATGAAGCCCAGACGCAGATAACGGCCGCCGAACAAAAAGCCGCTTCAGCCACGCAGTACTACGAAGTCGAATACGACAGAAAACAGGTCCATCTGACCCACGAAGGAGTCGGCGCCGCCCAGGAAACGGCCGGCGTAGGCTCTTTCTTCACGGGATCGAACATCGAATGGCCACATCTCATCGAACAGGCTTTGAGGGCGCACATCACCTTCGAGCGGGAGAAAGACTACGTGGTCATGGACGAAAAAGTCGTCATCGTAGACGAGTTCACGGGCCGCCTTATGCACGGCAGGCAATGGTCGGACGGGCTTCACCAGGCCGTTGAGGCCAAGGAAGCCGTCCCGATAAAGGAAGAGACCCAGACACTGGCCACCATCACCCTTCAAAACTTCTTCAAGCTTTACGACCTGATCGCCGGCATGACCGGCACGGCCGCCACCGAAGCCGAGGAGTTCATGAGGATATACGGCATGGAAGTGGTCACCATTCCGACAAACGAACCCTGTATCCGGCAGGACTTCGACGACGTAATCTACAAGACGATTGAAGAGAAGTTCAACGCCATCGCCGAACAGATCCACGAAACCAGCCGCGGCGGCAGACCGGTATTGGTCGGCACTATAAGCATAGAGAAAAGCGAAATGCTGTCGGCGGCACTGAAACGTGGCTATGGACTGGCTCACGAGGTGCTCAACGCCAAACAGCACGCCAGGGAAGCCTTGATCGTGTCCAAGGCCGGACAGCAGCACGCCGGAAGGGATGGCCGCCGCTGGGGCAACGTGACGATCGCTACAAACATGGCCGGACGCGGCACCGACATAAAGTTGGGGCCCGGGGTCGCGGATATCGGAGGACTTCACATACTGGGAACCGAGAGGCACGAGGCCAGGAGGATCGACAACCAGCTGCGCGGCCGAGCCGGCAGACAGGGCGACGCCGGCTCGAGCCAGTTCTTCCTTAGCTTCGATGATGATCTGATGAGAATCTTCGCCCCCGAGTGGACCGTCAAGGCCCTTTCATGGATAGGTTGGGAAGAGGGCCAGCCGATAACCCACAACAGGATAAGCAAGGGCATCGAAAAGGCCCAGAAGAAGGTCGAAGAAAGAAACTTCGAGGCCCGCAAGAGTCTGCTTGAGTATGACGAGGTGATGGATTACCAGCGCAAGATATTCTATTCGCGAAGGCGGAAGATCCTCGCCGGAGAAGGACTGCGCGAGCTAATCTATGAAATGATCACCGGCGTCGTGGTCAAACACTGCCGCATCATGCTCGGTGCCGATTATCCAGCCAAATGCATAATCGAGTGGGCGTCTTCCGTTTTCGGCACGGATATCGATCCCGCCGACATCACGGGCGAAGCCCCGGACCAAATCGAGGGCTTGATCAAGGACCAGGCCAAGGAAAAGGCCGCCGCATCCATCGGCATTTCCCTGGGCGAATACCTCGAGGACTACGCCGATCCGAAGTCGTGGGACCTACAAGGCCTTTCGAGGTGGGCCATGAGCACGTTCAAGGTCAGCTTGAGCATTTCCAAACTGAAGAATCTCAGCCCCGAACAGATCGAAGAACATATTTCAGCCGCTGCCTCCGACCAGATCGAAAAAAGGGACTGTTCCCAGTTGAGCGTGTTTCTAAGGCCCGATTTTTCGCTGCGGACCCTGTGCGACTGGGCACGGGCCAAGTTCGACCTGGACATCGAAACGGATCGCCTGTCTGGTCTCAACAGCCGCCAGATAGAACAGATGCTTTGTGAAAAGACCAACGAACAATACCGCCGGAGGGAAGAGGAACTCGGCAACGACCGGCTGGGCGAGCTGGAAAAATATGTCCTGCTGCAGATATACGACGGCACCTGGAAAGACCACCTCTACTCAATGGACCACCTCAAGATCAGCATCTGGACCCGTTCCTTCGCGGAAAAAGACCCGAAAATCGAATACAAGCGGGAAGGCTTCAGGATGTTCAACGAGATGCTCGATGCCATCGAAGACAGGGTCACCGACGTTATATTCAAGGTCCGCCTGGATCCCGGTACTGCGGCAAGGAGTGTCTGGACGGTCAGCCGGACCATGCACGACCAAATGAGCCAGTTCGAAGCAGCCGCCCGGGCACAGTCACGGCAAACCGAGGCGGCGATGCAGCCCCAGGAGCCGGTGCGGCAGATCAAGCTGGCCCGGCCCAAGGTCGGCAGAAACGATCCCTGCCCGTGTGGAAGCGGACGAAAATACAAAAAGTGCTGCGGCGCGGCGAAGTGATTTTCCGGCCGCGGGTCGGCCTGAGGCTTGGTGCTGCTTTCGGTCTTTCAGTACTGGAGAAGCTCCGGGTGTGTATTACAAATAGTAAATAGTCTGCTCCGCGAAGCGGCTCCACGAATATTGCAAGTAGCAAAAGGTAAAAAGAAAAATTACATTGTAAAATTCAATTATTTTTCTCCGCAAAGCGGCTCCACATATTTGCAATTTGATATTTGCTATTTGACATACTTATAGCCTGACGTGTCCGCCCGCCCCACTGGACTTTATATAATCGTACCTGGCGGTTGAACCGAAAATCATCCCCCGCCTGCCATATCCAGCAGTTGCTCCATGTCCGAAAGTTCGTCCTGAGGCAGCTTTAGCATTGGCTGTTGTTTCAGCTCGTTGAATCTCTCCATCTCCTCGTTGCTGGGCGGTTTTCCTGTATAGATATGCGGCGAGATGAAGACCATAAGCTCCGACTGCTCCACCACCTCCTGGCTGCGGGAGAAGAAGAAACCTATCACCGGCAAGTCGCCGATAACCGGCACCTTGTCCCGGCTCAGCTTCGTGTCGCGCCTGCGCAGCCCGCCGATGACCACCACCTGGCCGTCCTCGATCAGCACGGTGGTGCTGGCGCTGCGCGAGTCGATGATGGGAACATCCTGCACGCCGGCTTCGCCGGTGCTGGCGCTTTGCTCGGGTTCGACCACCAGGAGGATCATGTTGTCCTCGGTTACTGTGGCCTTGACCCGGAGCGTGATGCCGACCTCCTTGAACTCGATCGATGTTATCGCCGATGCCCCGCCCTCGGCCGTGTCGCTGACCTCCTCGTAAGGTATTTCCTCAATAGTCTTTATCTGTGCCTGTTGTCCGCTGACCACCAGAACGCGGGGGCTGGCCAGAATCTCAACGTTCCGCCGTTCCTGCAGCGCGTGAAGGGTTCCGCTCAGGTCCGCCTTGAGTATGCTCAGGTCGCCTCCGGTAGCCCCGGCCGCAATCGTGGTGACAAGATTCTGCTGGTAGCCGCCCTCGTAATCCTTGGCGAAGATGCTGTCCCAGTTCACTCCGATCTCGGTGTCGTCGCTCAACTGCACGTCCGCGATAACGGCTTCGATCAGGATCTGCGGCGGCTTCTTGTCGGCCTTGCGTATCTCGGACACTATCGCCTTGACCTGCTCGCCGGTGTCGCAGACTATCAGCGAGTTGGTATCCGCGTCCACGGAAATCTTGCCGTACTGGCTTGACATGCCGTCGAGGGCGTCCTTCAGGTTGGCCGCGTCCAGAAACCTGAGCGTGATCGTTTCGGCAAGCAGACCGGCGGTGTACTTGTCCGCTTTGTTGATTTCAGCTCTGATCTGGTCGAGGTTTTCCTGCGTGTCGCAGACTATCAGCGAATTGCTTTTTTGATCGACGGTGATCTTGCCGTGCCGGCCTGACATCGGTCCGATAGCCTCCATGAGGCTCTTGGCATCAAGGTAATTGATCTTGAACGTTTCGGCGAAAAGCTTGGGCTTGGGCTGCTCGACGGGGACAATCGAGATTTCCTCGAAGACCGCCGGCTTTTCCTTCTTCGGCTCCTGGGGGCGAGGCAGTTGGGCGAAGGGGTCTTCCCTGCCCACGGCGGCGTCGCCAGCCCCGGCCGGCGTCACTACGGGCGGAATGCCGCACCATCCGACCGCAAACACGGCCAAAACACCCCGGATGTAAAAGTACCTATTCATTCACACTCTCGCACTCGTGCATCACGTAGACCGTAACGGTAAAGCTGCATCTGAGCTTCCCTGGCTCGTCCCGCACCGGTTCAATCTCCAATGAATCTATCCACACCTTTTCGAGGCGGTCCTGGAGCCTGTTCATGAATTCGACCGCGCCGGAGTACGGGCCGACAACAACAACGGTGGCGTATTCCGGTATGACGTAGCCGTCCTCCCAAGCCTGGCCCTCGGTTGGCTTGACGGTGCTCGGCGCGAAATTCAGTGACTCGATTACACACCGCGAAGCCTCAGCGACCGTCTGTATGTCATCGAAGAACGATGCGGCGTCGCTGGGAGCGAAAAGGCTGTCGCAGACCCGGCTGTCGGTCAGCTTCTCGTGAAGGTTCTGCATTTGTTTTTGGCGGGCCGATACCAGGTTCTTGAGAAAGTCGTGTTTTTGACTAAGCTCCTTGACCACGGACAGCCGCTTCCTGGAGGCGCTGAGATATCCGACGTGGGGCGCCAATATCCAGAAATATCCGGCCAGGACAACCGCCGCGGCAGAGACCAGGACAAAAGCGTTTGCCGAAAAACGCTGTCGCTGCTTTTTTACCATTCCAAACATCGGTCAGCTCCTGACATTCTGTTCCAAGGCGCACTTGACTGAATACTGGACCAGTCCCTCGGCGATCCGCTTCTGGCTTCCTATCAGGGCCGCCGTCTTTATGTATTTCGAACCGCCGAGCTTTTCCACGAAAAGGCGGATAGCGTCATAAGAAAAGGCCTGCGCCTCCAACATTATGTTCACATTATCGCTGCTGAGCCTCGTAATCCGAACCATTTTGGGCGTGACGAACTGCAGCTCGCTTACCACTTCGCCCCACTTTATCAGCGAGCTTATTCCAAGCACCGATTCGACGCTCTGCAGGCCGTTGGACAGATCCTCGATCTGCTTCTGCAGCAGGACAGACCGCTGCGTAAGGCCCCTGAGCCTTAAATCAAGGTGCGAAGTTCCCTGCTGCATTTCCCTGTATAGATTTTTCACCCGCATCTGCATGAACCCCACGCCCAGGATCATAAGCACAATGGTGATCTCGGCGGCGTTGGCTATCAACCAGGACTGCCTCCTGGCCGCCTTGACCTCCCGGACCTCGGAGGGCAGCAGGTTGACACCCAAACCGCAAACGTCGCCCTCGAGCAGCCCCATCGCCAGCCCCACTGCCGCGGGCGAAACAACCTCGGCGTTGCTCGCGGCAGCCGTTGACTCTTCTGGGCAGGCCTCGGCGAAAGAAACAACACCTACCCTGCGCCCGTCGAGCTGTTCCTGCAGCTGCTCGGCCGCCGCCCGGCCGCCTTCATCGGTTACGTCCGCTACAACGACTACCTGCCAGTCGGCGCGATTGTCGGGAACCTCCAACTCATAATACTGTATCACCGCGTTTATCTCCCTGCCGACACATCCCAGGCACTGCTGGGAATCGAGCCCGCAGCTTCCGCAGCCTTCAGGGCCGGGACGCTTTGTCCTGACGAAATCGAGCGATTTGTCGGTGAACAGGCAAAATGTCAGGAAACCGCCGTGCACCACAACCAACAGCAGGTTAACGTTCGGTCGCGTGGCGATCCTGTCAGCGTAGCAGGCCCTGATAACACCGAGCGGCGCCGGCTCGACCCGGTCCACGTTCAAACCGATGTCGATGCGGTTCATCGCGCCGACGGTCTCGGCGATCCTCTGGTTATCCGCCGCCACCAGAAGCGCCCGGCCGGTTGCGGCGCCGGATTTCGTCCTTACACCGCAGAAATCCATTGCCACGTTCTTGGTCGGGATCATGGCGCATTGCCGCACCTTATCCTGCACGAAGTTGTAAAGATCGTTCGGGGGGCCGTCCGGCAGATCCACTACCTGGATCAGCATCGGACTTGCCACCAGGTTCATGGACGCCCGGCCGGCGGTCATCCTGTTCCTGTCGCGCAGCCTTTTTATCGCCTTGGCCAGCAGAAGGGGATCTTCGATATTTCCATCCACCAGCACACCGGCAGGCATTTCCCCACTGGCGATCTTTGTTACTCGGGGGCCGTTCTTGCCGTGCTTGACCAGCGCCAGGTCTATCCGCCGGCTCGATATGTCTATTCCAAGTACTGCTTCGCCTTTAAAAATCATTGGTTGATCCTATAACTGTCTATCCTGATTATGTAAGGACTGCTCGCGCCAACGGTAATTTCAGCCTGAATCCGCGCGGTCAAACCCTGCCGGCAGGCTCCGACCGACGTTACGGACAGATTCGGCGGCGTCCCTGAAACCGCTACCGTGTACGTCCCGCCCGCAAAGGGCTTTTCGTCAAAACCGGTCGTCCACTGCGAATCGTTCCTCAGTTCATGGAATGCATCGTTTAACCCCGCCTCGGTGATCGCCAGGGCCTTTGCGGCATACAACTGGTTCCGGAAAAGTCTAAGCTCGTCGGTGTTGACCTTGAGTATGCCCACGGCCACCGCGGCCAGCATCGATACGACCATGATGGTTATGATAAGAACCACCCCACCGCGGTGCCCCGCGGAATCAAAAGCCGGCCTGTTTGGATCACACTCAAACCCCATGAAACGCCCGATCCTTTGCGTCACCTCACACTGCCTCCATCGGAGGATGTTTTCTGCCTCGGCTATATCGACACTTTGAGGACCTCGCACAATCAAACAAACACGGCTTGACTATTAATACGCCGCCCGGCGGGCAGCGTGATGAACGCAGTCCTGCGGTCCCAGGCCGCAGCTATTATGGGACTTTTGCGCAAACCGCGGGCACGCGGCGGCACAGTGAAATGGAAGGTCGGATAATAAAAGGAAATTCTGGCTTCTGGATTCCGGCCCCGCCGGCCTCAGCCCTTCCACGTGGGCTGTAAATTGTATTTTTTTATCAGACGCGCCAGTTTTCGGTGGTCAATACCGAGAAGCTCGGCAGCGGCCATTTTGCGGCCTTTGGCGACCTCCAAAGCCCGTACGATCAGCCGCTTCTTGACCTTGTCCATCGTTGGGAAGCCCTCATCCTGTATTGCGAGCAGTCCCCCGGTAAGTACGTCAGAAGGCAGAGCCGAGGGCTCAATCACGGATGATTCGCTCAGGATATAAGCGTGCTCCATCACGTTGGCCAGTTCCCTTACATTGCCCGGCCAGTCATACTCGAGCAGGACCTTGAGCGTGCGATCGCTCAACAACTTACTGGGTTCATCGTAGAGCCTGGCCTGCCTTTCGAGGAAGTACTTCGAAAGAATAATAACGTCGTCTTTTCTGTCCCGCAGAGGGGGCAGGTCGATCTGGACGACGTTGAGCCTGAAGTACAAATCCGACCTGAACTTGCCATCGAGCACCACCTGCTTGAGATCTTTGTTGGTGGCGCAAATCACCCTCACGTCCACCGGGTAAGATTTTGTCGACCCAACCGGAACTACGGTGCACTCCTGGAGCACTCGCAGCAGTTTGGCCTGCAGTTCCACCGCCATTTCACCTATCTCATCGAGAAAGATTGTTCCGCTGTTCGCGGCCCTGAAGAAGCCCAGTGTGTCGCTTATCGCACCGGTAAAGGATCCTTTCATGTGACCGAACAATTGGCTCTCGAACAACTGTCCGCTTAATGATGTACAATCGACCGGAATGAATATCTTATCGGAACGGCAACTTCTGGCATGGATCTGACGGGCAACAATTTCCTTGCCGGTGCCGGTTTCGCCGACCAAAACGACCGGGCACTGGCGTGCAGCGACTGTGTTGATATTCTTGATAATTGCGCGAAAAGCGGCAGATTCACCTACGAAAACGTCCTTGGCATAGCCGCACGGCGGGCGCGCGCCTTCCTGCCGTCCTTCACATCTCTGTCTTTCCCTTAGCACGTTTTCACACGCCTCCCCGGTTTTCGACGCTCGGTCGGTTTGTCGTCGGCAGGTACCAAAACAGCCTACAGGAGCGGCCCGATAAGGGAAAGAGATAGTAGTCAACCTGACGATGGACGCAGCCAAACACCCATTAAAAGGCGCGGCCACTCCATCGGTTTGAACAACTCCTCTCTCCTTGCTGCGGATTGCCGCATAAGCTGCAGTCCGGAACTACCCACCTACTTGCAAGGGATATACCCTCGCATACCGTGGAGTTGTAAGCGAGATTGCACCCACGCTCACTTGGACATTACTTTAACAGTTGGCCGTCTCTTTGTCAACAAGAAAATTTCTGAATTTTTTCACATTTTTCAAATTTAACCCCGGTCTAACGCTGGATCACGTCAATGTGGCTGGATCGGCATGTTTCGACCTCGCTGCCGCGTTTAATGAAGCCTGTTTATACCCTGCCGAAGGCCTCTCGCTGAGGCCGGCACCGAAAGATCTTTTCTGTATCTCGCAAGATGAAAACCGCCGAAAAATGCTTACATCCGGCCGGCGTCTATGACGATATAACAGTGCCCTGATAGATTCGGAGGAAAAAAATGGCCCTCAAGAGCATCTTTGTTTATCCGCGCCACGCCGCGAAACTCGGACAGCTTCACGTTATCGCCCACAACATCTGGTCTACATGGGATTATGAGGCCAAGAGGCTGTTCCGCCGCATCGACCCGGAAATGTTCGAGGCGGTGGCAGGGAACCCCGTTGAGCTGCTGCTGCGCGTGCCCCGTGACAGAATGGACCGGCTGGCCGCGGACGGAGACTTCTCGAATCAACTCGACAAGGTCGCACGGCGATTCCAGCAATACATTGAAAATGGCCGCGGCACTGACTGGAGCGACCCCATAGCCTACTTCTCGATGGAGTTCGGTCTCCACCAATGCCTGCCGTTGTACGGGGGAGGGCTTGGCATTCTCGCCGGCGACTTCCTTAAAGAGGCTTCCGACATGGGCCTGCCCGTGGTGGGAATCGGGCTGCTTTACAAGCTTGGCTACTTTACACAGAGGGTCAACCCCGAAGGCTGCCAGGAGGAACTCTTAAACAAATTCGACCAGCATCTTTGCCCGGTCATCCGCATACGCGACGAAGCAGGCCGCCCGGCGTTTGTGAAGCTATGCCTGCCGGACGGTGAAGCCACAATAGGCCTGTGGCAGATAGAGGTCGGACGGAGCAAACTTGTCCTTCTTGATACCGACAACGAGGAAAATCCGCCGCATTTTCGAGCCATAACCGGGCAGCTTTACGTCTCGGACAGGGAAAAACGCCTGCAGCAGGAGCTGGTTCTGGGCATAGGCGGCGTAAAAGCCCTTGAAAAAATCGGTATCAAACCCAAGATATACCACGCAAACGAGGGGCACTCCTCTTTTCTGGTGATCCCGAGGCTCCAACGGCTTATGCACGGCGAAAAACTCTCGTTCGCGCAGGCCAGGGCTATTATACGCTCTTCGACGGTCTTTACCACTCATACGCCGGTTCTGGCCGGAAACGAGAATTTTGAAACCAACCTGCTTCGCCGCTATATCGAACCTTATGCGAGGTCGCTGGGCATGTCCTTCGAGCAGCTGGGCGAGTGGGGTTTCGTTGACCAAAACAGAGACGTATTCTGGCTGCCGGCTTTCGCCATCAGGTTCTCCGGGTATGTAAACGGTGTTTCCAGGCTCCACCGCGACGTTTCACGCAACATGTGGTCGCGCATATATCCCAATACACCGAAGGCCGAGGTTCCGATCGGCTTCGTGACCAACGGCGTGCACAGATCATGGCTGAGCGAACCCTTTGCCGGGCTTCTGGGGCCGTTTGCCGACCCGGGCGACCACGGAACCGAAGAAGATTTCCGCCGCCATGTCATGAACATACCCGACGGCCGAATCTGGCAGGCCCACCTTGAGAACAAACGCAGGCTTATAGAGTTCATCCGCGCCAGGCTGGCCCGGGGCTACCTGCTGCGGGGTCACCCTCTGGAGAAGATGGAAAACGTTCACGGGGTACTAAACGACGACTTTCTGACCATAAGCTTCGCTAAACGTTTCGCATACTACAAGAGGCCTACCCTCATCCTGAAAGATCCGGAACGTCTCAGGCGAATCCTCACAAACCCCGAAAGACCCGCCCAGCTGATTTTCGCCGGCAAGGCCCACCCCGCGGACGTGGCCGGCAAGAAAATGATCAAGCAGATCATCGATTTTGCAAAAGAATACCGACTCGAGGATAGGCTGGTGTTTCTAGAGAATTATGATATGGCCGCAGGCAGGCGTCTTGTAGCAGGTTCAGACCTGTGGCTCAATACGCCCGTGGTCGAGAACGAAGCCAGCGGCACCAGCGGCATGAAGGCCGCGATCAACGGCCTTCTGAACCTGAGCGTCCTCGACGGCTGGTGGCCGGAGGGATATAACGGCAAAAACGGCTGGGCGATAGAGCCCGACCGCTTTGCCGGACATCACCAGCTCAAGGAAATTACCGAGGCCAACGAGATCTACGATCTGCTCGAAGGTCCGGTCGCCCAGCTTTACTACCAGCGGGACGAGCAAGGGGTACCCGTAAATTGGGTCGGGCGGATGAAAGAGGCGATTTGCTCGGTTTACCTCAAATTCAGCATGAATAGGGTCTTGTCGGATTACATGAAGAGTCTTTACGCGCCGGCCCGAGCCGAATTCGACAGCCTGTCCGAAGAGAATCACCGGGACCTGAGCGGGATCAGCGGGATGGAGCAGCAGATCCGCAATAACTGGGATTCAATCCGGTTCGTCGGCTTCCAGACCAACGTCGACGGACACCGGCATCTGGTCGAATCTGACCGGCTTGAGGTCACCTGCAGTGTTGATTTCGGCCGCGCTCCAAGCGACTTGTTCCGGGTCGAACTTTTCTACCTGATCGGCGCCGATTCGTTCAAGGCCATCCCTATGGAACGTCAGCAGCCGCACGAGAACCCGGCAGTATACCGGGCCTGCTTCAAGATCGAAGGCTACGGCCAACAGAACATAAACGCCAGGATCCGCCCGGCCAGCGATATCCTCCACGGCCTCTATCCCGACCTGATAAAGTGGCGGGATTAGCACCCGCCGCCGCTACCCTTGAGGAACGGGCCCGCAAAAAAAGTTCCTGACACCTCTTGTGCAGGTCCGACCGGTCCGATGCGCCGGACGAGCCTGACACCCCAAACGGAATATCAACCGGCACCTATTTCGTATTATGGATACCCTGCTTTTTTTGCCATTCCATATTAAGCCGCTCTCCCTTATCGCCGATAACACAGCGAGAAACGCCGGGTATAGTTTCCGTGACAGCCGAATCTGTTTTATCGGAACCGCCCGTCGAAGTGTCAACCCTGTTGAGCGGCAATTATGAAGGACCTGGCTTTACAGTCGCAACCTAAATCGGAGCGGGCAAAATGAAGGTTTTAATGTTAGGCTGGGAATTTCCTCCTTTCATAAGCGGAGGACTCGGCACCGCCTGCTATGGCCTGACCAGGGCCATGAGTTGTCTCGACGTCGAAATCATCTTCGTGCTGCCAAAGGTGGTAGACAGTGCATACACCACGCATGTCAAGCTGCTGAGCCCCACGCCAATCGACGCCGAACCGGCCGTGGCACAAGGCCGCCGGGCTGCCGTTACCTTGCGGCACATCGATTCACCGCTGAAGCCTTATTGCACCGTAAGCTCATACGAAAAACACATCGAGCAAATCCACGCCTGGAATCAGGACTTCGCCGGCGGTCGGGAACACGACACCGGCTTCGGCGGAGACTACGCCGGCGACATGTACAGCGAAGTTCAACGCTACGCCGACCTGGTGACTGAACTGGCTTCGGGGGAGCAATTCGATCTTATTCACGCACACGACTGGATGACTTATCCGGCGGCTATGGCCGCGGCGGACATGTCGGGAAAACCCCTCGTCGCCCATATACACTCAACCGAGTTCGATCGCAGCGGCGAAAACGTCAACCAGGCGATCTATGACATCGAGCGGGCGGGTTTCTACCGGGCGGATAGGATAATCGCCGTAAGCCACTTTACCAGGAATATAGTGCTTAACCGTTATGCGGTCACCGGTGACAAGGTCGAGGTGGCGCATAACGGCGTCGACAATAACGGCGGTTTGTTCGCCGCGTCCTGCTCGGCCGCGACCGCCAAGACGGTCCTGTTCCTAGGCCGCATAACAATGCAAAAAGGGCCGGAGTACTTCCTCATGGCGGCCAAAAAGGTTCTCGAAGTGCTCGGTGACGTAAGATTCATCATGGTCGGCTCCGGCGATATGCTGAACCGGTCGATCGAACTGGCCGCGGGGCTTGGCATCGGGGGAAGGGTGTCTTTCACGGGCTTCCTGCGGGGCAGGCAGGTCGAGGACATCTACAGGATGGCCGACCTGTGCGTCATGCCTTCGGTATCCGAGCCGTTCGGCATAGTCCCGCTGGAGGCCCTGTGCAATGACATCCCCGTGATAATCAGCAAGCAAAGCGGTGTATCGGAGGTGATCAGGCACGCCTTGAAAGTGGACTTCTGGGACGTCGACGAGATGGCCAACAAAATCATAGGCGTCTTGAGGCACCGCCCCCTGCAGGTAACTTTGCGCAATTACGGCAACTGCGAGGCAAGAAAACTTCGATGGGCGGATACGGCCCGCAAATGCGTTCAGGTCTACCGGCAAGTCCTTGCCGGAAGCTGACAAGTCTTTAGGAACTGTTTCAGATAAGGAAGGAACTATAAAATGGCTTCGGTATGTTTCTACTTCCAAGTTCACCAGCCGCTGAGATTAAGGCACTACACGGTTTTTGACCAGGGCGACCGGTATTTCGATGATGAAAAAAACGCGGCTATCTGCCGGAAGGTGGCGAACAAGTGTTACCTGCCGGCGAACCGCCTTATGCTGGATCTGATTCGCAGATTCAACGGCCGCTTCAGGATCGCCTACAGCATAACCGGTGTGGCCCTCGAACAATTCGAGGCGTACGCGCCGGAGGTCATGAGCACGTTCGAGGCCCTGGCCCGGACCGGCTGCGTCGAATTTTTGGCCGAAACTTACTACCACAGCCTTAGCAGCCTGTACTGCCGAAACGAGTTCCTCCAACAGGTGCAGAGCCAGATAGAAGCCGTCGAGTACTACTTCGGCCAAAAACCCCGAATATTCAGAAACACGGAACTCATATATAACAATGACATCGCCGCCGCCGTCCACTCCACGGGCGCGTTCGACGCCATATTGGCCGAAGGCGCAGATCACGTGCTCAACGGCTCGAGCCCGAATTTCGTATACAGGGCCGGGGGCTGCGACAATCTGCGGCTGCTGTTGAAGAACTACAGCCTCAGCGACGACATCGCGTTCAGGTTCAGCGATCGCAACTGGTCGCAGTGGCCGCTGACCGCCGAGAAATTCGCCCGCTGGATAGACGCCGTCAACGGAAACGGAAACGTCGTCAACCTTTTCATGGACTATGAAACCTTCGGCGAGCACCAGTGGGCCGACACCGGCATATTCTCCTTCCTGCGCCACCTGCCGGAGAAGGTTCTCGAACACCCGGACAACGACTTCAAGACTCCCGGCGAGGTGGTCGGCGCCTACGAGCCGGCCGGAACCATCGATGTGCCGCACCTGACCAGCTGGGCCGACACCGAAAGAGACCTGTCTGCCTGGTTGGGCAATCCAATGCAATCCAATGCCGCTTATGAGCTGTACCGGCTTGAAAAACAGGTCAAGGCCTGCACGGATGAAGGAATCCTCTCTGACTGGCGCAGGCTCCAGACGTCCGACCACTTCTATTACATGTGCACAAAGTATTTCGCCGACGGGGATGTTCACAAGTATTTCAACCCCTACGACTCCCCCTACGACTCTTACATGAACTTCATGAACGTCCTGGGCAACCTCAGCAGGCGGTGCTCGCAGAGCCTGCGCTCCGCGGCAAACGCCGCCGAGCCGGCCGCCATCCCCGCATGAGCGGCGAAGCCGGAAATCGGAACCGGAAGCCAGAATGGCCGGCGCCAAGGCGGCTGTTGGATTGCTCCTAAGAAACTAACCGTTTACCCCTGGCTCGTGCAGGCTGGAAGCCTACCCCCCAACTGAACAATCGCACGGTGTCCCAGTCGGGGGGCAGGCATCTTGCCTGCACATAATTCACCAGC
>Ga0180434_10001852_pt1 | contig 29403 bp, 24 predicted proteins | sample SS_ome_7_FD_132453 | JGI IMG/M metagenome (GOLD analysis project Ga0180434, IMG submission 132453) | Hypersaline lake sediment archaeal communities from the Salton Sea, California, USA - SS_1_D_2 metaG | ecosystem: Environmental > Aquatic > Non-marine Saline and Alkaline > Hypersaline >... | reverse complement strand
TTCACTACGACGAAAAACAAAAGGCCGAAAGTTGCTTTTTGAAAAAAGCCTTATAACCTCTTGTAAATATTGATATTACAACAAGCCACAATCAAAAACAAGCACAAAAAACAAGAAGATGAAAGATTGTAGTACAGAGGCCACAGAGAAATAATCAATAGTCAATAGTCAATAGTCAAAAGTAAATAATCAATGTCAAAGTCTCCTGATTACCCGATATTCTGATTCCCTCCTTCCTGATCCTCTGATTTACTAATCTATTAGTTAAGTATATATTATATCATAATAAGAGTTAAATATCAAGTTAAATCCAAAAAAATCTCCATGACTTTTCTCGTTCTGCGTACTGCGTGCTGCGTGCTTCATAAGGATATCAAGAAAGGTAGGGTGGCGGCTTGCCCCACCAAAAAGCAGATAAAATAGTCAATTGCAGAGTGCAGGATGGCGCAGCTTCGCTGCCCATGCTGATTAATAGAAAATAGTCAAGGACAAATTCGCTAATCGACTCAACTTTTCCTTGCCCGGCGGCGATACAGCATCTAAAATTGAACGGTGCGGATATGACAGCTTTGAAGCGGCAACATCGTAGTTTGTGATTTCTTGATTTATGCCGAGAGGCTTGGGATGTTAATGCATATAGACAGTGTTACTTAAACTTTAATCATCGAATGTCCATAAAAAGCCCGGAAATAGGTATGGTGTCCCCAGAATTCCCCCTAAATGCTCCGACTTGGACTGATAGTTATTACGATAAAAAAGGCGCTCAAGAAAGACTAAGCCAGATAGTCGATGTACCTCACTTTGTAGATTCGAGAGACGTTGGATTAATACAACTGGCAGATTTTGTATGCTTCTTCTTGAGAAAGCATATCGAACTAAACATGGGATATACAGAACCAGATTATGATGATGAAATTGAAAAAGTATCACGATGGACTGAGATGATAATAAGTCGTTCTATAGCCAAAAGAAACATCTTCTTGGGTATAGGAAGGTGTGATTGCGCGGAATTATTCTATCGTTACGCGCCAACTTTTATTCGTTAAGGCATAGTATTTAAGCTGCACGGCTAATGTTTCGCTGTGTTGTAATTGCCAATGACATTATATGATAGAAGGTAATTGGATATGAGTATTAAGTCAAAGAAGAATAAAGACGTAAAACACTAATGAACGTTAAGACCATTTACACAGTTATCTGAACAGACCCCTTAAGGCTGTTCTTTTAGACCAAGAAGGCATATAATCCCATCGCTATCATCGGCTAATATGCCACAGAATAACTCTATGCCGAACGCTTTAAATACAGGATTTACAATCCTGTTCTTTCTCGAAGCACTCACGATATTTCCAACAATCGAACGTTGACCATCCTTGGAATAAAAATCCGGTTGCATAATAGATATCTGGTTTTCATTTATTGTGACGACTTTTGCGCTATTCCAGTCAACTCTCCATTCTTTCTGTAGTCGATCTGTGCTTTGTGTAACAATTTTATCTTTATCTCTAATAGCAAACAGAACATACCCTAAAGGATATTCTTTGATAAGTTTTTCATGGTTAGTTTCGTCGAGCAGTTGCATTTGTTCAAGTAAACGTGTTTGTTTCTTTGTTTCCTGCAAAATCTCCTGCTGACTTTCTCTTGTTGCTGGCTGATCATTCCCTTGTTCCTTCACTGGGATTACATCTGAAGGTTTCTTAAACCATTTGACAATATCTATATCATGTTTCCATGTTTTGTGAAGAATAAAATAACAGACAACAAGTACTACTAAAGTAATAAGAATCTTAAATATAACCTGTAACATTTTTTTCATTTCTTCTAAAGAGTATCCAAAATGCTAGTATTCAGCAAATAGAATACACTGCATACACCTACCCAATTATAGCACCTTCCGATGTCGCTACAAGAATTAACTTTTACCTTGTGAATGACTCGCAATTCAGGAATCTCTGTTTATCAGAAATTGCTTTTTAATGTCTTTGCGTTTTTTATGGCGTGGGCGTGCTCATCGTTGTTGAAATAGATGTAGATGGCGCTGATGTTTTTAGTTTGGTTTTTGAGCCATTTGGCCCAGTTTTGCAGGTGGGATTTCGGGTAGCTGCCGGAGTAGCGGCCGGTTGTGCCGTGGAAGCGGATGTAGATAACATCGCCGGTGACGATGCGGGGGGATTCTTTGCCGGGCATGTCGTGGATGCAGAAGCCAACGCCGGATTTGTCGAGCAGTTCGTAGGTATCATCCGAGTACCAGCTTTCGTGCCGGAATTCGAATACGGCGGTTTTTCTTTTGGGCAATAGCTTGATAAAAGATTCGAGCAGGTCGAGGTTTTTGTGCAGGTTGGGCGGCAGTTGATATAGAATCGGGCCGAGCCTGCTTTTTAACAGGCCGACTCTCTCGAAGAACCGCTCCAACGGTTCGGCAGCATCCTTCAATCTCTTAATATGCGTGATATATCGATTGGCCTTTACGGCGTAAAGAAAATCCTTCGGCGCGATGTCGTGCCAACGCTGTAAAGTCTGCTCTTTCGGGAGGTGGTAGAATGTATTGTTGATCTCGACGGTATCGAAATGTTGGGCATAATACTCGAACCATTTACTCTTAGCCAGACCGGCCGGATAAAACCTTTCCTTCCAGTGGTCGTAATACCACCCCGAAGTACCGATTCGAATATCGCAATCCGCCTTGCTCATAGGATATATTTTAACATTACCAATCATTCCTTGAAATATCTTGTTTACAGAAATTATCAGAAAATGCCGGAAAAACGGTTTTATAAAATATTGACATATGTATTTCGATCGATAAGGTGAATACTATTTCATACTTAAGAAAAGAGCATGAGCTTATGGTTACAGTAACGGTTTCGCCGAAGTTTCATGTGGTCATTCCGAAGGCGGTACGATTGAGACTTGGAATCCGACCCGGACAGAAACTGCAAATCATCGAATTTTCTAATCGTATTGAGTTGATCCCTCTACAGAAAATCAGAGATATGAGAGGATTTCTCAAGGGCATTAAAACAGACTTCCTAAGGGAAAAGAACCGGATATGAACATTACCATGAAACATCATAGAAAGCAGACAGCGACTGCCTCAAAGGGCTTCAGCCTTTGAATTTGAACATGCGAGCGACTTGAAACTTGACTTGTTGATATATGCATGATATACTAACGATATGACGAGTAAAGAGATAGCCATCAAAATTATCCAGGATCTGCCCGACTCAGTGACCTGGGCTGATATTGAAGAACGAATCCGGTTTCTTGCCGGAATTGACAAGGGCCTATCCGATATCAAAGCCGGCAAAATTGTACCGCATAAGGAAGTGAAAGAAAGTCTCAAGAAATGGCTTTCCAGATAATCTGGTCGCAAACATCAGTTGAAGACCTTAAAGTAATCGTTCAGTATATTGCTTTGGACGATCCCGGTGCCGCAGCTAATCTCGCTGATCGAATTATTCAACGTATTGAAACCGCATCCGAACTGCCGTTTTCCAATCGGAGTGTTCCGGAAAAAGCCGAAGAATCTATTCGCGAGGTGATACTTAAACCCTACCGACTCATCTATCAGGTAGATACGAACCATGAAGTGGTCCACGTTTTAAGAATATGGCACGCCGCAAGAGGGATGCCGGAAATTGAATGAACTCAACAGATTCTTGATTATAATCTTTAGTCCGGGAATGCGAAAACTTGTGGTTAATCTAAAGCTATGGATTTTGGCCCTCAACAAATGGGTAAGTGGCTGATAGGGGCGGGGATTTTTATCGCCGTGGTGGGGGTGCTTGTGATGCTGCTCGGCCGGGTGGGATTGTTCAAACTGCCGGGCGACCTGGAGTTCGGCTCCAAGAGCTGGCGAATTCACATCCCTATTGCAAGCTGCGTGCTGATTTCGATTATCCTGACACTCATTCTGTGGCTAATCAGTTATTTTCGCCGTTGAAGTTCGGTCCGCCCGCAACGCCGCGAGTGTGATTTATCGCTTTAATTTCATCCGGTTCCGGATATAATTGAGCCTATGGAAAATGCAGTAATAAGCGCGCTTTTCGACCAGATGGCCGATATCATGGAGATTCTCGGCGAGAACCGCTTCCGTATCAACAGCTACCGCAAGGTCGCACGGGTAATTGGAGATATACCGACCGACGTCGAGGATCTGCTGGCCGGCGGGCAGTTGGCAAAAGTCCCCGGCATCGGAAAATCGAGCCTCGCCAAGATCGAAGAATACTTCAAGACCGGCACGATAACCGCCCACCAGGAGCTGCTCAAAAAGATTCCGCCGGAACTGCTGGAATTACTCAACATACCAGGCGTAGGACCGAAAGGCGTAAAGGCGGTTTACGAACAATTGAAGGTGACGAGTATCGCCGAGTTAAAAGCTGCAATCGAAGACGGCTCACTCGCAGGATTGGCCGGCTTCGGCGAGAAAAAGGCGGCGGCGATCGCGAGGGGCATCGCCTTTCTGGAAAAATCCACCGGCCGGATTCGCCTCGACCTTGCACTGGAAGCCTCACATCTGGTTCTGCGATTTCTGCGGGACGTCGCAAGTACACTGAAAACCCAAACAGCCGGCTCGCTCCGCCGCTGCGCCGAGACTATCGGCGACGTTGACATACTCGTTGCCGCCGGCAAGGGCAAGGATTCCGGCGGTCAAGGGGGGCAAATCATACAGGCATTCACGAGTGCTGAATTTGTCCAAGAGGTACTTGCCTCCGGTCCTACCAAAGGCTCTGCAATTATCCAGACGCCATCCACTGCCGTGCACGTCGACGTTCGTGTAGTGCCGCAGGAGAGTTTCGGCGCCGCGGCTCAATATTTCACCGGCTCCAAGGAGCATAATGTCCGATTGCGTGAAATCGCGGTAAAGAAAAAGCTGAAGCTGAACGAATACGGCCTGTTCAAAGGCAGCAAAATCGTCGCCGGGCCGTCGGAAGAGGAAATCTACGAGAAGCTCGGCCTCGATTATGTCGAGCCGCTGCTCCGCGAAGACCGAGGCGAGGTAGAGGCGGCGAAGAACCATTCCCTGCCGGAGCTGATTGATCCGGACGACATCGTCGGCGATTTTCACATGCACACAAACGCATCCGACGGCAACTGCAGCATATCCGAACTCGCCGAAGCCGCGAAAGAGTGGGGCTACGAATACATCTGTATCACGGACCATTCACGTTCCTCGGCAATCGCCAATGGCCTGTCGGCCAAGAGGCTGGCTAAGGAAATTAAGGAAATCCGCAAAATCAACGAAAAGGTTAAAGGCATCACCATCCTTGCCGGGTGCGAAGTCGATATTCTTGCTAATGGCTCGCTGGATTTCGACGACAAATTGCTGGCCGAGCTGGATTTTGTAATCGCTTCGGTCCATTCGGGTCTGGCAAGCCCGCGACAGAAGGTAACGATGCGCACGCTCAAGGCGATGGACAATCCTTACGTCAACTGCATCGGCCACCCGACCGGAAGGCTCATCGGCCAACGTGAGGCGATGGATCTCGATATCGCCGCCGTCATAAACCACGCCGCCCAGACGCACACCGCGCTGGAAGTCAATGCAAATCCGTGGCGTCTGGACCTGAAAGATATCCATTGCCGGATGGCAATCGAAGCGGGCGTCAAGCTGGCTATCGGAACCGACGCTCACAGCACGAACGGCCTCGGCTTGATGGGTTACGGCGTCGCCACCGCCGGACGAGGATGGGCGACAAAATCCGATGTATTAAATACTCTCTCACTTACCAAAATCAAAAACCGGGTAAAAGCCAAAAGACCCAGGTGACTTCAATCTCGGCTTGTTCCCGGAAGGCTATGTTGGCAAGGGGCTATGGATCATCCGTGCCGGGCGAGCCTCCTATGTTGGTGCTGGCCCGCCAGTTTGCAGGATCGCTCAAGGAGCCATCGCTTTGTCCGACTAACGCCGAGTCCAGCGGCACCAGAGAGTGGCCCTGCCCGTCGGCGAGGGCCGGCCAGCTTCTACCGTCATCGTATTCGAACTCCGCGATCGTTCCGTCCCAGTAGTCAATCAATTCCACACGCTCGCCTCCATTGGCAAACCTGCCAGAGTACTGGCCGGCAATAACGGGAGAAAGGGCCCGGCCGTAACGCGATTCAAAAGCCGCTATGTTGCTGACTATAAGGACAAACTGTCCCGGCCCGAGGTGGGTGAAAGTGCTGTCATTAAAGTCAAATACGATCCCATCGGCAAAAGAGACGTGCGTTAATGCAATGGTACTTTCGCCGGTATTCTTCATCTCGATGAACTCATAGTCATCGTTGTTTGTACCATCCTCCGGATCCGCCGGGTTGTACATCAGTTCCGTAATGCGCAGGCCGGCGGTCACTCCCTGTGAGACCGGTTCGCCTGCCGTGAACTGCACCGGCTCCGACCAGTGACTCCAGCGGCCGGTATTGTCCTTCATCCGGCAACGAACGCGATAGATTCGGCCGGGCCTGAGAACACTGGCTGGAACGGCTGCTGTGGTCGCTTGAGGATCGGTTATCTCTTTGCTTTCCCAGACGGCATCAATTTCGTATCTGCCGGGCTCTCGGCCGGGGATCGGATTGGCATCCACGGACGCGCCATGATCCTCTCTATAAGTTGAGCCGGCAGCTACTTCGCCAATGCGCCATTTAATCGCCGCGAATGTGTGGCTGCCCTGCGGGTCGCTGAACGGGCTTGTCTCAAACGTCAGCGCGTCGATAGGATAGCCCGCGGGACTTTCAGATGTCACTGTGGGCGTATTGGGAATATTGTCGTCGGAGGCGATGGAAGCAATCCTGTTGTAGCTCCATCCCCCCGGGCTGACGAAGTCTCTCATCCGCCGGACCATGCCGGCAAAATCACCTGTGGAAGAACTCTGGTAGTAGGTCCCGGGGTGCTCGGTTCGGGGATGATGGTCCCACATGGCCCGGTCGGCATCGACAAAAGACGGCCCCCCGGCCGGATCCCAAATTACGGCGGCGGATTCATCTATGAGCTGCACGCACTGTTCGCCGTTCAGGAGCAGATCGCTCAGGCCGCGAACGCGGTTCTGGAAGGCAATGATACAGTCCGGGAACTTGTGGTACACCGCCGGATTCGTAACGCGGTGGCCCTGGAAGAACCGCCGATCCAGCACCTGTTTCCAGTATTCATCATCGTGTGTGTATATGTCCGTATCCCATGTGTGATCGAAATCCCAGGGAAGTATCCACCAGCGATTAGTTTCGGGATTTTGGTAGTAAAAACAGTTCCAGCGATCCGTCAGGTCATAATGATGGACGGCGTCACAAATCGCCCGGTAGCTGTAATAAAGCTCCAGATTGGTGTTCCGCTCCCACCACTTTCGATCAGACGGATACCGACGATATGCCTGGCAAAACGCGATGACATCACTATGGTCGGTGACCTGGATAGGCCCCTGGTTGTTCTTATTGCCGCGGCTGTCACTGCATGCGAAGTACATCTTGTACAGGTTGCCGTCCGGCAGGCCGTTCGCATTAAGAAAGAGACCGTCAGGTTGTTCTATGGCCAGATAGAGGCCCCAGAAGTCGCCCTCATACTGGTTATTGGGATTGGCCTCCTGGAGGTCGTCAATCACCCGGAAGTGCAGCCAGTTCATATTGGATACGGGCACGGATGCCATGGCAAACAGTTTTGCCGTGACCGCTTCGTACATGCCGTGCTCGCCACGGTTGTGTGTATTGGCAAACTGGAAGCAGGCCGAAAAGTTCAGCTTGTCCCATTTCTCTTTGTACTTGTTGCCGTAATCGTCGCGCGCCTGGAAGTAATGGCCCCGGTTGAAATCGAACTTCCAGCGGTTCTTGCCGAACGCATACGTTGCCCAGCCCCCGCGAGCGCGATAGCGGATATGGTCGTAAACCACGCCGTCGTAAACGAGTGTGCCGGTCCATTTGTAAAGGCTTGCTTCGGGATTGCACCTCGCATCGGGAATAGGTACAAACTGGCATTCGTGGACGTCCTCGGCGCTGCTGATTAAATGATACACCGGCAGACTTCGCATAACCTCGGTGCCGTACTGAACCGCCAACCTGCCCGGACGAACTGCGCCTTTCCAGGCGGGAACACCATCGTAAACAAAGTAGGCAAAGTTCGGCTGCGGATCGTCGGCATACGGCACGAGAAGACTGCCGCCCAGGCTGTCCGTCACACCGATGCGGTAGCGGACAAGACGGCGATGTGCCTGTAATGAATCCGGAAGCTGCACCGTATAGATGCTGTCACCTGTGCTCAGGTCGCCGTCTAATCCATCATCGTGCATGTCGACGGTGATCCAGCTTTTGTAGAATCGCTGGTGCTCGATGCCAAAATAGTCGCCCGGATTCACCAACTGGTACATCAAAGTGACGCTTTCCACCCCGTCGGGATCGGTGATCTTCGCCGTGACGGTTACAACATCGCCGGACCTCGGTTGTTTGGGCGTGTGTTTCACCTGCCTGATGTGAGGTGGTATGTTGTCGGCGAAGACGCCGCTGTTCCCGGCTATCGGTGTAGGGGCGGCAGAGCGCCAACTGCCCGCCAGGTCATTATCCAACAGCGGATTTACCAACTGCATTGAGTGCCCGGTGCCGGGCGAGTTCTCGGACATAGAATCGCCGACCGTGGGCCAGGGGAAGCCAAGCTGGTAATCGACCCGGTCCATCACCGCGCCGTCGGCATTGCACAGAACGATCTGCTCGCCTTCGTTGTTCAGTTTGCCGCCGCAGGGTCCTAATACGGCGTGCTCTGGCAGTTGGAAACGCCCCGAACTCCATTTGTCGTGGATAGCACTCGGGCTCTGGCAAACGATTACGTAGCCGCCCGCGGGCAGAGTCGTGCCTTCGTCAAATGTATAGAAGATACCGTCGCTGAAATACCAGCCGGACAGGTCAACGGACTGCCCGCCGGTATTGTGCAGTTCCACATATTCGGCCAGCTCAGTCTTCACATCCGGATCCGAATGGATCTCGTTGATTACGACTTCTGTACCGCATGCGTCACAGCACAGCAGTCCGCCAAGTACTATCAGAGCCGAGAATGCAATAGTGTATGGACTAATATTGCTGGTCTTGAACATGCCTCTTTCCTAAACGCTGATGCGTATTTTGGCAGTATCGGGCAACACACCCGGCGACAAACACCCAATCTTCATCTATATTATAACACATTACGGTTGTAATTTGAGCAAGTAATATTCGTGCAGAAGGCCGAGGGCCGCGAGATTTTGCTAAAAAGATTAAAAAAGAACCTTGTAAAAGAACATAATTGCAGGTATAATCGTAGGTAAATATAGAAAGGCAGGCCAAAAACCATTATATTTGTCCGTGCCATCATATTTCATTCGTTTAATTCATACCGGCACTGCCTTTAGTAACGTAGAGGTTTTCTTTTTGTAGCGGCATAGTCGTGCTTTCTCCGGATGTTTCCTGAGAAAAGCCTGGTCGTGCGCAATAGGGACTTCGGTATGTGCTTTCATTGGCTCAACGTACGGCGTCTTAACCAGCAGAAAAAGCATTTTGCGCCGGCTCACCATCCTCTCCGTTTATGGAGGAACGTTTCAAGAAAATTTTTGCCTGGCAGGATAAACATGCTGCGGCTACGTAGGCCGTAGCGTCATTATATATTTATATTACTTTTTGAAGGGATCGAGAAATGAGAGGAAAAGCATTTGGTGAATGTGATGGTTTTTAACGATAATTTTATTTGAAGGAGTACTATTATGTTTAAGAAAGCGATTTATATAACTTCAGTTTTAGTGCTGAGCCTGGCCGGCAGGGGATGGCCAAAAGCCTCGAATCCGAACCCGCATGATGGTGCCATCCATGAGGATACATGGGTGAACCTTAGCTGGCGGCCGGGAGATAATGCGGTCTCATTCGATATATATGTCGGCGAGAATTATGACGATGTGAAACACGGCACCGGGGGCACCTTCCGGGGCAACCAGAGCCCGACGTTTGTTGTAGTCGGCTTCCCCGGATTTCCTTACCCGGATGGTCTTGTTCCGGGGATGACTTATTACTGGCGAATCGATGAGATCAATAATCAGCACCCGGACAGTCCGTGGACGGGAGATGTCTGGAGTTTTAGGATTCCATCCGGCACGGCTTATGCCCCTATGCCCGCTGATGGCGACGAATTTATAGAACCCGATGTGATTCTTAGCTGGGAACCGGGTTATCGTGCGAAGCTGCACACTGTGTACTTCGGCGATAATTATGATGATGTGAGTCACACATCAGTAGGACGCCCACAGGGGACCACAACTTATGATCCCGGTTTCCTTGAATCAGGCAAGACCTACTACTGGCGGGTGGATGAGTTTGACGCCGTCACCACACATAAAGGGGAAGTCTGGAGCTTTACGGTCCGGCCGGGAGTACCAACCAATGGGGTGGGAGGGACTATCTATGTCGATGCGGTTAACGGAGACGATAACAATAACGGATTGACGCACCAGGCCGCCTTCGCAACCATTCAGAAGGGTATCGATACAGCAGCGGATGGTTCAACTGTGTTGGTTGCTCCGGGAAGCTATGAAGAGAACATCATCATGAAAGAACGCATCCACCTTCGTGGATCCGGTCCCAGTGTCACTTTCATCTCCGGAGAGGGAAAGCAGTTGCGTTCGAATCTTATTTTATGGGCCGTTATTTGGGCCGCTGACCACAGTCTATTGGAGGGATTTACTATTACGGTTACCCCTCCGGATGACTCTTATAACCGCTATGCGGTGCAGGGATACACGGAGGATCGCAACGATCCGATTATAGCAAACAACGTGTTTGTGGGTGGCTCGGGCAACAGCTTGATTAGTTTCTGGGGCGGCTCGGCCAGGATTGTTAATAATACGTTCTTCGACAATCAGCTCCAACACAGTCTGATTACAGTCAATAATCACCAGCGATCCGGCATTCCTGTTGTGGCCAATAACATCTTTGCTAATAACCGGATTCGTGATGTGGTGGGAGCTAACAATGGGGCTCAGCCCGAAGTGTCGTTCAATATGCTGTGGGATAACAGCGTCGGGTATGAAGATTTCGTGAACTTCACACCTGGCCTCGGAAATAGATGGGAGAATCCCTGTTTCATTGATCCAGCCACAGGGGATCTACGTTTATCACCATCCTCACCAGCGATTGATGCTGGTGACAACGATGCTATTCTGCCTTTCCTGTCTGCTGATATGCCGGGCAATTCACGTGTCGTCAATGGTACTATTGACATGGGTGCATATGAATATGGTGCGGTTCCCGCATCGAACGTCTACTATGTCGATGCGGTCAACGGCAGCGACAACAACAATGGATTCACGATTAATACAGCTTTCGCGACCATCCGGAAGGGCATCGAGGCGGCAACGGATGGCCAGATAGTTCTGGTCTATCCGGGGCTGTACCTGGAAGAAATCGACTTCCTGGGTAAAACGATAACGGTACAGGGTGTTATTGTCAGTCCCGCCGGCGCGCCGGTGCTCTGGAATCCGGGTGATTTTGCGGTTTCGTTTTACTACGGCGAAGGGCCCGACAGTATTCTGAGGAATTTCATAATCAGAGACAGCTTCATGGGTGTCTTCATTGCCGACAGTTCTCCGACTCTCAGCAATCTGACAATAGTGGGTAATAAGTACGGCATCGAAGCCTATGCCGGCTCGGAGCCGGACATCAGCAACACTATTCTCTGGAACAATATCGACGGTGACCTGTTCGGGTGCCGGGCCAGTTATAGTTGTGTCGAGCGAGGCGGTGAAGGTGACATTAAGGACGACCCGCTCTTCGTCGATCCCGACAACGACGACTATCATGTTCGCTCCGAACGGGGCCGATACTGGCCGGAGCACGATATATGGGTGCTCGATAAAGTTACCAGCCCTTGTGTCGATACTGGCGATCCATCCACTGGGGCATTAAATGAGCCGATGCCCAACGGTAGTCGGATTAACATTGGCGCCTACGGCGGCACAATGGAAGCCAGCCTGTCACCGAGCGATTTTTCGGGCCCCCTGTCTCGCAAGGCTTCGAATCCCTATCCCGCCGACGGGGCTGAGAATGTCGAAAGAGACATCGTATTGATGTGGACGGCCGGCCTAAATGCCGTCTCACATGATGTATATATCTACTTCGGCCCTTCCGACATTGGCAGGGATGAGATCGCTAATGCCGATACCTCCGATACTATTGGCACATATCGAGGCCGCCAGGCTGCACTCAGCTATACTTTATTCGAAGGTATATGGACTTGGAGAGATCCGTCCGTCTACTGGCGGATAGATGAGGTAGATAGCGAGGGCAATATAACAAAAGGTGACGTTTGGACATTTACAACAATCCCTTTACTATCGCCCAAAGGCAGGGCTTGTTTCACTGCTGAGACCGGCGTATGGGTAAATGATACCCTTGTACCAATGTCAAAGGTAATTCAAGGGCAAAGCATCTCCGGAGTTAACCGCCCGGACAAGGTCGAAAAAATCCAGGAGCACCGCGGAACATTTAACTGTTTCGATATTTTGCTCGAGAGCGGTAATTCCATCAGCGTCGCCGAGAATCATTACTTCCTTGCAGAATCCGGGCAATGGCTCTCGCTGCACAATCTTAATGCAGGGATAAAACTGAAAACGCTCAAAGGTTCAATCGGCATAAAGAGCGTAACAAAAAGATCGACGCCTTATACGGGCAAAGTCTACAATCTCAATATTAACGGCTCAGACCGATACTTGGTTGGTCGCGATGCGATTGTCGTACGTGATTATTGAGCGAAGTTTCCGAATGTACTGAGACTTTGACGGCAAGGCGGCAAACCTCGCTGAAGACGGAGAATGATCCGCCATGCGAAAAGTAAAAGGCTTTACGTTAATAGAGCTGTTGGTGGTTATCGCAATAATTGCGATGTTAATAGCAATCCTGCTGCCGGCTTTACAGAGAGTTCGCAATCAGGCCAGGGCGGTTGTCTGCCAGGCAAATCTCAAACAATGGGCGTCGGCAGTGGCATTATATACAGAGGATAACCAGGGGCGGCTTCCCCGTGAAGCCAGCGGCAATGTTAGTATGTGGTTTTTCCGCGGTTCATTCATAAGCAGTATTGATCCGAACGTGCAAGAGTCATTGCGTGCAGTCGATACCGAAGGCATAGCCTGTTGTCCCATGGCCGTCAAACCAGGAAGGGCAGGATTTACTTATTTATCGAGCGGTCAGGTATACGCGGAGGGAATGCAGGGTTCGGCCTTCGAAGCATGGGTGATGACAAATCCCGCCCCTCCGTTTCGTGGAAGCTACGGATTAAATGGATGGTTATTCAAAAGCAGATTTAATCCTGGCATCCATCGGAGACCTTTATCCTATACAGACACTTTCTCGATTAAGCGTAATAATCGAATCCCTCTGCTTCTTGATGCCGCAATATTTTCTGCTTTTCCCGATAACCGCTTTGATCCGCCAATATTTCCCGACGGTCATGGCCCCGACATGGCTCCTTTTTGCATAAACAGGCACAACGACCACGTCAATGGTCTGTTCCTGGACTGGTCGGTAAGAAAAATCGGGCTTAAAGAACTGTGGACGTTGAAGTGGGACAGTGAGTTCGACACGGCGAACGAATGGACCAGGGCCGGCGGTGTCCAGCCCGAGGACTGGCCGGAGTGGATGCAGGGATTTAAAGACTACTAAAAGTGCTTGCTCGTGAATGTACAAATTTGATGTTCTAATTTGGCCGATGGATAGGTTACAATGTCTAAGCTGTTAGAACGTGTGCGAAAACTTTTAATTCTATCTTTTGTCATGCTGTCCTAAGGACTCCTTACGGAGAGCGAAGCGAAGCATCTGGGATTTGACGAATGAGATTTTTCACTTCGCTGAGCTATGTTCAAAATGACAACGTGCGCTTATCACACACACTGTTAAGATATGTCATCCAAGTCAGCTAAAATCCTGCAAATCCTTTCATCTCTGAAAAAACCCGGCCTCTAATCAAATATTGAAACGGCCAAATTCAACTGGTGTTTTACAGCCTTATATTTGTATAATATTAACCTGCGTAATATTACGGCTTGGACAACATTGAATCGGATTATTAGAGTAATATTAAGCCGTAAGAGATGAGATTATTTAGCGCCGAATATTCCGGATAATAGAATACGAAAAACAGGAGTAAGTCAACAATGTCGGATCTTCTGCTCGTGAATTCCGCATTTTTCGCGTGGTTCGTACTACCGCTGCTGATTTTTATCGCTCGCGTGGCCGACGTCAGCCTCGGCACTGTTCGTGTGATATTCATAGCCCGGGGCCTGAAATATTTAGCTCCGGTTGTCGGTTTTTTCGAGATTCTCATCTGGCTGATGGCAATCGGCCAGATAATGCAGAATCTCTCGAATCCGGCCTGCTACATCGCATACGCCGGTGGTTTTGCCGCCGGTAATTATATCGGGATCTGGCTTGCCGAGAAACTTTCACTGGGAATGGTCCTGATAAGAGTTATCACAAGCAAGGATGCCTCGGAACTGCTCAAATATTTAAAGAGCGCCGATTACGGCGTTACAAGCGTTGACGCACAAGGCTCGGCGGGAAAGGTTCAGGTCGTCTTTACTATTGTTCGAAGACGCGAGGTAGGCACCGTCGTAAACCTGATCAAACAGTTCAATCCGAAAGCCTTCTACACGATCGAAGAAGTCGGATTCGTGGAGAAAGGAATCTTTCCGGAAAGAAAAACCTGGCTTGATAATTTGTTTCGATCCCAGAGGAAGAGTAAATGAAAGGGGGCAATAACAATGAAAAAGAAGAAAGATTATGAGCTTTTTCAAAGGTATCCCGATAATCCCCTTATCACCGTCGGCGATTTACCTTACAGGGCGAATTCCATTTTCAACGGGGCCGCCGATTCGTGCCTGTGCCTGGCGACGGCAGATATTGGCGAGCTGGTTGATTTTATTCTTAAATGCTGATACTGGTATGAATTAAGGTGAAAGATGACCGAAGCCGGAGCTTTAAATTATATCGAATCCAACAGCAGATGCGCTGTGATTGTAGCCCATCCCGACGACGAAACACTGTGGGTGGGCGGCCTGATATTGATGCATCCTCAGGTTAGCTGGACTATTGTGACAATCTGCAGGAAAAGCGATCCGGACCGGGCCCCGAAGTTCTTCGAAGTCGTTCGGAAGCTAAATGCCGATGGATTCATGGCCGACCTCGACGACGGCCCCGAACAGAAACCGCTGGATAATGCCGAGATTCAGGATACCATAATGCAAATGCTGCCTTTGGAAAATTATGATCTGGTTATTACGCACGGCCGGGACGGTGAGTACACCCGGCATCTGCGGCATGAAGAAACATCGACGGCCGTGCTTGAACTTTGCAACAGCGGCCGACTGCTCACCGGGCGGCTGTGGATGTTTGCCTACGAAGACGGCGACCGGGAATATCTGCCTCGTGCTATCGAAAAGGCGGACATAAAGATCGAGCTGAACGATGAAATTTGGCGGGAAAAATATAAAATTATTACGAACATTTACGGCTTTGATGAATACAGCTTTGAGGCCAAGACAACTCCCAGAATCGAAGCTTTCCGGCTCGTGAAGCTTGATGTTAAATATTCAGAAAGGAGCTGAAAAATGAAGGTTTTGCTGTTATACGATTATCCGCCCTCGCCGGCGGGCCTTGCGACTCAGGGACATTTGCTGCACCGGGGCCTGGATGAGATGGGGATCGACGTCCACTCCGTAAACTTCGAATCGGCTCAGGAAAAGGAATGGTATTACAGGTGGTTCGAGCCGGACATTGTAGTCGGTGTCGGTTACTGGGGACATTCGCCCCACTTGGTGCTTCATCCCCAGAGGTATGGAATCACCGCAGTGCCCTGGCTCGTCGCCGACGGCTATATGGCCAACTACCGCGAGATACTCGAGGGCCTGCCGCTTATTCTCGTTACTTCGAAATGGGTTAAGAAGGTTTATGTGCGGGACGGCCTGAGCGGCAAGAATATCGAGGTCCTGCACGTCGGGTGCGATACGGACGCTTTCGCACCTCGCAAAAGAGATGATCCCAAAATTATCGCCGTGCGTGAAGCGCTCGGAGTATCCGAAGATCAGATACTGATTATGACCATCGGAGGTGACGCCGCCTCCAAAGGCGCCCAGGAAGTGATGCAGGCCTTGTCGATAAACGATATCAAAGCTCCGGACTGGAAATACGTCTGCAAGGTTTGGCCTCAGCCGCGAACCGAACAACAGAATATGGCGGACATGCAGCTCGCGACACATTTGGGAATCGAAAAGAACGTGGTCTATACCTCCAGCAGGGTTTCGAGAAACTTCATGCCGTACCTTCTGGCCGCGTGTGATATCTACGCGGCACCATCCCGCCTGGAAGGTTTCGGAATGATTCAGATAGAAGCCAACGCGTGCGAAAAGCCGGTCATTGGAATAAAGGCGATGGGCATGCTGGATACCCTGATTCACGGTAAAACTGCGTTTCTGGCGGAAGTTGCCCAGGAAATTCGACTTCGTGAAACAGTGCTCGGGGATGAATCCGGCTACGAAGAAGGTCACAAGTTGGTATTCAAAAGACCGCGAACCGTCGATTACAGGGCAAGCGTCAATGATATCGCCAATTACCTTATGGATTTGATGCGGGATGCCGCCTTACGGGAGAAAATGGGCAAGGAAGGACGAAAACGTGTTGTCGAAAACTTCGATTACCGGATCATCGCCAAAAAATTCGTCGAGATTGTCTCGAAGCGTTTAGGAATATCTTAGTATGAATAAAGCTCAGAAAGAGTTAGTCGCCGGGGCTAAGAAAGAAGCCCTGCAGGTATTGCTCCACAACAACCACGGGCCGTTTCGAGGTCTGCCCAGAACAGCCGGCTGGGGCTATCCCGAGCCGTACACGCGCGATTTGCTTATAAGCTCGCTTGGAGTATTGACTACGAAAAATCAAAAGCTGATTAAGTCGCTGAAGCGCGTTCTCGAAACCCTTGCCAGGAATCGGTCGCCGCTGGGGCACATATCATCACTGGTGCATGATCCTGAGGATCGAGGCTCGAGCGATTGTACTCCGCTTTTTTTAATCGGCGTCGGCTTATGGCGCAAGGTGATGCAGGAGCCGGACTTCCTTGAGGAGGCCGTCAACAAGGCTCTCACCTGGATGGAATACCGAAGTCCGGGCAACCGCATACTGGTCTGCCAACTGCCCACGAGTGACTGGCGTGACGAGCAGTGGGTCCTCGGGTACGGATTATTCGTAAATACACTGGTTCATATTTATTTACTGTTGTTCGGCTTCAGCGAAAAGGCACGGATGCTCAAGGATCACATGGAACACTTCACCGTCAAAGGCGACAGGCAGAACCGCCATGTCCACGAAGGCCTGGTCCTGCCGGCTAAACCGTATTATGCCTTATGGTCGTATAAGGTATACAGAAGCGAACGTTTCGATTTACTGGGCAACAGCCTGGCGATTCTGTCGGGAATCGCCTCGCACACCAGGGCGGACCATCTGGTCACGTGGATCGAGGCCGAATGCAAGGAAATGCGGAAGAATGAGGACCTGGCGGTGGACCTGCCGCCGAATTTCTTCCCCTATGTAAGGCCTGATGATCCCGACTGGATGCCGCGTTATCAGAAGTACAATCAGCCCGGCGAATATCATAACGGCGGGATTTGGCCTTTCATCTGCGGATTTTATATCGCCGCCCTGGTGGCCGCCGGAAGAAATCAGCTCGCCGTCAAAAAGCTGCTGGCGCTCACCGAGCTGGTTCGCTCGGCTCGCGAGGCCGATGTGGAATTCGGCTTTAACGAATGGTACCGCGCTCAGGACGGCACGCCGCAGGGTCAGGACTGGCAGAGCTGGTCCGCGGCGATGTATCTCTATGCCGCCGAATGCGTCGAACAGAACAGAACGCCGTTCTTCGACGAAATCAGACAAGACGGCAGACAAGATGATTAGATGATTGATATGGAGACTGTTTTCGTAGACGGCAGCACGGGAGAAGGAGGGGGGCAGATACTTCGCACGAGCCTGACTCTGGCCTGCATTACCGGCAGGAATCTGCATATCGAAAATATCCGGGCCGCCCGCCGCAATCCCGGCCTGGCTAAGCAGCATCTAAGCTGCGTCCGGGCCGCCTGCGAAATCTCCGGCGGGCAATGCAAGGGGGCGGCTATCGGCTCGCAGGTTCTGGACTTTCAGCCCGGCACTATTCACGGCGGCAATTTCGCCTTCGATATCGGCTCGGCCGGCTCGGCAACGCTCGTGATTCAGACCATCCTGCCGGCGTTATTTTTGGCCGGCAAGCCTTCGACAATAACCGTGACCGGCGGAACGCATAATCCCTGGGCGCCGCCGTTCGATTTTCTGGTTGAGACCTTTCTGCCCGCGATTAAGGCTGCCGGTTTCGACGCCGACTGCAAGTTGGAGAAATACGGCTTCTTTCCCGCAGGCGGCGGAAAAATCACGCTAAACGTTCGGCCCTGGCGCAGAATATCTGGCCGGAGATTTACTTTCTGCCAACCGGCCGAAGATATCCAAATCCACGCCCGAATATATACCGCGAAACTCCCTCTACACATCGCCCAGCGCCAAAAGAAGCTATTGCTCCGGAGCAAGCTGAAATTTAAGAACATCGAGCATATCGAAGTAAAAGACTCCGACGGCCCCGGCAACTGTATTATGATTCGTCTTGTGCCAGCCTCATCGTGTGGCAGCCTCAAAGCCTGTCCTGAGCAAAGTCGAAGGGCCGAAGGCTTTGGGGATGGAAGTCCTCGAACAACCGTCTTTACCGCCTTCGGACAGAAAGGCAAGCCATCGGAAAAAGTAGTGGGCGAGGTCGTTAAGTTAACCGAAGATTTCCTGCCCAGCGGCGCGGCAATAGACCGCTTCTTAGCCGATCAGCTCCCAATCTACATGGCCATGAATTACCGCCCGGGCGGGGAAAAGCCTGCCCCTGCGAAAGCAGGGGACTGCTACACAGCCAGCGACCTGACCACCCACCTGACAACAAACATAGAAACCATAAAAAAATTCCTGCCGGTCGATTTCATCATTGAACAGAAAAAGCAAATCTACAAAGTTACATGCAAACCGAAATGAGAGAATCTATAACAGCCGCGTGGTGAATCATTCTTTCGCCCCGTGTTTGCGGAGCAGCTCTACTATATCCTGATTTCCCCGCCGGGCCGCTTTTTGCAATGGGGTCTCATTATTCTTGTCCTTTGCATTGATGTCCGCTCCGCTGGTTATAAGCAGCTCGACCAGGCTCTTCGGGCCTCGGATTGCATAGTGCAGCGGCGTACGACCGCCCAGGTCTTTAAGATTAACATTAGCCTTCCTGGAAATTAAGAGCCCGGCCAGCTCGAAGTTGCCCTGCATAGCCGCATGATGCAGAAAGGTTTTGCTGCCGTCAATGTCCCGTGCATTAACATCCGCCCCTTTAACTGCAAGGAGCTCCGCAATCTCCCATTGCTGATAGTGAAGAGCGATTGAAATGGGAGTATCCCCGGAATCATTCCTGACCCTCGTATCGGCCCCTCTTTCGAGTAGCATTTTTACGACGTCCCAGTTTCGGGCCGGCAGTGCATCCAGTAATGGCGTATTACCGTGTACGTCCTTTGCATTGACGTCGGCTCCTTTATATATAAGCAGCTCAGCTAATGCGTTCGAATTGGAATATCTACTTGAGCCCTCTGACTCATAAACATTTATACCTTCAATAACCTCGTGCAAAGGAGTACGGCCGTCTTTGTCCCTTGCATTTACATCGGCGCCTTTAGCTATAAGCAGTTCAGCTACTTCTTTATACGTTATAAATGTATTTATTTGATATACCAACGATCCATATGGCATCACATGCAGCGGCGTGCTCCCGGCTTCATTTTTTGCATTCACGTCCGCCCCGGTATCGATGAGAAGCTGTACTACATCCAGGAAAGCCCTTGACGCCGCTTCATGCAGCGGAGTATTGCCGGTCGAGTTCCTTGCATTTATATCGGCACCACTGGTTATAAGCAGCTTTACTACATCGATTTCGCCCGAGCAGGCCGCACCGTGTAGAGCAGTATCTCCGTCTGTCGTTTTAGCTTTAATATCAGCGCCACGAGCAATTAGCATTTTTATTATGTCGATTTCACCCTTAGAATCCGCATAGTGCAGGGCAGTAGCTCCATGTTTGCCCCTGGTTTCGATGTCCGCTCCTGCGGTAATAAGAAGCTCAGCAATTTCTCTATAATTGTTATCATTATTCCTGAAAGACATATAAGACAAGGCATAATGCAAAGGCGTTTGGCCTGTTTTATCTTTTATATTAAGATTGACGCCATTTGTTACAAGCAGCTTTACTATGTCCACGCTTTTTCTTTTTACTGCCATATGCAGCAGGGTCTGGCCGTTGGGATCATCTGCGTCGGCATCAGCACCTTTTGCAATAAGCAGCTCTACCGCCTCTGCACTGTCTCTGGAAACCGCATAGCGTAGAGGCTTCTCACCAAACTGGTTTGACGCATTGACGTCAGCTCCGCGGTCGATGAGCAGTTTCGCCGCTGCAGTATCTTTCTCGACAACCGCATAGTGCAGCGGCGTATCGCCGTCTTCCATTTTTGCATTTACATCGGCTCCATTGTCCACGAGGAGTTTGACTATATCCATGTCACCGTCGGGTATAGCCAGCATCAGCGGCGTCCAGCCGTCATTGGCTTTCGCGTTAATGTCCGCTCCTTTGGAAATGAGCAGCTCAACGGCTTGTTTATAATCCTTATGGGCAGCCCAGTGCAGGGGCGTCCATGAATTCTCATCCCTCGCATCTATATCGGCCCCACCTGAGAGCAGCGATTTTAGCTGCTGAATGTCCCCGGTTTTGGCGGCCCAGTGCAGCGGAGTTATACTCGCAGCCGGCTTTTTCCTGCAGCCGGAGGAAATCATGGTTAATGCTAAAAACAAGCATAAGAGGCTTTTTGTACTCAATTTGTTCATTTTAAAAAGCCCCGTCATTCTTTCGTTCCGTGCTTGCTGAGCAATTCGGCTATCTCCTTGCGCCTGCGTCGGGCCGCCTCGTCCACAGGGGTCCGGCCGAACTTGTTCTTTACCGTGACGTCCGCTCCGTTGGCTAAAAGCAGTTCCACAACTTCCCTGTTATGCCGGCTGGCTGCGCTGTGCAGAGGTGTGCGTTCGTGATTATCCCGGGCGTTAACATCGGCGCCCTTTTTCAGCAGGAGCATTACTATATCCTTGCTCCGTGCATGAACGGCGTGGTGCAAAGGCGTTTCACCATAAGAGTTTTTTATATTAACATCCGGCTTGCGGGTCATAATCAGTTCCATCAGCTCTTTTTGATGCTGGCGGATGGTGTAGTGCAGGGGTGTCTCCTTTTCCCTGCCGCACCTAACATTGACATCGGCACCGCTGGCCAGGAAAAGTTCCACAACATCCTTATCACCGGCGGGCAGAGCCAGCATCAGCGGTACCCAGCCGTCTTTGTCTTTGGCATTGACGTCGGCGCCGTTGGAAATTAAAGGCCTAATGGCTTTATTGTAGCCCCTGTAGGCGGCCCAGTGCAGGGGAGTCCATGTTCTTACGTCCCTGTGGTTGACGTCGGCGCCGCCGGCGATCAGCGCTGCGATTATATCTTGATTCCCTTCGGGCAGTGCCAGAAACAGCGGAGTCCATCTTCCTTTGTTTTCCGCGTTCACCTCAGCGCCTGAGGAAATCAGCAGTTGTACCGCTTGTTTTTGTTCCTCGCCGGCCGCCCAGTGCAGCGCTGTCCAGCCGTTCCTGTCCTTAGCGTTGACGTCTGCGCCGCTCGAAAGCAGAGATCTGAGCTGCGACATATCCCCGTCCCTGGCGGCCCGGCATAGCGGAGTCATAGTCTCAGCCGGCTTTTTCCTGCATCCGGAAGAAATAATCGTAAACGCCAAAAACAAGCAGAGAAGTCCCTTTGTCCTCATTTTTTCCCCTCAAAAGGCTATATCCTCTTGTCCCATACATATATAAGGCAAAATATACGGCGGAAGTAACATTTTTATAAACCTCGCATGGATTGCTGCTATGCAGCCCTTCATAAAATCTTAAGCCGCATCAAGGAAAAGACTTGCCATATTGTAGGTGAGAGGGTAAAGTTCTGCAAACGATAATTTCCGGCAGAAAAGCTGTGGTGCAGGGTGGCCATAGGTCGCAAAGGACAAACTCTTTGACATCGCCGTTAGGCGTCCATTGGAGAGCCGAAACAAATGCAAGCAGAGCTTAAGTACCGAACATTGATCGACCTCTTTAACGAGTCCCTTTCCAACATCGAACAGCTCGACAAGCAATGCCTCGAAATTATCAGGGCAGATCGCACCGAATCGCTCACATTCGGGCAGTTGCGAGCGAGGGCGCGGGATTTCGCCGTATGGCTGATTCAATCTGCCGGCATCCGGGTTGGGGACAGAATAGCGATAATCGGCAAGAACCGCGCCGACTGGGATGTGGCCCTCTGGGGGGTTGTGCTTGCCGGGGCCATCCCGGTTCTAATCGACCCGGAAAGACCGGTCGAGGGCGTCATCAACCACCTCATGCACACGGACACCCGACTGCTTATCGTGGCCGACGACTATCAGGATGCGGAATCCCGGCGGGAACTGAAAGACTTTGCTGCCGTCGGGGATTTGACGTTCATCGAAATGACTGTCTTTCAAAAAGCCGGCCTGAGCGATAACGAAATAGATGAGCTGTTGAGCAAAATCCCCGCCGGGATAGACACAGAAGATACCGCGGTGATTTTGTGCACTTCCGGCACGACGGGCGATCCGCGCGAAGTGGAGCTGACGCACGGCAACCTGGGCGCCAACCTCCTCGGCTCGGTGGAGAAGGTAAAAATAACCCACAAAGACACGCTCGGGCACATACTGCCGCCGCATCATTCCTTCGGCCTTACCGTTGGCAAGCTGCTGCCGTTCTGTGTCGGGGCGAAAAATGTTTACATCAAAAAGTACCGCCAGATAGCCGAGCTCATAAGGGACAAAGAAATTACAATCTTCGTGGCGGTGCCCGCACTTTTCACGGTTCTCGCAAAAAATTTTGAAGAGGGTATTACCAAACAGAAGCGGAAAAAACCATACCTCAGATTGCTTGACAGGTACTTGCCGAAGCTGGTGGGAAAAGGAATCGTAAAAAAGCTCGGCTGGGGCAAAATCCGCTTTTTCCTTTCAGGCTCGGCACCGATGCCGGAATGGGTGCTGGATGTGTTCTGGCGAAGAGGAATGCTTCTGTACGAAGGTTACGGCACGACGGAGAATTCGCCGGTTTACGGCTTCAACGAGGAGCTCGACAAATTAGGCTCGGTGGGCAAACCTATCAGTACGATATTCGTCAAAATTGTCGACGAAGAGAATCGGGAACTTCCCCCCGGCAAAAAGGGCGAAATCGCGCTCGGCGGGCCCTGCATTATGAAGGGCTACTACAAGAATCCGAAAGCCACCGAGGCGGTTATCAAAACCGACGACGAGGGCGTCCGCTGGCTGCTTACTGGCGATCTGGGCCACCGGGACGAGGACGGGAATCTTTACATAACAGGACGGAAAAAGTATGTGATTGTTCTGCCCGGCGGTAAAAATGTCAGCCCCGAGTACGTCGAGTCGGCGCTTTCGCAGGCCCGCTTTGTAGAAGAGATTCTGGTGGTCCCCGGCTTTCGGAAGGACCCGACCGGCATCGTAGAGGAGACCGTCAAGGCGATTGTTCGGCCGGCCTGGGACGCTATAAAAGCCCATCCCGAGCATTACTCCAACGATCCGACTAAACAAATGCAACTACTCAAAAACCTTATTTGGCGGAGTATTCATGAATGTCAGCGGAACAGCCGGCAGCTTTCCGGTTTCGAGAAAATATCGCCGCAGCATCTCGAAATCAGGATCGAGGAGTTTCAAAAAACATCGACCGGAAAGATCAGGCGTGAAGTCTATATGAAGGTATAAAAACCCTTACACAAAGGAGGATTACAAAATGTCGGAACATCAAAATATTTCAAACAATATCAAAAACTCCGAACGGATTTCCCGCCGCGGATTCATGGCCGGAGCCGGAGCGGCTGCCCTGTCGTTTACAATCGTCAAGCCCCAAGCCGTCCGCGGGGCAGCGGCCAACTCGAAGGTGAACCTTGGCCTGATAGGCTGCGGCGGCAGGGGGACATGGATCGCCGAATTGTTCAAGCAGCACGGCGGTTACAACGTGGCGGCGGTGGCGGATTATTTCCAGGACAGAATCGATAACGCCGGCGATAAACTGGGCGTGCCGGCGGCAAACCGTTTCTCCGGCCTGTCGGGTTACAAAAAGCTGCTGGAGAAAGTGGACGCCGTGGCCGTCGAGAGCCCGCCGTATTTCCATCCCGAGCAGGCGGCGACGGCGGTGGAAGCCGGATGTCACGTCTATGTCGCCAAGCCGATTGCCGTGGACGTGCCCGGATGTCACAGTATCGGCGACAGCGGAAAAAAGGCCGCAAGAAACAAACGCTGCTTCCTCGTGGATTTCCAGACGCGAGCCGACCCGTTCTACATCGAGGCTCTCAAGCGTCTGCGCGACGGGGCGCTGGGCAAGCTCGTTTTCGGCGAGGCGATCTACCATGCAAACTGCCCTTTCGGACGAATGTACGATACATGGCGAAGCGACCCGAAGAACTCCGAGAACCGCCTGCGGGCGTGGGGGCTGGACCGCATCATCTCCGGTGACATCATTACCGAGCAGAACATCCACACGCTCGACGTGATGAGCTGGATTATGGACGACGAGCCGTCTTACGCCGTCGGGACATGCGGGCGGACGGTTCGCCCGGTCGGGACGTGCAACGACCACTTCGTGCTGCTCTTCGAGTATCCCAACAACGTCGGCATTACGTTCAGCTCGAGGCAGATAGAAGGCCACGGCACGCAGCCCGAGGGCATTCGAAACCGAATGTTCGGCTCCAAAGGCGTGCTTGAAACCGAATACGGCGGGCAGGTAATTATCCGCGGCGATAACTTCTATCGCGGCGGAAAAAGCCCCGGTATATACAAGGACGGCGCCGTAGCCAATATCGCCATGTTCCACAAGAACATTATCGAAGGCAATTATGATAACCCGACCGTCGAGCCGAGCGTCCGGAGCAATTTGATTACAATCCTCGGCCGGACCGCCGCCTATACCGGAAGGAAAGTAAGATGGAGGCAGCTTGTAAAAAGCACGGAAAAACTCGACGCAAATCTTAAAGGCCTGAAGTCGTAAGCTAATCGGAGCCTTAGGATTATTTTTGGGAGATATGGAAATGAAACGTTTACACATTACTCGCCGCCAGATGATGGTGGGGGCCGCTCGTGCGGCTGCCGGTCTTGCAGTAACATGCTCCTGCACTCCTTCGGCCGAGCGAGAGCAGGCAAAAGCCGTCACAGGTTTTAAGCTGGCCGTGTGCGACTGGACGATAGGGAAAACCGCCAACCCCGACTCGTTCGAGATCGCTAAACGAATAGGGCTGGACGGCGTGCAGGTAGATTTTGGCAGGGGCGAGAGTAGTCTGCCTCTGTTCGACGTAGAATTGCAGGATAATATTCTCGAGGCGGCAAGCAGACATAAAATGGAGATCGCCTCGCTGGCAATGGGTGTCCTAAACAACGTCCCGTACAAGAGCGACCCGCGTGCCGAGCGATGGGTACGGCAGGGTATCGACATCGCCGAGGTAATGGGAGTCAAGGTGATTCTTCTGGCATTTTTCGGTGAAGGTGATCTGAAAAACGACGAGCAGGGCATTAACATGGTTGTCCGGCGGCTCAGGCAGATCGCTCCCCAGGCGGAAATGGCCGGCGTCACACTCGGTATCGAATCATGGCTCAGCGCCGAGCAGCACATCGACATAATCGAGAGGGTCGGCTCGCCCGCCGTCAAGGTGTACTACGACGTGGCAAACTCGCACAAGGCGGGCTACGACATATACAAGGAAATCCGTCAGCTCGGCCCGCTGATCTGCGAGTTTCACGCCAAGGACTACGACAACCTTTACGGCAAAGGCTCGATCGACTTCAAGGAGGTCCGCCTTGCGATGGACGATATCGGTTATCGCGGCTGGCTCGTAATGGAAGGTACCAAGATGCCGCTGGGTTTGGAGGAAAGCTGCCGGTACGATGCCGAGTATTTGAGGAGCATATTCCCGAAAAATTTGTAAAATGAAAATGAAAGGACCTGATATGAAATTGCATAAATATTTGCCCATTTTAGCCGTATTGGTTCTCGTAACAGCCCAGCTCGCTGCCGGCACACCGCTTGACGACTATATCGCAAAGCCTGATGAAAGTTATACTTATAGCGTTATCAAGACCGCCAAAGGTCTGGGTTACACCGCCTATATTCTGGAAATGACCTCGCAGTCCTGGCGCAGCAAAGACGAGGTCGACCGCCCGCTCTGGAAGCACTGGCTGACAATCGTCAGGCCCGCCAACGCCTCCGGCGATAAAGCGCTGCTCTGGATCAATGGCGGCAGCAACCGCGGTTCGGCTCCGGATTCGGCCGACAAAATGCTGGTCGGCATCGCTCTCGGCGCCGGTTCGGTGGTTGCCGATTTGAAAATGGTGCCGAACCAGCCGTTGATGTTCCCGGACGGCGTCAGGCCCCGCTCGGAAGACGGCATCATCGCTTACACCTTTAATAAATGCATAGCTACCGGCGACGATACCTGGCCGCTCCTTTTGCCGATGGTCAAAAGCGCCGTCCGCGCGATGGACACGATTCAAAGCCACCTCAAATCTCTCGATACCGGAGCGCTCGATATTAAAGAATTCGTGGTCTCCGGCGGCTCCAAACGTGGCTGGACGACCTGGCTGACCGCCGCGGTCGATAAGCGGGTGGTCGCCATTGCCCCGGCCGTCATCGACGTGCTGAACATGGACGAGCAGATGAGGCATCATTTTGCCGCTTATGGCTTTTATTCTCAGGCCATCGAAGATTATGGCGAAATGAATGTCTTCGAGCAGCTCGACACGCCTGAAGGCCAGGAGCTGATAAAGATTGTCGATCCATACGAGTACCGGGACCGCTACGCCGATATTCCAAAGTGCCTGATAAATTCGAGCGGCGACCAGTTCTTCCTGCCGGACTCGGCACAATTTTACTTCCACGACCTGCCCGGCGAGAAATTCCTCCGGTACGTCCCGAATACCGATCACGGCCTCGACGGCTCGGATGCCATACAAAGCCTGCTGGGTTTCTATATCTCCATCCTGAAAAACGCGTCCAGACCGAAATTCACCTGGTCGGTCAAGAACGACGGCTCCATCGAGGTCGAAACGACCACGGCGCCGACGGCGGTAAAACTCTGGCAGGCCACGAATCCCAAGGCGAGGGATTTCCGCCTCGAAACCATCGGGAAGGCCTGGAAAAACTCAGACCTCCCCTCGGCCGGCGAAGGCAAGTACACAGCGAAAGTGCCTGAGCCGGATGAAGGCTGGACTGCGTTCTTCGTCGAGCTGACTTTCGACAGCGGCGGCCCGGTCCCATACAAATTCACAACCGAGGTCCACGTCGTCCCGGATACGCTGCCGTTCGCCGACAAGCTTTGATTCGGCGGCGCCGATGTCAGACATTAGGCAAGATGGATAAATATATCGACACTGCAATCCATTGCCGTTTTTGCTCAAACTGCCTGCTTTGAAGCCGGAATTGCTCAGGGGCTGTAGTAGTTGTGGCATTGTTTTAGGCGGCGGTAATTGCGGCTTGCCCATAGACGTCTGTGGTTGGGACGCGGGTTGGGGGCTTTGTTCGCGTAGATATGCAGCTCCGAGCCGTTCAGGACCACGATTTCTTCCCGCCAGTCTCCGGTGGTGTCTGCGACGTACAGGCGGTCTGCCTTCTCCGGTAATTTGAGTACGAATTCGCCCGTTAGCGGCTCGAAAAGGCAGACGTCGCCGGAGGTGTGGCGTTCTTTTGCGCAGGCAAGCTGCTGCTTTTCGCCGGTCCAGTCGATTGTATGGATTACTTCGACGCCGCTTGCGGTCCAGCCTTTGGGGGCGAGGTTGTCCATTTCGTAGTCGAAGACTTTGTTTCCTTTCGAGTCGAAGACGAATGGTTTCTGGTGCTCGCCGTATCGCGACCGGCACCAGATGAAGACTTCGCCGGAATTGGCTTTGAATTTGCCGACGGCGGCGTTCTGGGGCTCCTGCTTTTTGAAGTGGCTCCTCCAGACGGGGCCTGAAAGGGCTATTACCTGGACCTGGTTTGCGCCTTCTTCGAGCATGACCATTTCGAGGCCGGGCAGTTCGGGCTTAACGTCCGCGACGAAGATGCTGTCGGCGTGGTATCGGCCTTCGATTGCGCGGGTGATTAGCTTGCCGGCGGGTGAGAAAATAGTCACGCCGAGGACTTCGTCTTTGCCGTCGCCGTCGAGGTCGGCCAGGCGGGCCCCGTTGTGTGCGCAGGAGACGAATCTGCCGGTTGTCCAGAGCGGCCGGCCGCCCTTGAGCAGCGTGTCAATCTCGTATGCGGCCAGATATTTTCCCATGCGGTAGCCGGACTTGTTCGTGGCCTGCAGCAGGATGTCGTTGTCTTTGCCTGTGCCGCGGAAGTCCGCTATCATCGCGAGCTCCCAGCGGGCGGCGCCGTCGGGGAAGGGGGGCTTGGCGCTGGATTCTTCTCTGCCGGTGGCGCCGTCTACAATGTGCAGCACGGAGTCTTTTGTGAGGTAGATAACTTCGTTTTTGCCATCGTTATCGACGTCCGCGGCGGCGGTTCCCGGGCCGTGGTGGCCGGGCAGGCCCTGGCTTTCGCTCTGGCCTCCTACGGCGATGTTTGTTTTCTTTATCCAGAGCTTTTCGCCGGAATTGTCGTAAACCGCCAAGTGGCCCCGGACGGTTACGAGATAATCCGGCTTCTTGTCGTTATTGACATCCGCGGCGATAATTCCGCCTGTGGAGTCCTCCACATCGAGAGCGGGAATCTCGAGCTTGATGACTTGCAGCGTGGGATTCGCGGCATACGCGGCTGTTATGGATATTAATACCATTGTTAGTGCTGTTAGGGTCGATGTTCTTCTATTCATTGTGCAAACTCCGACAGGCTATGAGGAACTGGATAAATAAATTGGGTTTGTTTTTTCAAACAGGGCTCTGTCATTTTGATTCCATTCCGTCCGTTTCGGATTTCGTGCTTAGTATTTCGGATTTCCGGCCGAAGGGCGGCGATTGGCTTTGATTGGCTTTGTTTTTTCACTTCCCTAAACCGAGGCCTTTCTTCATAATATCATTTCAAATAGACACTTACGCCTATTTTTTTCTTCTACAAATTGGCTTTGTTTTTTCAACTTCCACAACGCAATACGCAACACGCTGAACGCAAAACGAATAAATTGGTCGAGTAGACGTATTATAGCCTTTTACACAGGTAAAGTTTGTTTTCTCTGTTTCTCTTGCCTTTCGGTATCAAGAGTGCCACATTATCTTACCATATAAACGGTTTCAACGCCCC
>Ga0180434_10001850_pt1 | contig 29415 bp, 27 predicted proteins | sample SS_ome_7_FD_132453 | JGI IMG/M metagenome (GOLD analysis project Ga0180434, IMG submission 132453) | Hypersaline lake sediment archaeal communities from the Salton Sea, California, USA - SS_1_D_2 metaG | ecosystem: Environmental > Aquatic > Non-marine Saline and Alkaline > Hypersaline >... | reverse complement strand
CGCCGATGCCTGTGGCGACAATGGCTCCGACGCGAAAGACGTCCTCTTTGGAGAAGTCCAGACCACTATCCTCCACCGCCTGGATGGCTGCACCCATCGCAAACTGCGTGAAACGGTCCATCCGCTTGCTGTCCCGGGGATCGACATACTTTGTCGCGTCGAATGCTCTGACCTCGCCGCCGAACTTCACCGGAAATGCACTGGTATCAAAGGACTCTATCGTGGAAACACCGCTTTGACCAGCACATAGAGCAGCAAACAGCTCATCAGCAGACTCGCCCAAGGCCGTCACGCAGCCCAAGCCGGTGATAACAACTCGCCGCCTCGTCATGAGTCGCTACTCTTGCTTCTTGGCCTGGGCCACGTCTAAAATGTAGTTTATCGCAGCGCCGACTGTTTGAATTTTCTCAGCTTCCTCGTCTGGAATGCTCATGTCAAATTCGTCTTCGAACTCCATAACGAGTTCTACCGTATCCAGAGAGTCGGCATTGAGGTCATTTATGAAAGACGTTTCGCGAGTTATCTCGGATTTGTCCACGCCCATCTGCTCGCTAATTATTTCGATGACTTTGTTTTCGATTGCCTGCGCATCTATCTCGTCAATACTCACTTGTCTTTCCTCCCTATCAAATAGGAACTACTCTCCCAACTTCGCGACGGTCCTGAACGACCGCCTGCATCGGTCAGTTGACTCGCGTTTTTTGTGCATACCTTCCCCCCTCCTGCGCTATTGACGCACCCGGTAATCACACTTGTTACTCAGCAAATCCTTAGCTTATCCACACTAATGCCGTAATTATATTGGCGGGTATATTACCTGCAAGGTCCACCGCCCACAAATATTTTTTTATTTTTTCGCACTCTGCCGCGCAGCACACCAAAAGGCATTGTGCGGTCCACCAGCTTGCCGTGCACCGCCTCCACGAGATTACATGGCCATTCCGCCGTCCACGCACAGAACCTGTCCGGTAATATACCCCGCTTCATCGCTTGCCAGAAATGCCGCCGCTTTAGCTACGTCATCCACGCTGCCGAATCTTCGAAGCGGTATAATCTGCTTGGCGGCGTCCTTGACGGGCTGAGGCAGTTTATCGGTCATTTCGGTGACGATGAAGCCGGGCGCTATACAATTTGCGGTCACGTTCTTTCTGGCGAGCTCGCGAGCGACGGATTTGGTCATGCCGATAAGCCCGGCCTTGCTGGCCGCGTAGTTGCATTGGCCCGCGTTACCCATGACGCCTGCCACTGAACTGAGGCTGACAATTCGCCCGAATTTGTTGCGCACCATCGACCGGGCCGCCACCCGCGTGGCGATAAACGCAGCCCGCAAATTCACTGCTATCACCTTATCGAAGTCCTCGTCGTCCATTTGCAGCAGCAGTCCATCGCGGGTGATTCCGGCATTGTTCACGAGGATGCCGATGCCGCCGTGCTCGGCAGCCAGCGACTGCAGCACTTGCGTGAACTTCGCCGTATCGGTAATGTCAACACACTTTGTGATAACAGAAAAGCCGGCTTGTTTTGCAGCCCCTTCCAGTTCGCCCAGCCGTTCGGCATCCAGGTCCAGCCCGGCAACAATCCGACCCTGCTTGAGCAACTCAAGGACAATTGCACGCCCGATCCCACGGGCGGCCCCGGTTACAATAGCCAGCCTTTTTTCCGCCATTCTCTCGATCTCCTATTCTAAGTTGAAATCTGTCATCAAGAACCGTAGTTCCTTGTTTCGCTACGCTGCTGAGCGTTGTTTTCAACGGAATACCACATCTGTGTTGAAAATCCAAGTTTTTTTGAGGTTGCCGAATTCTTTTGCGCTGAAATGGTCGTAGAAGTACGAATCTGGCGGTCAATCATGAACGATTCCACTTGAATAACGGGTTCCAGCCGATTCCACTGCCCTACAGTCACTTTTGTTTTTCCGCTGAAGGTTGATAGGGACCATACGTGTCGCGAATAAACTGCAACCACCAACGGATGCCGGGTTGATTCGGCGACCCATCGCCGCCCGGCCTATGATTGGGGCCGTAGGGCGGTACACATTGGAGCCAGGTCGAAGCGCACATATACCCCCAGCCGCGGGACAGGTGGGATCGCGTTCTTTCGATCTGATTGTGTTTCATATCTTCGTTGTACAGTCCGATGTTGATGTAGTTGTAGTAACCATTCTTTTTGCTATAGGAGCCCCAGTAGCCGCCGGGCGCATTGCCGGGCGTGCCTTCGCTTTCGATATAGGGTTTTCCCTTGACTTTATTGCTATGATGAATGCCAAGATCGGCTTCGGCAGGTGGGTTGCCTCGATAATTGGTAGCAATGACGCAATCGGGATCGACTTTCTTGCCGGCGAGAACCATCCGGCGGTTGCTGAATCCTTTGGCTTTGCGAGCCATCCCTTCGTTGTCCACATCAACGAACACGTTGCGATACTTATGCTCTCTCAGCCAACGGATCGTATTGGCTACGGCGGCATCGGCTTCTTTCTGCGTCCAGGTCTCCCATTTGGCTTTGGAATTACCCCAATACAGGCAGCCTACCAGAATGATCATACCTCGCTTATCAGCGGCTTCGATGATTCTGCTCATGCGAGATGTATAGATGGGATTTAGCGTGCCGTCTTTGTGATATCCTTTCACATCGCCAAAACGCGAGCCCATAAAGAATACGCTTATCGTGTTCACGCCGTAGGAGGCAAATGTATCCAGGTTGTCGATCAGTTGCTCAGCCGCAACATCGGATATCAGCGCATTGGAACAGCGTAGGCCGATCACCAGGATCTTCCGGTCGTTTAAATAAGTCTTTTCGCCCTCGACGCTAAAGGTGTACCTACCAGCGTAGATAGTCATATTTGCTACAAGGACGACAAGGATTGCCAGAATGAAAAATGGCTGTTGTCGTTGAACGTTACGATTTGCCCGATTCACGCTTTACCTGCGTTTTCAATACGATTGCTGTTGCTGGGCCATGCGGGCCGAGAGGTTTACTACGTTAGGTCATCTACGGCTTGCCGGCTATTGATGTTGATAACTTTGGTTTTCCTGCTGATTCTGCGCATCAAGCCGGTCAGGACCCGGCCGGGGCCAATCTCATAGAAGCTCTCAACTCCCTCATCCAACAGCCTTTCCATACATTTTTGCCAGAGAATGGGGTACATCAACTGCCTGACCAGTCCTTCTCTGATACTGTCGGCGCTCTGGTAGTACTCTGCAGAAACATTAGCGATGACCCGTATACTAGCCGGGTCACGGACCTGACAATCCGTCAGTGCCTCTGCCAGAGCCTCTGCCGCGCCGGTCATCATTTCTGTATGAAATGCACCGGCCACTTCCAGCCGAACAGCCTTGATAGCACCGTACTTTGCGGCCAGTTGCTTGGCTCGCCGGCAAGCTGCTTTCGTGCCGCTTACCACAATCTGGCCAGGACAATTGAAATTCACGGGCTGCAAAAGATCGCCGTCGGCCGCATCCTCGCAAAGACGGCGGACGGCTTCTTCATCAAGGCCAATGATGCTGACCATCGCTCCAGGCGTTGCGTCCGCAGCGGCTTGCATAGCCTGGCCACGTTTTTGGACCAGCACCAGCGCATCCTCAAAGCTCATAACTCCCGCGGCAAACAAAGCGGTGTATTCCCCCAGACTGAGCCCTGCGGTGACGTCTGCCGAGCTATCTTTAGTACCGACCGTCTGGGTGAAGGTTTGTAGCATGGCTACGGAAGTGACGAAAATAGCCGGTTGTGAAATTGTGGTGGTATTTAACTGCTCGGCAGGTCCCTCAAAGCAGAGCTTGCGCAGATCGTAACCGAGGATCTGGTTTGCCTTTTCAAAAATATCGGCCGCCGCCGGGAAAATACCGGCGAGGTCGGCGCCCATACCCACGACTTGAGCGCCTTGTCCGGGAAACAAAAAAGCGGTCTTCATAATTCGTTTCTCATGCTGCGTATTGTGTATGTGTCGTGGTACTTTGCCCGCCCAATTGGCACGCGAGCCATCAGTACTCAATCACATTTGCGCCCCAGGTCAGTCCGGCACCGAAAGCCACGAACAGAACAATGTCCCCTCTTTGGACTTTGCCGTTTCGCACGCACTCGTCAAAGGCAATCGGCACAGAAGCCGCCGAAGTGTTGCCATACTCATCGATATTGAGGTAGACCTTCTCATCGGGCAACTTCAGACGCTTCGCTGCAGACTCAATAATTCGTGCGTTCATCTGATGGCAAATGAGCATCTTGATATCGTCAAGACACAGATTGCACTGGTCGAGGCAGTGTTCTACGGTCTCCACAATCCGCCGAACCGCGTGCTGATAGACCTCCCTGCCTTTGATTTCCATATAGATTTTGTTGGGATCGTCCAGCTCTTTGTCCGCCGGATGGCGCGAACCGTACGCCCGACAGTTAAGCGTCTTCCACCAATCACCGTCGGCGGACATGGTGCTGTACAAGACGCCTTTGCCTCCATCATTGCGGCCCTGCAGAACCACTGCTCCTGCCCCGTCGCCGAAAAGAATACAACTGGTTCTGTCTTTCCAGTTGGTTATCTTGGTCAGGGTCTCGGCTCCCATGATGAGGGCGCTTCTGTATCTTCCGCTCTGCAGGAATTGCTGGGCGATGCCCACGCCGTAGATGAACCCGCTGCAAGCAGCGGCCAAATCGAATGCCCAGGCCTTTTTCGCCCCCAAAGCGCTCTGGACGAAACACGCGGTGGAAGGAAAGACCATCTCGGGTGTAATCGTCGCGACGATGACAAGGTCCAAGTCAGTTGCTTCGAGATTCGCCTCGGCCAGCGCCCTTCTGGAGGCTTCCGTAGCCAGGAACGCGGTGGTTTCATTGTCGGTCGTGACGTGTCGAGTCTTAATGCCCGTCCGCCCCGTAATCCATTCGTCCGAGGTATCCACCATCTTTGCCAAATCATCATTCGTAAGGATCTTGTCTGGCACAAAGGAACCGCTACCGGTAATCACTGCGCGATAAGGAGGGGTCCAATCATCCGTTGACATGTGCATCAGCCGTCCTTAAGCAACGCTCCGATAGACATTGCATGATCTTGTCGTTGATCTTTTCTGTGTAGAATTTCTTCGATGCTAAGATGGCGTTCCTTATGGTTCGGCTCTGGCTTGACCCGTGACATATCACTGCCGTACCGTTAACGCCTAACAGCAGCGCACCACCGTATTCATTGTAATCGTACTTCCTGTAAATTCTTTTTATCACCGGCTTGAACCTCATAGCCAGCCGGAGCTTCTCCTGCATCAGCTCGTCCTTGATCGCTCGAAACAAACCATCGACGAGACCCTCGGTAAGTTTTAGAACTACGTTGCCCACGAAGCCGTCACATATTGCGACGTCACAAACCCCTTTGAAGATGTCCCTTCCCTCAATGTTCCCGAGAAAATTCATATTTGCGTCAGATCTCATCAGCTCACGCGCCCTTTTGATTACCTCGTTTCCCTTGGCATCCTCCTGGCCGATGCTCATAATCCCGACTCGAGGGTTCTGAACCCCCAGCAGATGTTTTGAATAGACGCTGGCCATGAGCCCATATTGGTAAAGGTTTATCGGCTTGCAAGCGATGTTCGCTCCGACATCGCAAATTGTCACCGGACCCTCGAATGTGGGAAACACAACTGCGATGCCCGGACGATTCACGCCGGGAAGGTTTCTCATTCGCATCTGAAAAGCGGCTACGCATGCTCCGGTGTTGCCCGCTGAGATGACGGCGTCGGTTTGGTCCCGCTTGGCCAGTTTCGCCAGAACGGCAATAGAGCACTTGGGCTTTTTGCGCAGAGAGCCGATGGGCGTCTCATCCATACCTATCACATCCGGCGCATGAACCACATGGACCCTGCGTTTGTCATACTTCAGTGCGCGAAGCCGAGATTCGACCACTTCCTGAGGCCCAACCAGAGTCACCTCGTCGCTACTTTCCAGCAATCCGATTGCTTCCAGCACACCGGCGATGATTTCGTCCGGGGCGTAATCACCTCCCATTGCGTCAATCGCAATCCGCATCCTTAGCTGCTCTCCTCCTTGCCCAACTTCAGCGTGATCCTGGGGTTCAGATAACCACAGTTCTCACAGGCGGCGTGGGGCAGTTTCGCGTTTCCACACTTGCTACACAACGAATAATTAACAGCTCGCAACCGATGATGGCTCCGACGCGTGCGGGTTCTGCTCTTACTGGTTTTCTTTGCTGGCAGCATTTGGCGACTACTCCTCGACCCTACGGGTCATCTTATTCTCAGTCTCCATTTTTGAAAGCGATAAGGTAGTGAACCATAATTGCCTTGTCAAGTCAAATTTCCCTTCCGGGACGCTCGCCGGCGCTGCTGCGGGCATACTGAAGTTACGAATCCTCGCCATGTTTTTTTTCTTGAAAAGCGCCCCCGAATTGCGTAGTATGTGTAGCATGGAGCCGAGTTAGCTATATCGCACGTAGCTTTTCGGGCGAAAATGGCAGCCGCTGAACAACCTGTGAGCCTTCGACGTAGTGCCAATAGGTAGAGATGAATCCGCAAGTATGGGAACGAGGAAAATGCAAAAATACCAAGGACAAAGCAAAAAAAACACAGCCAAAGCGTTTACGTTGATAGAGTTGCTGGTCGTTATTGCCATCATTGCTGTATTGCTGGCAATTCTGATGCCGGCTTTACAAAGGGTCAAGAAACAGGCGCAAGATGTCTCGTGCAGGTCAAACTTGAAACAGGTGGGGCTGATTATCTATCTTTATCTGCAGGACAATGATTTCAAAATGGCTAACTGCCATCAATATAATTTCCCCGGCGATCCCCGCAGCAACAGCATGTGTAATCGGTACTTCTGGCGCCATCCGGACGGCAGTTTCTATCGCCACGATGAGGATGATTCTTATTGGGGTACGGCATATAGAGAGTACGTAGACAACACGGATGTCTTCGGTTGCCCCAGTTTCAAGAATGCTGCCGAAATGGAGGCAATTTCAAAATTATACGGCTATGATATCAAATTGTTTTACGACTCGGCGTATGCTCTCAACGGCTGGCTGGATAGAGAGAACGTAACCGCGATACCCAAGCATGAAGAGGTCATTGTGTGTCATGACCATGTGGAGCCAAGAATCGAAAATGGAGCCAACGCCGGGAACTCCGATATGCTCTTCCCCAGTCCCAATGGTTGGAATCTGACGCATTATCGCGAGAGCCAAAACGGTGGTCGCTGGACGTGGTACCGGGGAATCTTCAGACATAACACAAGCAATCCCGGCGTCGAGAAGACCGGCGGAACACTCAACATCCTGTGGCTGAGTCAACATGTCAGCTCTCTTAAAGAAACGACGGGTGAGGATGTGCTCAAGCGGTGGTATGATCCGCTCAACAAGAACTAATCAGTACCCGGCAGACACGACAAGGTGCGTGCTCTGTGATCTATACTGTGGCGCCTCTGACGATGGCCCCTCCCAGGCGTGCACCTTCCATCTGGGTGTCGCACAGGTCCGCACCTCGCAGGTCGGCATCTATCAGCGTGGCACCCTGCAGGTGAGCTCGAGCAAGTGTGGCCCCCCGCAGAGAGCAGTGACTTAGATTCGCACCCTCGAGATGGACGTCTCCGACAAAATGATATCGCCTGCCTCTCTTGTCAGTGAGCACCCCCTGGTTCAGGTATGCGCCTTGCAACCAGCAGCCCGAAAGGTCAACTCCCTCAAGAAGGATCGGCGCGCTGGTATGGTCTTTCCTCCATCGATTCCACTCTGTGATATTATGTTTGCGGGCGCAGCGCAGAAGCATCTGGTACTGCTTCTGACTGAATCGCCGCTTTCTGTCCCGCACACCTGGCTCTGCTGATTTGGCCATTCTCGACCTCAGTATTCATGGTCTGAGCCGTCGGCTGGGATGAGGCCTGCGGGCCGTTCCGCCGGCCTATCTCTGTCAGTAGCCTCTGCGCACAAACCCGCAGCTCATTTTGGCTCGTACATCATGAAGGCGCCTGCGGATGGGCAAATGTTGATGGAATTTGTGCGGCTTTTCGTAAAAAATTTCACGATATGCAAAAAAAGATTGATTTTCCGACGCTGGACAGCCCTGCGTTACTCGCTGAACCTCTCGCCCAGGCACGCACACTCTCATTAACGAGCCATAAACGAGGCGGCGAGCCTACTTACCATGCAGCGGCTACAGGTTTATCAGCGTATCGACAACGCTTCCGGCTGCTTCCCCCTGCTTCCTGACCTGCTCGGCGTACGCCTTTTGCATCTCGTAATGCAGCTCTTCATCCTTGATAAAGCTCTTCTTGTCCCAGCGGTGCATCTTGATAAAGATGTTGCCTTCCAGCAGTTGCCGCTTCAGCTTCTGCATATCCCGGGGCTCGAATTCTTCGCTTTCACTGATGTAGGCCGATGTCAGGGTGTCGTAGTACTCGTTTGCCGACTCCAGCCAGAAGTAACGGACAAGGCAGAGTATTATCGCCGCAAGGATGAGCAGTAGCGCTACGCCCACAGCCACCGTACCTCTGCACGCGACTCTTGTGCTCATAAAGCATATCCCCCACTGGAGATCTTCACAATCCGAACCTAAACGCGTCTGTTCACTATACCATGGATTTCCTGTACAGTCTGCTACAAGGATGCACGAATTCGATAATATTGAGCTTCTGGATGCCGTTCAAGGGCGCCGCCCCGGCTAAATCAGGCTTTGTCCAAGTTCGTAGGCCTGTCGCAGGCGGTCGGGCTTCTCGCGAATCTGTCCTTTGTAGCTGACACCGGGGACAATAATCTCGCTGAGCAGCTTCATTTCCAGATAGTCCAAGCTCTTCTCGAAAAACTCCATGACCAGGCTCGCGGCATTCGGATTGTCTTCCTCAAGGACCACTGCAACTATCGCGGCTTTACCGCGTATTTTGTCTCTGTTCTCGGCGCAGTTGAAATACACAAAACGGTCCATAAAGAGCTTCATCAGACCAGTGGGAGCATACCAATAAACCGGTGTGCCGAAGATAATCGCATCGCTTTGGACGATCCGCGGATAGATGCCGCGCATATCATCGTCCTTGCTGCACCGTTTTCCCTGCCAGCACGCATGACATCCATCGCACTCGGCGATAGCGCACTCGCCCAGAAAAAGCTTGTCCACCTCGGCCCCTTTGGTTCTGGCCCCCTCGGCGATTTTGGAAACCAATATGTGCGTGTTGCCGTTCCTGCGGGGACTTCCAATAACCGCGAGTATCCTGGTCATGATGCAACTCTTTCAAGCTAAAAAGGAGCATCCAAATACGGCCTGCAGCATGGCCGGAAAGCGTACCGGCCGAACCATGCGAGCTTGCACTATTCCCACGCGCTCGTCTGGTTTTGTCAACTATTTTCCAGCCCCGCCGACCCGCGTTTTGCCGTTTGCGGTATGCAAGCACGCGAGCTGAACATTGCGTAAGAGGCTTTTTGAAAAGGACTTATGAGCTTGTGATTGCCTTACTAATCCGCGGGAATACAACAAATGGCCCGGCACAGTTTCCCAGCAGAACCGAAGCGCCCCCGGGCAGAGCGGTCAGCGAAGCCGCTTGAAAGATTCTACAGATTTGGTTAAGCTTCCATAAGTAATTGCCGATTCATAGGTTATAAGCGAAAAGCAGAAGGCGAGCACCCAAGATTGGCTTGACAACTGTGGCGTATCGGCTATACTGCTTGGGAAAACAGGAAAGATTGGGAGTATCGGATTCATCTATGGCGCAAGTGACCCTGCCGGACGGCAGCAAGGTAGACGTAAGAGATGGCACAACCGCCGCTGAGTTAGCTCAACAGATAGGCTCAAAGCTGGCCCGGGCGGCGGTGGCAGCAAAGCTCAACGGCCAACTGGTAGACTTATCCACTCCTATCACCGAGGATACACAAATCCGCATCATTACGCCCCGCGACGATGAAGGTCTGCAAGTAATGCGTCATAGCTGCGCACACGTCATGGCTGAGGCTATTTGCAGCCTCTGGCCGGATGCGAAGCTTGTCTATGGTCCGGCGATTGAGGATGGCTTTTACTACGATATCGACCTGGATGAGCCGATTCGACCGGACGACTTCGAGCGCATCGAACAGAAGATGCAGGAGATTGTTGCGGCCGACGAGCCTTTCGTGCGCAAGAAAATGTCGCGGGCCGAAGCCCTGCAGAGAGTAGCGGGTGACAAATACAAGAGCGACAACATACAGCGCACCGACAGCGACGTCATCAGTTTCTATTCTCATGGTGACGGCTTCGAGGATCTGTGCCGAGGTCCGCATGTCCCCAGCACGGCCAGGGTGGGCAGCTTCAAGATCATGTCGGTGGCCGGGGCGTATTGGCACGGAGACCCGACGCAGAAAATGCTCCAGCGTGTGTACGGCACGACCTGGCCGACGAAAAAGCAGCTCGATGACTATCTTGAGCGGCTGCAAGAGGCCAAAAAGCGCGACCACCGTGTTTTGGGCAAACAACTGGACCTGTTCAGCTTCAATGACGCCGGCCCCGGCTTTGCCTTCATGCACGCAAAGGGCATGATTATCTGGAATGAAGTAATTGGCTTTCTCAGAAGTATCAACGAGAAATACGGCTACAAAGAAATAAAGACCCCAATAATTCTAAACGAGGAACTCTGGCACAAAAGCGGGCACTGGGACAACTATAAGGAGAACATGTATTTCACCAACTTCGACGATGTCAGCTATGCCATAAAGCCGATGAATTGTCCCGGCGGCTGCCTGGTGTACAAGACCCGGCAGCACTCCTACCGCGAGCTGCCCATGCGGATTGCCGAATTCGGCCTTGTGCATCGCCATGAAGCCAGCGGCGTGATGCACGGACTCTTCCGGGTCAGACAATTCACGCAAGACGATGCCCACATATACTGCCGGCCCGAACAAATCGAGTCGGAGATCATCAGCACGATCAACCTGATCTTTGAAGTATACCGAGCGTTCGGCTTTGAGGACTTCGCGGTCGAGCTGTCTACCATGCCGCCAAAACACATCGGCTCGGAAGAAATCTGGGACGTGTCCACCCAGGCCCTGCAGAGCGCTCTGGGCCACAAACAGATCGGTTATGACATCAATCCGGGCGACGGCGCTTTCTACGGGCCAAAGATAGACTTTCATATCCGGGACTGCCTGAAGAGGTCGTGGCAGCTCGGCACGATTCAACTGGACTTTTCGATGCCGGAGCGTTTCGGCCTGGTCTATACCGACGAGGACAACACCGAGAAAACGCCGGTCATGATCCATCGAGCGGTGTTAGGCTCTTTTGAGCGATTCATCGGCATTCTCATCGAGCATTATGGCGGCGCTTTTTCTTTGTGGCTCTCGCCGGAGCAGGCGCGAGTGATGTCCATCAGTGAAAAGACCAACGATTACGCCAAGGCCGTGGAAGCCGGACTCAGGCAGACGCAGTTGCGGACCGGCTGTGACATCTCCGATGAAAAAATAAACGCCAAGATCGCCAAAGCACATGCCGAGAAGGTGCCGTACATGTTGGTGGTCGGCCCCAGAGAGGCCGCGTCCAACACCGTCAATGTACGCATCCGCGGCGTCAAGGAAAACAAAACCGTCACCATCGACGAGTTTTTGAAAGTGGCAAAAAGCAAAATCGTGCAGAAAAAGACAGATTTGGCTTTTTGAGCTTGACCCCGAACATATCGTTCATAGATAATTGTATCCGCCAAACGCGGCCAGAGAATTGCGGATGAATGCGGTTTCTTGAAGAAAGGTAAGGTGGTACACGATAGATAAGAAAGGCTTTAGAGTCGACAGGCGCATCAAGGCCGATTCAGTTCGGCTGATCGACGAGTCGAACAATCAGATCGGAATTGTCAACAGAAACGAGGCGCTCAGCAGGGCACAACAAGCCGGACTAAATCTCGTTGAAGTTGCCCCCACCAGTAATCCGCCGGTTTGCCGGATAATGGACTACGGCAAATGGCTCTACCAGCAGAAACGCAGGATGCGGGAGGCCCACAAAAAAACGCACCGGCATATCGCGACGTTGAAAGAAATCCGGCTACGACCCGAAACGGACAAGCACGATCTGGAGGTCAAGCTCAACCATGCCCGCGACTTTTTGCAAAAGGGCCATAAAGTGCAGTTTACCGTGTTCTTCCGCGGACGGCAAATGCTGCACAAGGAGCACGGGTATCAGATGCTTGAGCAGGTCACCGAGACGCTCCAGGATTTAGCCAAGGTGGAACGGCCGACCAAAATGTCCGGCAGACGCATGACCTTGCTAATCGTGCCGAAGTGATTCGCGACTTGCCCATTCTCGGCTGGGGCTTCGCCTGTCTTCTGATCCAGTTCACCTAAACGAACGTGCGAGCCGCTTAGTTTCCACCTTCTCAGCCCTGCCCTGACGCAACCAGGTGAATGATACCGGCTCTGAGGGCACCATGCGGGTAGATTTGCACCATGTCTCTGGCTGGCCAGTCTGGTGGTGAACGCTACACCGTGCGGGCCGGATTTTCAGAGAAATCCTCGGATTCGGTGTTGACCCATAGCCCGCGATGAAGTATGCTACGCCGTTTAGGTCTCTGCGAGCATTCGGGACATGACGATTTGAGGAAGTTGATTGTATGCCGAAACAGAAAGGCCATAAGGGCTTGGCCAAAAGAATCAAGATCACGGCCACCGGCAAGGTGAAACATAGACGGGCGGGCCGCAGTCACCTGATGAGCGGCAAGAACGCCAAACGCCGCCGGAGGCTTCGCGGCTCGGTAATTATGACCGGTGAACCCGCGAGGAAGTTCAAAATCGCGCTCGGTAAGTAGGAGATGCATCGCAAGTTTGTATATGACAGAGTCCGCGATAGCACCGGATACACAAGGCTTGCTTCTCGGCCTCCATCAGCTGCCGCCAGCAAGCCGGAACGATAGCGAACAGTATGTAGAGTAGTCGATAGTATTCGGCAAAGAACGCGCCTTACGGTTTCACGCGCAAGAGCACGGTCAGGAGAATCAAGGCCAAATACTAACGACCAGATACCAACATCTGTACAAGGAAAGCTGATATGCCACGAGTCAGAAAAGGCGCTGCCAGGCACCAGGCCAAGAAACGAATCCTCAAAAGGGTGAAGGGCTACCAGGGCTCCCGCGGCCATCTGTACCGTCACGCAAAGGAAGCGGCGGTACGGGCACAGGTCAATGCGCGGATCGACCGCAAGCGAAAAAAGCGAGATTTCCGCGGCCTTTGGATTGTCCGCTTAAGCGCAGCCTGCCGACAACGAGGTCTGCGGTATAGCGAGTTTGTTAACGGTTGCAAGAAGGCCGGCATCCAATTGAATCGCAAGATGCTCAGTGAAATCGCCATCGCCGACCCACAGGGTTTTGATGCCGTCGTTGAGGCTGCGAAGGGGGCAATGGGCTAAGTCACGGTGAGAAATGCTTGAGCAGTTTCAGAAAATCGGCAAAGAGGCGCTCGCCGAGATAAGGAAAGTTGCCGACCTCAAGACCCTGGAGGACTTCCGCATAAAGTATCTCGGCCGAAAGGGTCAAATCACGCAGATGCTCAGCCAAATCGGCAAGCTCCCGGCTGAGCAACGACCAAAAGGTGGGCAGCTCGCCAATAGAATAAAGAAAGAAGTCTCCGCTGCGTTTGACGAGCTGAAGGCGACGCTGTCGGAATCCGAGAAGCAAGAGACAAAAGAGCTTAGCGATGTCACCTTGCCCGGCAAGCCGGTCCGCATCGGCAAGACACATGTTATTACGCAGACGATCAATGAGATGCTGGAGATATTCGGCCGCATGGGCTTTGCCGTCGCCTATGGCCCGGAAGTCGAGGATGAATGGCACAACTTTGTGGCCCTGAATATCGGCGCCGAGCATCCCGCGCGGGACGCTGGGGAGAATTTCTATATTGATGACAATACGCTTCTGCGCAGCCAGACATCAACGATTCAAATCCGGGTCATGGAAAAGACCAAGCCGCCCATTCGCGTGGTCGCGCCCGGCAGAGTGTATCGGCCGGACACCGTCGACGCCACACACATGTACATGTTCCACCAGCTTGAGGCCCTCGTGGTCGACGAAGGAATTACCATGGTGGATATGAAAACCACCATCGATCAGTTCATCCATGCCTTTTTCGGCGCGGGCACGAGATGGCGTTTTCGCCCCAGCTTCTTTCCGTTTACCGAACCCAGCGCGGAAGTTGATTTGCTGCTGAGGGACAAGAGCGGCAAAGAAGACTGGGTGGAGGTGGCCGGGTGCGGCATGGTCGACCCCAACGTCTTTGACGCCGTGGGCATCGACAACGAGAAGTATACCGGCTGGGCTTTCGGCTTCGGCATCGAGCGGCTGGCCATGCGCAAGTACGGAATCACTGATATCCGCCTGTTCTTCGAGAACGACCTGCGCTTCTTAGAGCAATTCTGACTTTCACCCATCGAGAGCGCTCAAGCAAGTTTGGGCGCTCAACATTTGGCCCTGTGGTTTGCTGTGGGGTCACGCGGTCCCGAATTTGGCTTGACAACACGCCGCTAACGGCATATCTATAGCATGTTGAATGTTTTCAGAGGCTGGGTGCGATGGAAAAGCAAGAGTCAGTCTATGCAATTCATCGGGATTCACTAAGCGAATGTCCGTGCGCGCCTTGTGCGAACGGAAATGGCGCTGATTGTCGAAAGGGCAAGCAGATGAATAGAACACCGTTAACGTTGGCGTTGGTTGCCCTGCTCGTTTTGGGTGCTAATGCCTCTGCGACTTTGGTGGCACACTATCAGTTCGAGGGCAACGCAAGCGATAGTGCCGGCAGCAACCACGGCACCGCAATAGGCAATCCCACGTATCCAGCCGGCGTATTCGGCCAGGCAATCGACCTGGACGGTGCCGGTGACTACGTCAACTGTGGCAACCGACCCGCGTTCAATCTCAGGAGCCAAATCACGGTCGCAGCCTGGGTGAACATCAGGACGATCCCGGGCCAGTGGATCGGAATCGTCACGAAGGGTGACAGCGGCTGGAAGCTTTCTACCGTGGCGGACCAGAGCCGGTTCCATTTTTCCGTCCTCGGCGCACCAAATCCCTACTCTATTTATGGAAACAAAGCCGTGTCGGCCGGGCAATGGCACCATGTCTGTGGAACATACGATGGAACAACGGTCCGATTGTACGTCGATGGCGTCCTCGACGGGATCGCCGGCTACACCGGCAGTATCAGCTTCAACACGACCGCCGTGGCCATCGGTGAGAACCTGGAGAGACCGGGCCGACCCTGGAACGGTCTGATTGATGACGTGCGTGTCTACAACCATGCGCTAAGTCCGGCTGAGGTAGCAGCGCTGGCAAGCATTCCTGTTCCTACGGAGCCGGGAATGGCCTTTACGTATCAGGGGCGCCTTCTCGATGACAACACGGCGGCGGACGGCCTCTACGACCTGCAGTTCAGGCTCTTCACCGCCGCTACGGGCGGCGCGCAGAAAGGAAATACCGTTACGAGAAACAACGTTGACGTCGTAGATGGCTTCTTCACAGTGCAACTGGATTTCGGCCCCGATGTTTTCAATGGTGAGCCGCGCTGGCTGCAGATCTGCGTGCGGCCGGCGTATAGTGCGGGAGCCTTCACCATCCTTGGCCCGCGCCAGCAGATCACACCTGCGCCCTATGCGATCTATGCGTACAAACCGGACCGGGGCAATGGGACTCCGGGCGGAATTGGCGGCGGCGGAACAGTCAACTGCATTGCAAGGTTCACTGCAGGCGATTCTATTGGCAATTCGGTAGTCTATCAATCCGGCAGCTCCATCGGCATCGGCACAACAAATCCGGCGTACAGACTCGACGTGGAAGGCGGTGTCCAGGCCAAGGCGTACTATGCGGGAGACATCTTCTTTCAGAAGGACGGGCGAAAGCTCTGGAGAATGTTCGAGGACGAGACCGGATTACACGTAGAGCAGTTGGAAAGCGGTAAGGTGTACAGCCTTGTTCTCCGAGAGGCGGACGAGGGACGGGACATAGGTGCCGCTGCCAACCTTGACCGGGCGATAAGACAACTGAAGGCCGAAAATGCAGAGTTGAAACGAAGAGTCGAAGCTTTGGAAAAGATGGCCGAGCAGGGCGGGCGCGACCGGAGACCGAAGTAATCTCGGCTATGGACCGACAGCGTGTGGCCACAGGCAGTTTTCGCAGACGGGCAGGCCCCATGCCCTTTGGTATGGTGTCGGCCGCTCGATGAGGCGGAAGGCTCGGTCGCTCTCGATGCTCTCGGTGACCGTGATGGTGTTGTCCGCGACTACTTCGCAGCGCTTTGCATTTCATCCTTGACGGCGGCGGGGGCAACGTTATAAGATAAATAGCAACGCGGTTATAATCCGGCGACGTGGGTCCGAGGAGAATCCTTCTTTGCTTTTGGCCGTTGTGTGAGCTTCACCGATAGCTTATGCGCGCCCGCGGACAAAGACCACGAGAAAACCGTTCAGGGTGGTGAACTCGCGAGCTCGACAACAATGAGTTGAAAGGAGCAAGAAAATGGTCACGGGAAAGAGACGTCTTTTCACCTTGCTTATAATCTTGGCTTGTGCAACCAGCGTTCACGCAGCGCTCGTGGCGCACTATGAATTCGAAGGCAACGCCGACGACAGCTCGCCAAATCGTCTTCATGGACGCCTGATGGGCAGCGCAGCCATCGTCACTGACGCAGACAGAGGTCGCGTCCTGGGATTGGACGGGACTGATGGTTACGTAGATTGCGGCAGGGATTCAGCGTTCGACGTCACCAACGCAATTACCGTGGCGGCGTGGGTCAAGATCGCGCGCATCCGTATGCCATACGCGACTATCAGTGCAAAAGGAGACTCAGCCTGGCGGCTCTCGGCCTTCCAGGACCAGAGGAAATTTCACTTTGCGGTTACCGGCGCGCCTTTCTACCACAGCGCCGACGGCGGCACCACGGTCGCCAGAAACGACTGGCACCATGTCTGCGGCACATTCGACGGCAGCGTGATACGCCTCTATGTGGATGGCGCCCTCGACGCAATCACAAACTATAGCGGAAAGATAGGCAGCAATAGCTTCAACATGTATATCGGGGAGAACGCCGAGGCGAGCGGCCGACCGTGGGATGGGTCCATCGACGAGCTGCGCATCTACAATCACGCACTGAGTGACTCTGACGTGGCAGACTTGGCTGCCGCGCAGCAACAAGAAGCGGACCCATTATGGGGTCGGCTGGCCAATGCCGGCTTTGTCGGTGATAACATCAAGGCCACGCTTTTCTTTCCGGGACAAGCCAAGGATGAGACCAGCCCATACGAGTGCAGTCCGGGCTCGAATCTACCTCTATACACGGTTCACCCAGGCGACGAACGACATCTCAAGTGGGCCGAGGCTTCTGCCAACCGGACTTTTGTAATCGACCAGATGGTCGATGTCGGCCTGAACGTCATCGCGATGTCTTCGTGGGGCGAGGACTTTTTGCCCTGCAGCACGGCCTGGACACCGTGGGCGCCGATGCAGTGCTCTCCGCAGGCACACGATGAACTTTTTGCCGCGACTGTGGGAAAACACGTCTTGATTGCCCCATTCATCGAGTCGCGCGCGGATTGGAATTTCCGCAATGAATTCCCCACGTGGGGCGACCAAGTGGCACCGGGGACAGTGAGCCAGATTGTCAACTTCATCCAGCGATACCTGCAGAATTCGAGGCACCCGGCGTGGGCTGACAAATGGGCACAGGTGTATAACCGCAGTGGTGAACCGCGATACGCCGTGGCATTGATTCACGCCTCTTCAGAACCCCTTTCCGCGCACGAGCACTCCGCCTTTGCCGCGGGCTTTGACACGCTGGCACAAGAAGTCTTGGACAAAACGGACGTCAAGGTCGGCTTTCTCATCGATGCTCTGCCGCCCGATACGTATGCGCCGGGCAAATTCAGACCATCCTGGCAATCCACTGGCCCGTTCTTGAAGAATCAGCAATCTATTCTCGGCATCATGTGCTTCATTCCGGAGATTTGGATCGGCTCGTCCGACGACGCGGAAGTTATCGCCTGGAAACAGGAATTCTCCAGCGGATGGGCGTCCACCGGCATCCCGTTTCTCATGGACGTCTCGCCGGGCTACGATGCGCATATCGTCTTTCCAAGTTCTGTGCGGTACGGCCTGAGCCTGGATTGGATGAAAGCTCTGACGCAGATGGTGGACGAATGCGGCGACGATGGCCTGGTCTACAACTCGTGGAACGGCTACACGGAAGGCATGGCGGCCATGGACCTCGTTGAATACGGTGACGTGTTTTACCGGTGGCTGGGCAGAATGACCTGCATGTACCCGGAGCGGACGTGCCAGGACTTGTATCGCTGCGGGCAAGCGCTGCAAGGGGACGTCAACAAGGATTGCACGGTTGATTTGTTCGATTTGGCCGAGCTTGCGGACAACTGGCTCGAGCAAATGCAGACGCGGCCGATATTGATACCCATAAACCCACCGTCGGTCCTGAGATAACCTGAAATTTTGGCCTGACTTGTTCGCCCCACTGTGTCTATTCTGAATACGGAGAGCTTGCCTCCAACAATGCTCCGCAATCTGCGTATGCAGTCTGTCGGTGACAATGAAACTCACCCGGATGGCTCCTGTTTCACTTGACCGAATGACCGAGGGGCAGGCCAAGCCTTTTGTATAATCTTCGTCGGCCGGCCTTGTCGCCGTCAAGTATCGCCCGGGCGTATTGGGCAACCTCTTTGGCGTGTCCCGTGCCGTGCGAAATTAGCTGGAACCCAATTGGCGACCTATTAATCAGGTAGGACCCGCTAAATTTGGCGTGGGAAACTTGATAATTTGTGATATAATTTGTGGAGAGTTGTTATATGGCTGAACTTGGAGGTGATATTATGAAACTACAGGTCATTATTGAACAAGATGAAACAGGTTACTATGTTGCTGAAGTGCCTGCTCTACCCGGTTGTGTTTCTCAGGGACAAACGATAGCCGAAGCCAAGGCTAACATCAAAGAAGCTATCACAGGATGGCTGACGGTTATGAATGAGAAAACGAAACGGCGTCAAGCACAGATAGTAGAGATAACAATATGAGTCTTCACGTTAAGTTATGCTCAGGCGCCGTTGCAGTAAAGAAGTTCAAGCGGGCCGGATGGACGGTCGATCGGCAGGTTGGTTCTCATATTATGCTTGTAAAGCAGGGCTATCCTTATACATTGTCAGTTCCACAGCATAAGGAACTTGGAATTGGTATTCTTAAGAAACTCCTCAAGCAAGCCGAACTTAGCGTTAAGGAGTTTAATGCATTGTAGGGACGAGAGTTCTTCATCTGAAGAAGAGGCGCAACAATGAAAGGACGCAAAGTTCCTCTGGTACGGGCGGACGACCGACGCACGAGGCTCTGGCTATGATGTTTGCCGATGTTTATCTTATTTGACGGAATCATCCAGCGGCAGGCCGAGCCTTTCGTATAATCTGCGCCGGCCGGCCTTGTCACCGTCAAGGATTGCCTGGGCGTATTGGGCAACCTCTTTGGCGCGTGTCCGGGGCACGACGATGACCCCATCCCCATCGGCTACGATCACATCACCGGGCATCACTAACACGCCGCCGCAAACGATAGGGCGGTTGACGGATTCGATTTCATTTCGCCCCGGCCGAATCCCTCTGCCCGGCTTGCGAAAATAGAGCGGCACTTTCTCGGCGGCTACCTCGTCCGTATCGCGTGCCGTGGCATCGGTGAGGACGCCTACACAGCCGCGCAGCTTCCAGCCCATGATGTTGTTCGAGCCGATAGAGCCGACATCGGAATCCGGCGCATCATCGAAGACCAAAGCGGTGCCTTTGCGAATGAGCGGGACAAACGGCTCGCTGGAGAGTTCGCTATACCAAGTTCCGACCCAGCGGTCAAATTCGCTGCTCTCCATATTGCGTGCCGGCGGTTTGTTCGTCGGGACATAGCGGACCGTCACCGCGATGCCGATGAAACGATGCGTGAAGTGCTTCGTGTCTTTCCAGGCGGCGTGGATTTCCGGTGACATCAAGCCGATATTTGCCAGCCCGGCCTTATCCATCCCATCCGAAACATCCGCGACCCGCAAGCCCTCAAACAACTTCAGGATCTGTGCATCGTCCTGGGCACTGTAGACCTTCGTCGCGATGAAATTCTTCCCTGTCCGCAGCTCCTCGACATTCGGCTTGTCACTTTCCTGAGCGGACACCGGCGCGGAATGGGTGCAAATGAGCAAAAGCGAAAAGCCTGCGAGTGCGGTGAGTGTGAACATAGTCGTTGCGACAGCCTCGTTCAATTTGTGCGTCAGCATTTTCCATCTCCTAAAGATAAATGACAGGAACGCTTTTCGGCCGTATACTATAAGCTGCTTTCATCGCTGTTCAAGGTCAAAAGTGCAGTGTCCTTGTGGTATGATCGAGATTACGGACAAAATCTCTGTTTCTGAGGATGAGCTTGAATTTCGCTCCTCACGCAGCGGCGGACCCGGCGGGCAGAATGTCAACAAGGTCAACACGCGGGTGACACTCTTTTTTGATGTGGCCCATTGTGAAAGTCTGAGCCAGGCCCAAAAGCAACGCATACTGAAGAAACTGGCAACGCGCGTCGACAAACGAGGCGTGCTCCGGGTCGTCGCGCAGAAGTATCGCAGCCAGAAGGCCAACCGCACGGTCGCAATAGAGCGGCTGCGTGAGCTTTTAGTGGGCGCACTGAAGAAAAAGCCTCCACGGAGGAAGACGAGGGTCCCGCGATGGGCCGACGAGAAGCGGCTGCGTTACAAGAAACAGCGCGGCATGCTCAAGCAACAAAGGGCGAAAAAGGATTGGAATAGAGATATGAGCGATTAGCTGCGTTTTTTGCGGTTCTGCCGGCGCACCAATACAAAAACCACAAAAGCGGTCACGATAACGATAACAAGTACTTCGTTCGGGCCGAATAACATACCGAGCATTGCGATTCTATCTCCCTGTTTGGCACGTAACTGAATCAATTCTCACTCTCAGCGTAACCGCGCGACGTGCCTTTGTCAAGCAAGTCAGACGCGAAATACGGCCGGGCCGGAGCGAAAAAAGACCGCAACACGTGCGAACTGGACAGCAATAGGCACACGGAGCGTATCGGCTATTGTCCCTGAAATCGGACCGGGCAGCAGATTTTTTAAACTAAAGCGAGGGTTGTAACCGTCTTTAGAGATAGGAATGTGCGTTAAGGTTCATGAGGCTGGCCTTGTATGCTGGACGATAGAGGTCTCATCTGGCGGCTCAAGCAGGGCGATAAAAAGGCCCTGCGCGAGGTGTACGAAACGTACAAAGACAGCCTGCTGACCGTGGCGACATCGATGCTGCATGATAGCCATGCTGCCGAAGATGTGCTCCACGATGTTTTTGTGTCGTTTGCGGCCAGTGTACGGCATCTTCGCATTCGGGACAGCTTGCGCAAATACCTGATAACCAGCGTGCTCAACCGGACCCGGGACCGGTTTCGCAAAAAGAAGATGCACCGAGTTGAGCTCGATCAGGCCGAGCCGACCGGCTCGGACGCCGGTGGGCCGGAGCAAGCGGCAATGCGGCACGAACGCTCCGAACTGTTGGCCGCCGCCCTGGCTCGACTGCCCTTCGAGCAGCGCGAAACCATCGTGCTGCATCTGAACGCCGGCTTGAAATTCAAAGAAATAGCCCAGATCCAGCACATTCCGATAAGTACGGTGCAGGGCCGGTACAGATATGGGCTGAATAAGCTACGGACAATCTTAAACGGAGAGTTGAAGACATGAGCGACCTTAGCGAATTGGAACGTATGATCAGTGAGTTTCACGTCGTCACGACGCCCGAAACCGACCAGCGAATTCTAAAGGATGCTTCTACCACGCTGGAACGTTCTACGGGCGCAGGGTCGCTCGTAGCCAAGTCCGCATTCTGGTCACGCTTGCTGACAAGCAGAGTCGTCGAATTGGCCGCCGTTGCTGCTGTGGTGGCCGTTACCACGACCGCAGTGGTATACACGTACCGATCTCGACGCGTGACCCTTGGTCAAGTTCACGAAGCCATACAAGAGGCGGAAAACCTGAACGTCGCAACGATTCAGGCCGGACAGCCCGGCGCTGTGCAGGAGCGGCTGGTATCAAGAACGGCAGGGGCGATACTGCTCAAAACCGAGATGCCAGGGCGAACAGAGTTTGCGTTATGGGATGCACAAAATCAGGTCCGAAAAAACACGTCGTCAGCTTCCCATTCCGTCACCAGTAGCGCATTATCCGAAGATCTGCTTACAGAAGTAGAAGAATCGATAACGCAAGACCCCGGTCTGGTTGCCTTCTCGGCCTTGAAGGAGGCACCCGAGGACAGCCAATGGACTCCGGTCAAGCAGAAGCAAGTGGTCGCAACGGTGCCTGGTTGCAGAGTTTATGACCTGACCTGGCCGGAGAAATCCGCCGAATCCGGCTCGCCCGTCGCTTTCAAGAAACTCCGGCTGTTCGTGGATGCACGCACGCATTTGCCAAAGAGGACCGAACTCTATTGGCGGGATGTCTCGGAGGACGAGTACGCCTTGCAGAGCTCTCAGGTGGTCACATACCCTACGGCCGCTGAAGTAAGGACCCTCATCCGGGATGTGTTTGGTCCGGATAACCAATCTGGTGAGCCGGGATACATCAGCACCCCGCATCCGGGACGGGATTATTGATTCTATTGAAAACAACCATGCATAGCGGGAATTTCACGCTCGGCCTTTAGGAACGGTCGGCTCACTCGATTATAGAAATAGCAGCACAATCAATTTGGCACAGGAAGAAAAAAATGTTTTCCTGTAATAAAACCAGTCAGATACCGTCTTTATAATGGGTGGCGGATCATGAACGGGATAGTACAATACATCAATTCGGTCGGCGAAATTTTTGTGTACTTCGCCGCCGTAGTGCTGGTGGAATCGATAGCACTGATGCTGCTCGTCCTGCTGCTTGCAGTTGTGCCCCGGAAGAAAATCACCGCTTCGCTGCGGTATTGGCTGACAACGCTGGTCCTTCTGCCACTGATCCTCATGCTTGTCACGCTGTCCTATATTAGCGTAGAACACTGGCGCAGCAGCGCCGTACTCGGGCCGGCTCCGGCTGCTGGAGCGTCCGCGACAGCAGCGCTGCCACCGATGACCTGGCACGGGGCCGTGTTTCTGGCATGGCTCGTTGCCATGTTAGTGATGGCGCTGATTTTTATCCAACGAACGCTGAGCGCCCGCAGACTCGTGGCAAATGCGAAGAAAGCCAACGGCCTGATGGAGGATGCCTTGGTCCACTGCTGTGAGTGCATGGACGTCAAGACAAAGGTAGGGCTGAAAGTCGCAGCCGATGGAACGAGCCCGGCCGTATGTGGGCTGTTTCGTCCCACTATCTTAGTACCGCAGAATCTGGCTCCCACGTTGGGCTCGAGGCATCTGCGCGCCGTCCTGCTGCATGAGCTTGCCCATATCAAGCGCGGCGACGTCTGGGTCAACTTTGCCCAGAGCCTCATCCTTATTTTCTATTTCTATAATCCCCTCGTGTGGATTATTGGCTTTGTTATTCGAAAAATCCGCGAACAAGCTGTCAATGAGAAGGTCCGAGCGGTGATGGGCGAGCAGGCGCCGTGGTATGCGGAAACTCTGGCCAGCGTCGCCAAGTTAGGACTCAAGCGTCCGGGCCTGGGCCTGTGCATGGTAGGAGTGACTGCATTCGACAGGGATGCTGAGCGGCAAGATTGATTTGTCTGCTCGTTGACTCATCGCAATACAGCCAGAATTCCCTCCCGTTAGTGGACACGACCATCCCGGATGTTTCCACCCGTTAAGTGTGTGACTAATCTCCATAACGTTGCGTAAGCCTATCCTGAGAGGATGTTCTCTGCTGTGCAGCATAGCTGCCATGGTCATTGCGAGGGAGCTTGTCCCTTAGGGGCGAAGCGACCCATGCCCCTGCGTCTCCCGACGCAAGTCGGGGCTCGCAATGACGAGAGCCTGCCACAAAATCTCGCCAAATACTGCGTCAAGGTTTCGCCCGTTGACTATTGAAACCAATTCCCTAATCTGCTACAAAGGGCAATGAGACGATCTCCGATGAGGGATGGATCCATGGCGGTTCAGTTCGTCCTTGGCAGAAGTGGCACGGGTAAGACCGACTATTGCATAAAAGCGATTGTCGATGCGCTGCTGGAACCGGCGAGCGAGCAGCCTCTGATCTTTCTCGTGCCCGAACAGGCCACGTATCAAGCGGAGCGCTCCATCCTCAGCGATAGCCGAATCGCCGGCTACAACAGACTTCACGTGCTCTCCTTTGACCGGCTGCAATTCATGCTGCTGGGCAAGAATACCGCCAGGCCCGCTATTTCGCGGATCGGCCAGCAAATGATCATCCATAAGGCTCTGCGGCAGCATGCCGACAAGCTGCATATCTTCGGCTCATCCGCCGACGGGCCCGGCCTGAGTCGGCAAATAGCGCAGACGATTATCGAAATGCATCAGTACGCGAAGACGCCCGAAGACATCGAGCGGCTGCTCGAACTCTTGGGCAAAGACAAGAGCAACAGCCTGGCGGCGCTGAAGTTCGCCGATATCGGCTTGATTCTAAACGAGTATCTGCACTCCATCGAGGGCAAGTTCATCGATCCCGATGTCCAGCTTACCCGCGCGTGCCGGGCGGTGGCGAGTGCGGACTTCACCCAAGGCGCAAGAGTATGGGTGGACGGCTTCGCCGGCTTCGCCGCCGGGGAGCTTGCCATCCTAACGGAGCTACTGAAAGCCGCTTCGCACGCACAGATTGCGCTTTGCCTGGACCCTTCCGGATTGGAGTTGGCCAACCCCAATCCGGACAAGCTTGACGCAACAGGCTTGTTCTATCCGACGCAGCGGACGTATCTCGCTCTAATCGACATTGTCAGGAAGTGCAAGCTGCCTCTAACTGAGCCGGTCGTCCTTGAGGAACCTACAAGGTTTGCCGGCTGTCCGCAACTCGCTCGTATTGAGAGCAGTTTGTTTTCGGATACTTCTGAGGAGCCGGCAGATGTGCAGCACAGAAACACAGATGCGCTTGGCCGCGTTCACATCGTATCGGCCCCCAATGCGCGGGCGGAGGCCAAATATGTTGCCGGCCGGATCCTGCACTTGGTCAAGAACGAGGGCTTTCGATACCGTGACATTGCCGTCATCGCCTCAGACATCGATTCTTACGAGCACTACATAAGGGCGTATTTTGACGATTACGATGTGCCGTTCTTCATCGACAAGCGAAAGCCGCTGAACCAGCATCCGGTCGTTCAGCTTATTTGCTCGGCTCTGCAGGCGGTAACCGGCGACTTCTCCGACGGCGACATTTTCGCCTATCTGAAAACCGACCTTGCGCCGATGACCCACCGTGACATCGACCTGCTGGAAAACTACTGTGTGGCGTTCGGCGTCACGGGCAGTGACTGGCAGAGCAGTCGCCCGTGGCAATTTGCAGGCGATGAGGATACCGAATTTGACGAACAGCGCATAGACCAAATCCGGCGGCGGGCGATCAAACCGTTGCTTACATTGCGCGACAGTCTCTGTCCCGGCGACCGTAAGCAGAATCTCCTCGACGCTGCGGATTTCACCAGATATATCTTTGGTCTTCTCGATGATTTGCAGGTTCACAAAACTCTGGGCAGTTGGATAGAAGAAGCTGTCGAGCTGGATGATTACACCACTGCGGATGAACACCGCCAGTTTTACGATAAGCTCGTGAACGTATTTGACGAGCTGGCCGATGTCTTCGCGGGACAAAGGATGTCACCGCAGGATTACTTTGCCGTCATCAATTCCGCCTTTTCGCAGTTGACGCTGGCGTTCATTCCGCCGACTCTGGACCAGGTCCTGGTCGGCTCCATCGAACGCAGCCGTCATCCGGACCTCAAGGCGGTATTCCTAATCGGCACTACACAAAGGCAATTCCCCGCGCCGATTAGCTTCGACAGCATTTTGACGGAGCGGGACCGTAGCGCCGCTGAAGCAGCGGACTTCGCGCTCGGCGCTTCTGTGGGCCAGCAGCTCGCCGAACGCCGGTATCTGGCTTACATCGCATTTACACGCCCCTCAGAATTTCTATATGTCACGTACCCCGCGGTCGATGAGAAGGCAAGTGCGGTGCCGCGTTCGCAGTTCGTCACGGACCTCGAGTCGCTGTTTGACGACCTGCACGAAGAGCAATATACAGACGAACACATAGATATCGGCGAAGTTCGCAACGAGGCGGAACTCGCCGATGCGCTGTGCACGCAGTTTAGCAGAGACGCTCTTGCGCCGGACGGAACCAAGGATGACATGCCCGCAGGGCTGTTGGATGACATCTGCGCAGACGACCAGCTTGCAGAAGTTGGCGCAACCGTTGCTCATGCCCTGAATTATGATAATCGCGCCACGCTAAAAGGTGACGTGGCCGAGCGGTTTTTCGGCCGGCGCGTGAGCAGCTCGGCGACCCGGCTAAGTGACTTCGCAAAGTGTCCCTACAAGCATTTTGCCGAGCATATATTGGGGCTGCAGGAGCGAAAAGAATTCAAGCTGGAACCGCTGGACCTGGGCGTCTTTTACCACCGCGTTTTGGACGGCTGGCTAAAAAGGCTCAGACCTCAAGCAAGGGACTTCGCGGCGATCAACGACGGCGAGCTTCTAAAAGCCCTGCGAGATCAGATCAATGAACTAATGCAGACCGATGCCTTCATATCCAATTTCGTTCGTCACTCCGCCCATTATGCCTATATTGTGGACTCCGCGCGCCAGAATCTTGAGGACTGCGTGCTGGCGATTGCGCAGATGGTTCGGGCGGGTGACTTTCGCCCGACGTTATCCGAAGTTGCGTTCGGCGATAATGACACCATGCTCGGCCCGTACGAGCTTGCTCTTACAGACGGACGCGTCCTTTCTCTCAACGGCAAAATCGACCGCCTTGATATCGCCGAGATCAAGAACGAGGAATTCGCAACCGTCTTCGATTATAAGCGAAGAGCCAAATCTTTCAACTGGGCGGAATTGTACCATGGTTTGGACGTGCAGCTACCGATCTACATGCTCGCTGTCCGCAAAGCAGCCAGGTCAAAAGCAAAAGACGTAGTCGGTGCATTCTACATGCCGGTTGAAGTGGCACCCGCAAAGGCCACGTTCGATGAGCTTTCGGACAAGACAACAGGTTTTGCGCGCAAAGCCAGGGGCATTCTCAACGGCGAATTTTTTCAGCAGCTTGATGCTTCAAACAGTAACAAATTCTACAATTTCTTCGTGACCAAAAAGGGCGACCAGTACGGCTATCCTAACACCAGTGGCGCGTTAAGCCCGGTCGATTTTGAGGCAGTGCTGCGATCCACAGAGCAGAAGATAGCCGCCATAGCGGGCCAGATCATCTCGGGCAAAATCGATGTCACGCCATACCGATTGAGTGGCACATCGCCCTGCGCTTATTGCAAGTATCAGCCGGTGTGCCGATTCGACTGGCAAATCAATGACTACAACTTTCTGGAGCCGATAGACAAGCCGGGGCTTCTGGAAAAAGCCGGAGCGGTGGATGACTGACAAAAAGGTCAAATGGACGAAGCAGCAACTGCGGGCAATCGCGCAGCGGGAAAGTGATGTGCTTGTAAGTGCATCGGCCGGCACGGGCAAGACGGCGGTCCTGTCCGGGCGGTGCGTGGGCATCGTCTCTGACCCGTCCCTGTGCCCCGATGTGCGCGGCATTCTGGTCGTGACATTCACCGAGATGGCCGCTGAGCAAATGCGAAGCCGCATCGCAGAACAGCTCAGGGACGCATACGCACAGACCCATGCCCCGCATCTTCGCAAACAAATCATGCTCCTGCAGGCCGCGGATATAAGCACAATACACTCTTTTTGTAAGCGGCTGATCACGGAGCACTTCTACGAACTTGATCTTGACCCGACGTTCGCCGTGATTGATGCAGATGAAGCGAGGCTGCTTAAAGCGGAGACTCTGGAGCGGACCATCGATTGGGCCTGGCAGCAGCCGGAGATGCGACATGCACTGCCGCAGCTTTTGTATCGACGCGACTTGCGTGCAACCGACGGTTTTTTGGCAACGATCATCGAGCTTAGCGATTTCCTGGAAGGCGTCGTCCGGCGCGGCCGCTGGTACGACAAAGCGGAGGCCTTCGCAGAGACAGCCGACGACCCGGACAGCGACCTGGCAAATAAGCAGAGACAGATTATCGCCGAGCGATTACAAACCGCCGTTGACCAGATTCGCCACGCGCAAAAATTGTGCGAGACCGAGAACGCAGATGCGAGCTGGTCTGCAAAATGGCAGCAGGACTTTGTTGTGCCTATCGTCGAGTATTTGCAGCTTCTCAAAGGGGGCGACTGGCGCGGCTTCAGCGAGGCGATACGAAATCACGAAAGACCACCGAAGTATTACTACAAGCCCAAAGGACTTCCCGGCGCGATGGCCGAGACGATCAAAGCGACCGCCGAAGATGCCAAAAACTTGTTTGAAAGCATTTCCGACCTGGCGGTATTAAACCCGGAATATCTCGATAGGGTGGGACGCTCCGCCGGCCTGCAGACAAAGGTCCTGGTGTCACTCGTGCAGAAATTTGACGGCCTTTATACTCAAACAAAGCGGACGCTGAACTGCCTGGACTTTGCCGACCTTGAACGCTATGCGTTACAGCTTCTAACAGGTGAGGATTCCGCCGAGAACGATCTGAAACCTTCGCCGACAGCACTGGCGCTTCGCGAGCGTTACAGATTCATATTCGTTGATGAATACCAAGATGTCAATCCGGTGCAAGAGACCATACTGCAGATGCTCGCTACCGCGCGTAGTTTCTTCGCAGTGGGCGACGTCAAGCAGAGCATCTATGCGTTCCGCGGAGCCGAGCCGGAGATTTTCAGCAAGAGTCTCAACGCAGCGTCCGTTGATCCAGCCAATGCCTCTTACGGATTGCGGGTGGATCTGAACGCGAATTTCCGGTCCGTCAAAGGAATTCTGGATTTTGTCAACACAATATTCTGCCGCGTCATGAGCGGCTCGCGATTCGCCGGCATCGAGTACGATGAGTCCGCTCAATTGAGGCCCGCCCTTCAAGTCGAGACCGAAGAACCTGCGGAGCCGGGAAATACCGTGGAGCTGCACATCCTGGATGAGACGGGCCGGGATGGTGATGCAGAGCAGGATGAGGCGAGCCCGGACAGCAATACCGAGGACCTCAATGTCATTACCGCGCGGCAGCGCCAGGCGGCGATGATCGCGCAGCGTATCAAAGAAATGGTCGGCGCGGAAACCGGCAAAGCCGAGTTTCAGATATACGACAAAGAGCAGGACCGATGCCGCGACGTCGAGTACCGTGACATCGTGATTCTGATGCGCTCGCTGGCCAAGAAGGCCAACGATTATGTGGAGGTGCTCCGCCTGGCCGGCGTCCCCGTAAGCTCGCAAAGCTCAGCCGGCTATTTCCAGACAACGGAAATCACCGACATGTTGTGTCTGCTGAAGGCTCTCGACAATCCGCAGCGTGACATCGAATT
>Ga0180434_10001847_pt1 | contig 29444 bp, 22 predicted proteins | sample SS_ome_7_FD_132453 | JGI IMG/M metagenome (GOLD analysis project Ga0180434, IMG submission 132453) | Hypersaline lake sediment archaeal communities from the Salton Sea, California, USA - SS_1_D_2 metaG | ecosystem: Environmental > Aquatic > Non-marine Saline and Alkaline > Hypersaline >... | reverse complement strand
TCGGCCAGGTCCCTTGTCCGAACGCTCTCGGCTTTATTCAGTTCCTTCAGCCCATCCTCCATCATCGTGAGGCAGAACGGACAGGCCGTGGCGATGAGATCGACATTTGTGTCCGTAATCTCCTTTATGCGCATCTCGTTGATCCGCGTGCCGATCGTTTCCTCCAACCACATTCGGCCGCCGCCTGCTCCACAGCACAAGCTGGTTCTGTACTGCCGTTCGAGCGGAGTAATAGCGAGCCCGGCGGTTTTCAGCGCCTCGCGCGGCTCATCGTAGATATCGTTATACCGTCCGAGATAGCAGGAGTCGTGGTATACCACACCGCCGGAAGAGCCGTTTTTCAGTCTAATTCTTCCTTGCCGAAGCAAGTCCATGATGAGCTGGGTGTGGTGCACCACCTCGTAGTTCCCTCCGAACCTCGGATACTCGTTCTTCAGTGTGTTAAACCCGTGCGGGCACGTCGCCACGATTCTCTTGACCTTGTACTTGTTCAACGTCTCGACATTCTCCTGCGCCATCATCTGGAACAGATACTCATTACCGAGCCTGCGGGCCGAGTCGCCGCAACATTTCTCCTCCTCGCCGAGAATGGCGAAGTTTATTCCGGCGGCCTTCATTATTTTGACCAGTGCAGCCGAGACCTTCTTGTTGCGCTCGTCGAACGCGCCGCTGCACCCTACCCAGAACAGGATTTCGGCGTCGGGGTTGTCACCGATCTTCTTCACGCCGAGCTCCTTAGCCCAGTTGCCGCGTTCGGCCCATCCTATTCCCCACGGATTGCTGTTCGTTTCCATATTCTTGAACACGGTCACAGCTTCGGGCGGAAAACTTGATTCCATGAGTACCAGATACCGTCTCATATCGACGATCTTCGGCATCTGCTCGATACAGATTGGGCAGTGTTCGACACAGGCGCGACAGGTCGTACACGCCCAGAGCGTATCGTTCGATATCACGTTACCGGGCAGGGTCGGCACGGGCTCTTCGGTCTGCTGCGCATCCGCGGAAACCTCGCCGGGCTTCTGTAACAGCCGGGGACCGATTTCGAGCAAATGGTGTTTGAGATCTACAATAACCTCTTTCGGCGAGAGAGGCTTATCGGTGAGGTGCGCCGGACAGTTGTCCTGACATCTTCCACATTCAATGCACGAGTAGAGGTCCAGCAGATCCTTCCACGTGAACTCGTTAATCTTCGCTACGCCGAACGACTCTGCCGCCTCGTCCTCGAGATCGAGGGTAGCCAGCTCGCCTTTGGGCTTAAGTGAGAGAAAGAATTCGTTGAACGGACAGGCCAACAGATGCATGTGTTTGGAGTTCGGGATGTACACCAAGAAGAAGAGGATAGCGAGAATATGGAGCCACCAGCAGGTCAGGAAACCGACGTTGAGTGCCGATTCCGACAGTCCTGTGCGAGCGAGACCGTGTGCAATCCACGCGCCCGCGAACCGGAACTGATCAGCTTGGGCTTCAGTGGGTTCCATCGCCATTCGGAATGCCTCGCCCAACAGGTACGTGACCATGAGAATGGTGATGAGCACGATGATAACGGCGGACTCGTTTGACGGTAGGGTCAAGCAGTCGGGCTTGAGGACGTATCGGCGAAAAGCCAGCGCCAGAATACCCAGGAGCACCAGCAGGGCAAAGATCTCAACCAACCCCCAGTAGTAGGTGCCGATCCGAGCACCAAAGAAAATCGAGAACCCCTCCGACAAGCCTTCTCCAACGTGGTTAATGGTTGCAAGGAGGAACACGAGAAATCCCCAGAACACCAGAGCATGCATCAATCCTGGGAGGGGTCGCTCGAACACCGATTTCTGAAACAGCACGTTCAGGAAAAAGTTGAGCAGTCGGCGTCCAACGTGGTCAAAGCGCGGTTCGCTTTTTCCCAGTCTGAGCAGACGCCACCGGAACACGATGGCTTTCAGGAACAATCCCACCGACACTCCAATGCACAGCACCAGCATGATCTTGCCGCCAACGCCAAGCATAGTTCCTCCTTTCCGAGCTCAGTGTGCCACGTTATAGTGGCCCAGTTGGCACCCTGTTTACCAAACCGTCTCTCATTGTTCCGCCAGCAGCTTTTTCGCTTCCTCTGACAGTATCGGGACCACCTCGAACAGGTCCCCCACGATTCCGTAATCCGCCACTTTGAATATCGGCGCCTCAGGATCCTTGTTGACCGCCACGATTACCTTGGACGTTTTCATCCCGGCAAGGTGCTGAATCGCGCCGGATATGCCGCAGGCAATATAGAGCACAGGTGATACTGTCTTGCCCGTTTGTCCGACCTGAAACTGGTGGTCGCGCCAGCCGGCGTCCACTGCGGAGCGTGAGGCACCGACGGCAGCGCCCAGAACGGCTGCCAGCTCTTCAAGCACCTTAAACTGCTCGGCACCTCCCATACCCCGTCCGCCCGATACGATAATCTGCGCTTCGGTGAGGTCTACAGCGCCTCCGGCCGCTTTGATCACTTCTCTCACACGCGTTCTCAGTTCATCGGGCGACATTTCAGCGGCCACTTTGATGACTTCCGCGGACTTGGTCTTATCCGGCTCCTCGACCGAGAACACGTTCGGCCGGATGGTAGCTATCTGCGGCATACTGTCAGGGCAGGTGACCTCCGCCATCACCTTACCGGCGTACATCGGTCGTGTCGCGACAAGCTTCCCGTCTTTTATATCGAGTGCGGTACAATCCGCGGCGAGTCCCGTCGCCAACCTCGCGGCCATTTTGGCGCCCAGATCGCGTCCTGTTGATGTGCATCCCATCAGCAGGATGGTCGGCTCGGTGTCTTTGACTATCCTGGTCAGTGCCTTAGCGTACCCATCCGGGGCATAGTTGTCCAGTGCGGCATCGTCAACCACATACACCTTGGCTGCGCCGTAGGCTCCGAGCAAACCGCCGATATTTTCGACACCGCTGCCGATAACCGCCGCGCTCAGTTCGGCGCCGATCTTGTCGGCGAGCCGTTTCCCTTCGGATACGGCCTCGAGCGCTACCTTCCTGAACTTGCCTTCTCTTTGCTCAGCGAATACTAAGACGCCGTTTGCCATCTTCGTTCTCCTTCGTCGTTGGAATGAGCGTTTCGACTGATGCTTTGCGATCCTCTGCTCAAGGGCGGATCCCCCCGCGAGACTATATGACTTTCGCCTCCTCACGCAGCAGTTTTATGACCTCGCGGGCGGCGTCGGCAGGCTCGCCCGGCACAATCTTGCCCTCCGCCCGCGCAGGCGGGGACGAGAGGCTCACCACTTTGATTTTCGAACCCTGTTGTCCCGCCTGCTCAGGGGATAGACCGAGACCTGCCGCATCTTTCGTGTCGATTGGCTTCCGTTTCGCGGTCATAATCCCTTTCAGAGAGGCGTACCTTGGTTCGTTGAGCCCTTTTTGGGCGGTGATCACTGCCGGGAGCGGCGTTTCTACAACTTCCGACGCTCCTTCCACCTCCCGGTGGCAGACCGCGCTTGTCTTGTCGTCGGAGATCTCTATCTTTGTCACCACCGCCACGTGCGGAACGCCCAGCAATTCCGCCAGCTCTATCCCCACTGCGGCGTTGTCGTCATCAACCGCCTGTTTGCCGCAGAGTATCAGGTCGTACGGAAGACCCTCGAGCGCCTTGGACAGAGCCAACGCCGTCGCATACGCGTCGGACCCCTCAAGAGCGTCGTCCTTCAGGTGCACCGCCTTGTCCCCCCCCATAGCAAGGCACGTCCGCAACGCCTCCGTCGCTTTGTCGGGTCCCATCCCGACGACCGTAACCTCACCTTCGCCACGTTTCTCCTTGATGCGGAGCGCTTCCTCAACGGCATATTCGTCGTACGGATTTACCACGTACGTGATGGTCTCCGTGACGATATCGGCGGTGCCCGGCTTAATCTCGATCTTCGCCTCGGTGTCGGGCACCTGCTTGACAAGAACCACGATGTTCATGACATCCTCCCTTCTCGCGACTTACACCAGCTTCTGCCTGCCACAGCGTTCATGCGTACCACAGGTTGAATGGCGCCGTCCACTGCGAGGCTGAGCCCTTGGACCCCTTACATTCGGGCATACGGCACCTTGACTTCCGCAGTGATCGACGCGCTGTCCAGAAAAAGGCTCACGCTGACGGTTCGAAACAGTTGGGCCAGCCCGAGCATCGGCGCGACCTCCCGGTCGTATGTCTCCCGGTCAATGTCAGCCAGCAGATCGTATTCGAGAAGCAGTTCAAATATGTTCTCGCTGGTCTCCATCAAGCGCTGCGTATTGAGCAGCGCAATCATGTTTGCGCCCTTCTCAGGGGCGATCAGATCCGGTTCTGTCATCCCGATTGAGGGTGCGGTGCCAAGCGATGTATCGATGAATGTCTCCAGGGCGTACTCGCTTGTTGAGGCGACGACCATGTTACCTATCGACGCCATGCACAGCTGCAACGAGCGTCCCTCCGGCAGGTCAAGGTATGCCGTCTGCACACCTTTCAAGCTCTTGCGCTGAAGCTGCTGCCCACGGTCTCCGGCACGCTGCGCAGTCTGTTCCAGCCTGTCCAGAAGTCCCGATTGTACGCCTTCTTTCACTTCACCGAACAGGATGAGTTCAGGTGTCGGGACGATTTCGTAGACATCGACGTTCGTGAGCGCTACGGTCGCCTCATTGGTCAACGCGTCCACAAACTCGGCGAGTAACGCCCCACACGAAGCGGCAAGCGCAGCACCACGACCCTCCTTTGCTAGAGTCCCCCAGTTTCGCGGCCTGAGTTGCGGTGCTCCGAACGTTCTGCTCGCGCTCTCGAGAATCTCGGCAAATGGTACGGATCCGCACACGCTTACGCCGGCGATGAAACTCGCGGGCAGCCGCGTGCTTGTTCGCATGGTGCGCGGTTGCATCTTCTCGAGCAATTCCGCGGCATGGTCGCGAAACTCGCTGCGCAAAGGAGCTTCGAACCGACCCTGCAGCATGTCTTTCTCTATGTGCAGGATGCCGTACACCGAACTCAACGGGGCCGCCTCTGCCGTCCCAGCCCTGTTTTCCATATTGCAGTAAAGCGCGAGCCACGGCTCCTTGTCATTACGCTCCATCTGGACGAACGCCGCCGGTGCTACAAAAGTCTCCTCATCGGGAAGCCTAGCTGCTTCAACGACATCGTCCGGTGACCGACCTCCAATGAGCACCCGTCCTAAGACCGTGTAATAAAGCGGCTGTGAGCCGCCCAACCGCCTCACGTATACGCCGTCATGGGACTCGACACGCACCTTGCGAAACACTCTCGCCAGGAAGTCGGCAAACTTGCCAAGCCTCGACAGCTTCACCAGGCAAATAGTCGCAGTATCAGCCGCTTCGTCGCCGCATACGACCAACCGCAGATCGTCCTGGATCAGGCTGAGCAGGATCGTCACTCTCGGGTTGCTCACGGCGTCGGCGCGAGCAAGCCACGGCAGATCGCGACCATAATGTTCGGTCGCATAGCTCCATTGAGGGAGCTTTCTAACGTCCGCCCACCTCTCATTTGCGGTAAGCACAAGAGCGCACCGCGCCGGTACGTGATCGCCGATTCTGACACTATCCCTGAAGTAAATGCCCCACCCCAGCAACAGGGCCACAGCGAGCACGGCAGCACAAATTATCCAGACGTAGCGCTTTCGTCGCCGGCCCTTTTTTCTAAGTTTCTGTTTCAAGACTCATCTCCATGGAAAATGCCGCGTACTGTCCCGGCGCGCCTGTCTCGTCGGGTTGAGAGACGTGGATTGTCCCGGCGGCCGGTTCGAGGACGACGCTGTAGATCGTTGTTCGCGTCCACACGCTTACCTCGCCACGGTGCTTCAAGATGCCCATCATCTGACGAACGTCGATATCCGGTGCAGCGCTCTGAAGCATGGTTCTTGCGCGTGCGTACCTCGTACCGGCATCTCCCTCAGCGGGTACCTGGCCGAATGCGAAACCATCGTGTGGCGTTCGCACCGAGGAACGCCCGTGGCCAACCTCGACGATCCGGACTTCACCGCGCCCGCCGTCGCCCACAACGACGTTATAAGCGCACGTGCCGGGAGCGTCTTGAATCATGGTGACGGCTTCAGCAAGACTGCCGGCGTCCTGCATCACCTTCCGGAGCAGGAAGGTTATCGGCACGCCGTCCAGCGTCGTCTCTTGTGCGTCTATCCCTTCCGCAGCGACGATGATACCTTTCTCGTTCATCGCCGTAAACACACCCGCACTTCCCGGCCACGCGACAGAGATGAAACGGAACCCATTGCGCGGGCGGAACTCCAGGACGGTCGCATTCCCGGCAAACGGCCTTCCCACGTCGAGGTCCAGGTTCCTTCCTACAAGTAATTGGTGCGACCTTGTTGCCGGACCCGTTGCAGCGAGGATGGTGCACATCGGTAACCGGGCAGTGCCCCGCTTGTCCGATTGCGCGGTTATCGTGAAAAACGTGTTTGCGAGAAACAGCTCGTCGTAGGATATATCTGTTGCATCCGACAGAGCTTCCAGCTCCACGCGGAACCGTTCCTCGACGAACCGGTTCATCGGCCGTGCACGTGTCGCCACGAACGGCATGTACAGCGGCGTTACGTCGAGAAAGGGCGGGATACGCTGTGCCACGCTCGCAGGAAGCAGGATCTCGGGTCGGCGGCATGGTTCCTCGTACAGGAGCGCGCTGACAATCTCGCGGATGGAATCGCGCATCGCGGCACCGTGCGCATACCCAAGCTCGTATGGACCGCCTTCCAGGACTGCATGCCGGATACCGTCGCGCTCGGCGACATCAGATGTTATCCTCCCTCCAGATTGTTCGTGTTGCGGAGCAGTTGTTGTTCGGGACGGCAGTGACATCACTTGCCGATAGAAAAAATCCTCCACGCAGGGACCATAAAAGTTCATCTCTGTCTCATAGTATTGTTGATCAAAATAGCTGCGTGGGACAAAATAACCGAGATGGTCGTTCGCGAGTCCCACAATGGCGGCGTGCGCGTAACCGAGATCGCCGGCCTTCTTCTTCAGATTCAACCCTATCTCAACGCACATCTCGCCTGGTACGGCCATCAACAAGAGGTCGTTAATCTCAATGGTCTGCACTATCGTCCGTGGGTGCTGCAACACGCGACCGAACACCGATGGAGGCAGTTCGGGTTCATTGTACCCGACGTGGAGTGTGACATTGTCGGTGGTCTCGATCCGATCGGCTATCTTCTTGACATCTTTGGCGAGCAGCGTGCCGAGCGATTCAGCTCGGGCGAATCCGCTGTTATTTGCGGGGTTGCCGGGACCCTGATCGCCTTCCGCACCGTTGGTGAACATCGCCACGACGGTATTGTCGTACCGTTGTTCTAGGTGGTCGACGAAGTAACCGGGATAATCCGCGGAGAATAACATGTTTTGCGCGCTCAATACCGTCGGATGCGCGGTGAAGTTCGCGAGAATAGCAGTGGGTTTGCCGTTAACATCATCGATTCTCATGACCGTGATGACCGGGTCTGTGGGACCCTCACGACGTGCCCGGTTATAACTGAGCTTGCTGTTCCTGCCGATGCCGTATCCGAACGCGGCAGGTTTGCTCGTCCTCACCGCTTCCAGGATTACTTTCGCGAAATTTCTCGCGGTCGTATCGAACACCTCCGGGTCGTATCTGCCGGTAGCGATTTTCGCGAGGAGCATGTTTATCATTGCCCCCTGCGACGCGTGCGTATGGGTCGCGCTCAGCAGGATGTTCTGTTGCGGCACGCCGAGATCCGTCGGCAGATAGGACAGGACGTGGTCGCGAAACCCTTTGAAAATCCCGATGAGATCCGATGCGATCATCACCGCCGGCGTCTCGCCGTCCGACATATATAAGGCTCTGGCATATACGGGATCGTGAATGCCGGTCGAGGGACGTCCCCATCGCGCGCCGTACCCGGCGAGAGGGGTACCGATCGGTGCCGTTATGTCAACTTCTGCAACGCCGGCCTTGAATTCCGCAGAGGCGATTTGCGTCCGTGCGCTCGCGCACACCAACGCGACGCACCACGCGAAGCACGTGACGACGCGTAGAACGACGGATCTTCTGTTGTCAGCCATAACGTTCCAATGAGACGCTGTTTCGCTCTGTTGCCCCGCTGCTACTTGCCCTGGAATTTGGGTTCCCGTTTCTCGACAAAGGCCATGATACCTTCGAGCGCGTCCTGTGATGTGAAAGCTTTCACGAACCCCTCCGCCTCGATTTCGAGCCCTTGCTCGATGCCTGTATCTATCCCGCGGCTGACGGCATCTATGATCATTTTGACCGCAATCGGTGCCTGTTTCGCCAGTTTCGCCGCCAGCTTGCCGGCTTCGGTCATAAGGTCGGCGTCCGGCACGACGCGGTTGACCAACCCGATCTGGAGGGCTTCCTGAGCCTTCACCGGCGTGCCCAGAAGCAACATTTCGAGGCCTTTCGCTCTGCCGACGAGCCGCGGCAGCCTCTGTGTGCCGCCGTATCCGGGGATAATCCCGAGGTTCACTTCCGGCTGACCGAGGGTCGCGTTCTCGGCGGCGATCCTGATGTGGCACGACATCGCCAGCTCACATCCGCCGCCAAATGCCATACCGTTGATGGCGGCTATGATCGGTTTCGGACATCGATCCATCCGGACGGTCAGCGCCTGGTGAGCGCGGAGCAGATCCCCGCTCGTGTCGCCGATTACCCCGCCTCCCTGACCCATCTCTTTGATGTCGGCCCCCGCAGAGAAGAACCGCTCACCGCTCCCGGTCAGAACAATACAGCGGACCTCGTCGTCCTCACCAAGCACGGTTATAGCGTCGTCGAGTTCTTCCATGAGCTTGGAGTTTATCGCGTTGGCAGGCGGCCGGTTGAGCGTCACAATAGCATACTTGTCCTTTTTTTCCAGCAGAAGACATTCATACGCCATCTCAGATCCCTCCCATCTATACCTCTCGCGCTCTGCGCTTCCTGTCCTTGCGCTTCACTATCTCCCGTCTCAGCTCGGAATACCAACGGCGGGACATCTCGACCGTCATGCTTGCTCTATCGCGTATCGCCCGCAAATGAAACGGCCATTTGCCCGGGTTTTGCCGTTCCAGGTCTTCTATGACGGCGAGCAGCCCATTGAGCTCTTTGACGCGCGTGTCGATGGCTTCCAGCACTTCGGTGAAGTTCGCGTATCGTATGAAGTAGAGCCCCACGTTAAACGCGGAATAGAAAGTGTCGGGCGCAAAGAAACTCTCGCGGTGCAACCGGGCAAACTCCTCTTCCCCGGCAGGGGTAATCTGGTAGACGTACTTCTCGGGACGCCGCCCCGACCTGGCACGAGTCTTGGTAACGTATCCCTTTTTTTCAAGTTTTCTGAGCGTGTAGTAGACTGTGCCGGACGTTATCCTGGCAATCCGTTGCATTCGTTCGTCTACGACCTGCTTGATCTCGTAACCGTGCTTGGGCGATTCTTTGAGCAGACCGAGGAGTACCAGGTCCTGAACCTGTAACATCACGTCACCCTTGCCGTTTTACCCGACGCAGATAAGCGTATCCCCAAATACTTGAATTAGATTATCCTAATCTCACCATGCCTGTCAAGGGAAAAGTAGGCAAAGGGGTTTTCGAAAGACGAGTTTTCGGGACCCGACGGGAGGAGACTCGGCAAGATCGGGGAGGAACTCGTCGGGCACATCAGCTCCTTGTGGGGTGTTGCCACCAAACCAAGCGGCACCTGGATGGGCTCAATTGCAGGCTCACCGTAGTCGTCACGATGAGGCCTGCTTCCCGGCTCGCATTGATCCGGCTTGTACCTGCTATAGAAGCAGCGGTAACGCTCATGTAGGGCGTTTGATTCAACGTCCCCAGGGGGATGCATCCCGTTGCGCCGGTATTCAGGTCACTACCGTTTCATTGACACACCAAAGTGTTCGGTGATAGACTGTAAGCGGGACAGATAGGAGTAACTCTACGCATGGCAAACGGTTACGTGCAATGTTGTCTCCGGCTGGGGTGAGGAGTCGTCTGTGCGGTTCGGCATTGACATATCGCCTTTGACGCCGGGCAGGACCGGTGTGGGGAATTATGTGTTTTACCTGCTCAAGAACATGCTGTCTTTGGAGACGGACGACGAGTTCGTCGGTCTGGCTGCGACTCTTTCGTCACTCGATCTCGATGGTCTCGACGAGCGGCTGCACGTGCATCACCTGAGGGCGCCGACACGCTTCTTATATGCGCTGTGGCGGGCGGGGAGCTTTCTCCCCCTCGAGAAGTTCACGGGGGACGTTGACCTTTTCCACGCGACAAATTATTTCGTGCCGCCGGCGCGCAAGGCGAAGCGCGTTGTCACGATTCACGATCTGACGTTCGTGGTGGTGCCTCAATACAGTTCGCCCCGAATTGTCCGGCCGTTCGCCGCAGGTGTTATAGAAGCGTTCGCGGCTGAATCTGATGCAATCATAGTGTACTCCCAATCGACCAAGAACGATATCGTCTCGATTCTGGGCATCCCTGAGTCTAAGATCAAAGTGATTTATATGGCGGTGGACGACGACTTCGGGTGTTCAACGGAAGGTACCGATTGGTTGGAACGGACGCACCACGTGGTTCGGCCGTACGTGCTTTTTGTCGGCATGTTGGAACCCCGCAAGAACGTGCTCTCGATACTGAGGGCTTTCGACGCCGTCCGGGACGATGTGCCACACCAACTCGTACTCGTGGGCGACCGAGGGTGGATGTTCGAGGAAATTTTTCAACTTTGCGATGAGCTCGATCTGGGCGACCGCGTCAGGTTCACCGGATTTGTGGGACATGACAAGCTGGCGGCGTTTTACCGGTACGCGGACGTGCTTCTCTTCCCATCATTCTACGAGGGGTTCGGGCTGCCGGTTCTCGAGGCGATGCAATGCGGGTGTCCGGTCATCACGGCGCGCAACTCTTCGCTACCCGAGGTGGGAGGCGATGCGGCTCTTTATGTGGACGCGGCGGACTGGCAGATGTTGGCGGAACAATTGAACACGGTGCTGAAGGACGAGTCGCTGCGCGACACGCTTGCGCGAAAGGGGAGAGAGCAAGCGGCGCGGTTTTCCTGGAAGCGGTCGGCCGCTCAAACGCTTGACCTCTACAGGGAGGTCGTAGGAAGCAGGCGATGAGGATCGGGATAGACGCTCTGTCCGTCGCCAACCGGAGCGGTTCCGGCGTTTATACACGGAATCTGGTGTATAACCTCCTCGAGATCGACCGCCGGAATGAGTACGTAATAGTATGGCCGAAGGGACTCACGGACTTCGCTGGTCCGGCCGCGCCGAACGCGCGGGTGATATTTGTCCGTCCCGGAAATCCTTTCGGCCGCTCTATCCGCAGTCGGTTGGCCTTCTCACCCAGGAGTGCCGGCAAGCCCAAGCTGGACGTATTTCATTTCCCGGCGTCCGTTGGGCCGTTCCTCGGTCCGCTCGAAGCGATGGCCGTCGTGTTGGGCGCAAAGATTGAGAGGGGGACTCGTACGGTCGTCACCGTTCACGATCTGTCGTTCGTGCGCCGTCCGGAATGTTTCGGTTTCTTCAAACGACAGTACTACCGGGCAGCGGTAGGCCGAGGCGCACAAATTGCTGACATGGTGATAGCGGACTCGATGTCCGCGCGCCGGGATCTGATCGAGCTGGCGGGGGTAACCCCGGATGCCGTCTGCGTCGTTCCGCTTGGCGTTGACCCGGCGCTCCGGCCGGTACGTGACGAGCGCGTCCTGAAGTCCGTACGCGATAGATATGCGCTCCCGGAGCAGTTCATTCTGTTCCTCGGCACTATCGAGCCGAGGAAAAACATCGTTCGAATCATCGAATCGTTTGCGTTGATTGCCGACCGGGTACCGCACCATCTGGTTATCGCAGGACGCAAGGGGTGGCGGTACCGCGACGTCTTCAAAGCGCCGCGTCGCCTGCAAGTAGAGTCGCGGGTGCACTTCACTGACAGGGTAGCCGAAGCGGATGTTGCCGCGCTGTATTCCCTCGCGGATGTTTTTGTTTGGCCGTCCTTGTATGAAGGATTCGGACTACCGGTCGTTGAGGCGATGGCATGCGGCGTACCCGTGGTGACCTCCACCAGTTCCTCGCTACCCGAAGTCGCGGGAAACGCCGCGCTCACCGTTAACCCGCTTTCCACGGAGGCGATAGCGGAGGCGGTGGTGCGGGTTATCGAGGATGCACCGTTGAGGGGCGAGCTCATCGCAAAAGGATTCGTCCGCGCGAGCGAACTCACCTGGCGACGTACCGCGACATCCACCTTGCACGTGTATGAACGGTTGTGCGGGGCAACCCAACATTATTCGGGTCGTGGCTAACCATGCGTGTACTTCACGTATATAAGGACTATTATCCACCGGTAGTGGGTGGGATGGAGATGTGCATGGCTCTTCTCTGTCGTGAACTGAAAGAGAGAGCCGATGTTGAAGCGCTTGTATGCTCGCGGTCGTTGCGGTCGCGTGTACGGTCGGTCGATGGTGTCCGCGTGACAGAGGTCGGAGAGATCTGCAGAATACTGTCTGCGCCGGTGGCCCCGACGTTTCCCCTGTTCTTGAAGCGGGCGCGCTACGACATTCTCCATTTTCACCTGCCGAACCCAACGGCGGTGATGTCCTATCTTCTTGCGCGACCTCCGGGACGGGTGGTCGTTCAGTACCAGAGCGATATTGTACGTCAGGCATTCGCGCTCAAAGTTTACGGTCGCTTCCTCAAACGGTTTCTCCAACGTGCTGACGCCGTCTTAGTCTCTTCACCGGACTATCTCGAGACCTCTGAGTACCTGCGTCCGTTCAGAGAAAAGTGTCGCGTGATCCCGCTCGGCATAGATCTTGACGAGTTCGAGCTGAGACCGGACGAAGCGGGCGGTGTTGCTGCGTTGCGGCAAAAGTACGGTGGAGGATTCCTTTTGTTTGTGGGTGTGCTGCGGTACTATAAAGGACTGGACTATTTGCTAGAGGCCATGCAGCACGTCGATCGTCCTCTGGTGATCGTCGGCGACGGCCCCGAGCGAAGACGGCTTGAGCAGCGGCGCGCAATGCTGGGCCTGCAAGACAAGGTCCGTTTTGCCGGTCGGATCGGGCACCGGGAACTCGTGCAGCATTTGCATGCGTGCGACGTGTTCGTGTTTCCCGCCAGCCACCGCAGCGAAGCGTACGGGCTTTCTCTCGTGCAGGCGCTCGCGTGCGGGAAGCCGGCGGTCAGCACGCGTCTGGGAACGGGCACGAGTTTCGTGAATGTTGATGGCGAGACGGGCTTGGTCGTCGAGCCGCGCAATCCCGGTGCGCTCTCGCGCGCGATAACCGTCCTCTTGGAGGCGCCGGGTCTGCGCCGGCAACTTGGTGCGAAAGGACGGGAACGAGCACGAGAGCTGTTCGGGAAGCAGAAGATGGTGGAAAAGATCTGGGATCTCTACCAGGAGCTTGTGGCGCCCCGGACAGAACCATGACTGCGCATCGCCGCTCGGGCCTGTGTGAAGCGACCGTATGATGTGGCGTAGCGCCTGTCAGGATTTCGTATGCCCCATCGTTCTCTCCCTTGCGGCACAGACACTCCTATGGTAGCATACGGGACAGTCTGGGAGGATAGAAAGACGGTGATCCTATGTGGTGGCTCGTATACATTTGCACATTTGTGATTTCGATGGTGGTTTCCGCTGTCCTTACTCCGGTTGCCCGCGCGGCGTCCGTCAAGCTGAGGGTCTACGATTATCCCGGGGAACGGAAGCTGCAGGATAAACCGATGCCGCTGCTCGGCGGAGCGGCGATGTTGGCGACGTTCATCGTGGTAACGAGCGTGAGCCTGCTCGTGCTCCGCGTGTCCAAGGGAGCGTCGTTTGCGCCGGGCTGGGTCCGGGAAGAGATACTCGCGTTTCTCGGCAGCGCGGTTTACATGAAACTCCTCGGCCTGTTTGGTGGGGCGGTCATCGTGTTCATCCTGGGACTGGTCGACGACGTGCGCCACTTAAGCCCGGGGCTAAAACTGTTCGGCCAGATCGCAGCGGGACTGGTGCTCGTGTTGTCCGGGATACGGCTTGAGCTATTCATACCGAACGCGGTACTCGGCGGCATTCTGACGGTGTTCTGGATCGTATTGATGACCAATTCCATGAATTTGCTGGACAATATGGACGGGTTGGCGGCAGGTGTCACAGGAATTGCCGCGATGGTCTTTTTTCTCGCCGTCGCACCGTTAGGACAGACGTTTACGAGCGTGATGTTCCTTATGGTAGCCGGCACCATGGCGGGATTCCTCTTCTACAATTTCAGTCCGGCAGTCATCTACATGGGAGATGCGGGAAGCATGTTGTGTGGATATATGCTGGCATCGCTGGCGGTGCTGGGCACGTTCTATGAGCCGGGATCGAGCCCGACGCGTATCGCGGTCATTATCCCGTTGCTCGCGTTGGGAGTACCTCTTTTCGATACGCTGAGCGTTATCTATATCAGGATGAAGAACGGCGAATCGATAATCCGTGGCGATAAGCGCCACTTCTCTCACAGGCTCGTGCAGTTCGGGATGACCGAACGCCAGGCGGTGGTGTTCATATACCTTGTTGCGGTGGTCGTTGGGCTGGGAGCTACCCTCCTTTCGACACTCGGCGTTGTCGGGGTCGTCATCGTTATAGCGCAGGCTGTCGGCGTGTTCGCAATCGTCGGTCTGCTCATGGCGAGCAGTAGACGGCGACACGGCTGAGTGTACAAGGTGCCCGTTTGTTGTCGTCAGGTGCGGAGTAGGACCGGATGGCCAAGAAAAAGCCTGCCAAACAACCAGCGCGGTCCCGCAATGCGCAGCAGGACGCGCTGAAACGCTTTCTGCCGACGCTCTCCCGGCACCAGGAGCGTTTGACAGAACTCGTCCGCACGTGGTTTTCCCGAGCACGCGAAAACGCGATCGCCATCGGTGTAGCGGTCATCCTCTTAGTACGTCCGTTTGTTTCCGGCAAGACGTATCAATGGTCAAACGGCGTATGCCAGATTGCGATCTACGCGCTTTTCGCCATGTGGATAGCTCGCGCGTGTCGGCTGAAGAAGCTCACGGTCAGAGCTCCTTTGCTGACGGTATGTCTTGGTGGTTTTGTCATAGTCTCGGGCGTCACCTTTTTCACCGGGGTGAACGCTGACGAGACGTACCGGCGATTCTTCGAACTGCTGAGTTATCTGTTGATGTTTGTGATGGCGGCGAGTGCCGTGCGGAGCCCGAAAGATGTTGTCGGAATAGTCATCGCGATTATGGTAGCGAGCGTGCTCGTGTGCGGACATGGATTTTATCAGGGATGGCGCGGGTTGGAGGCTGCACGAACCTTTGTGCGAGAGCATGGAGACTGGGTGAGGCACGCGATCACCGGCGACGCGCTGACCCCGGAGTTCATGCATCGTATCAGCTCCAACCGCATATTCTCGTATTTTCTTCATCCGAATTCGTTTGCGGGATATCTGATCCTGCTCATTCCGATATCGGTGTGCTCCTTTATCGCGACAGTGTGCACGGTACGAAGGGGAGCCGGCATTGGCGAGAAACGTGAGCGCCAGCTCGAGGAAGGCGACGAGGAACTCCCTCCCTTCTCGGTGGTTGCCTGGCTCATCGTTGCGATGGTGCAACTCGCAGCGTTGATCTGGACTTTCAGCCGGGGAGCGTGGCTAAGCCTGTTCGTCTCGTTACTCGGCCTTGCCTTCTTCGTTCTCGTGCGGCGAAGAGACTGGCTGCGTGACGCTGCAGTTGTCGTTTGCCTGTGCTTGATCTGTAGCGGGCTGAGCCAGGCGTCGGGCGGACAGGAAGGAGCCGCCGTGCAGCCGGCTGTCGGGAGCGCTCCGGGCGCAGCCGGTGCTGACCAGGGAGAGGTTATCCGTGGCGAGAGTCCGACGGTAAGCGACCTTGTCTCGCAGGAGACGTGGAAGGCGCGGATATCATACTGGCGGGGTGCTCTGCGTATGATAAAGGCGCGGCCGTTCCTGGGCGTCGGTTCGGCTGCGTTCGGCAGCGCCTATCCTCGGTTCAAGGTTCCCGGAGGATACGATTCCCAGGAGGCACACAACGACCCGCTCCAGGTTTTAGCGGAAACCGGAATCGCCGGATTCGTGCCGTTTATGGCATTTTGGGTTGTTGTGGTGCTGTTCGGATTGCAGCGGTCTTCGGGGGAGAGTTCCGTCTCTGTTAGGTGTTTACGTCTCGGGCTGTTGTTCGGTATAGTCTCTTTTCTCCTGCACAGTCTCGTAGATTTCGATTTTCAGATCCCGGGGATAGCACTCACGGTGTATGCGTTCTGCGGGCTGCTTATAGCGGCTTCAGACGTGCCGGAGAGATCGGTCCGTTTCGGGTGGGGCATCGGCACGGTGGTGTTCGTTGTGCTCGCGGTGGCAACGGCGCTGTCGCTCCGTCCACACGTCGCCGATGCGCTGTTCAACGGTATAGGTTTCGCCGTCCCGGGCATTCTTGGAGCGTGGTGGAAGCTTTTTCTGTCGGGCCGGTTGCTCTGCGTCGGTGCGGTCGTGGGTATCATCTGTGGTGGGGGAGCCGGATTGATGAAGGCGCGCATGACAGTAGCGCGCGGAGTTTACGCAGCGACGCTGGCGACCGCATGTTTGGCGGGTTTTGTCGCACTGATGGCGCTCCCGCAAGCGTTGGCGAACGTGTCGGTTCTCATGGCGGTGACCACGGAACAGCGCGGATTCGGACTCATGTACCGTGCAAATCAGCTTGAAGCTGCGCATAAAATCTTCCGAGGCGAGTCCGTACCGGACCTGCTCCTTGTGACCCTATTCCCGAAGGAGCAGGAGCGGGAAGAGGTTCACAACTGGGTGGAAACCGGTGCCGATCCTGCGGCATCAACGCGCGCGCGCCTCGAGAAAATTAAAGCCGAAGTGAGCTGTGCCGCCTATCTCTATCCGTATGGTGCGTTGTACGAGGTATACATCGGGAAGGTGGAATCATGGCTGGCTCCGTTTGCGGACGATCCGGTCAGCGGATGGGATAATGCCATTGCGCATCTCGAGAGAGCCGTCGAGCTGAACCCATGGAACGCTTACTGGCACGTGCTGCTCGGCCAAGCTTACGCGGAACGTGCCAGATTGGACAATCGGCGCAATTACTTGGCGAAAGCGCTTCGCGAGTTTCAAGAGGCGGTAGACAGCTACCCCACAAGCCCGGACGTCTGGCAGCATTATGGTACCGCGCTCTATTACGCCGGGGAGCGCACTCGTGCCCAGGCATGTTTTCGACAGGCGGAGGAGTTGAGACAACGTGCAGCGCGCGGGCGTTGACCTGTGGTAGAATGAACCGGCTGACCGACCGCGGCGTGGGTAAACGGTGAAGGGGGCATTGTTGCAAGCGGTTCGGTAACGATCGGGAGGGTGAGGCACATGCGAGTCCTGGTGATACATGGTCCGAATCTGAACTTGCTTGGTAGTCGCGAGCCCGAGGTCTATGGCGATACCACACTTGCGCAGATCGATGATCGGCTTCGAGCACGGGCGGGCGAGCTTGGTCTAGAGGTGATGTGTTTCCAATCCAACCACGAGGGCGAGATAGTCGACAAGATCGGCGAAGCCGGCACATCGGCGGACGCGATCGTCATCAACCCCGGCGCCTATACACACACGAGCGTTGCGATCAGAGACGCGCTCGCTGCCGTGGGGTTGCCTGCGATTGAGGTGCACCTGTCAAACATTTACGCACGCGAGGCTTTCCGTCACAAATCGGTGGTAGCTCCCGTTGTAACCGGTCAGATATCGGGATTTGGCACGGACAGCTACCTTCTTGCTCTTGAGGCAGTAGCCTCATTGGGTAAGAGCTCATGAGCGAGCGGCTCGAACGCTTAAGGGAGGAGCTTGCGGGTCATGGCCTCGATGCATTCCTCAGCTTTGATGCGGTGACGAATGCGTACCTGAGCGGGTTTACCGGAAGTACGTCGGTCGTCATCGTAGCTGCTGATCGAGCGATACTTGTTACGGATTTTCGGTATCGAGAGCAGGCGCGCGGAGAGGTGAAGGATTTCGACGTACATGAGGTAAGCGATTCTTACATGCGCGGGGTGTGTGCCGGTCTCAGCGATATCGGCGCCCGGAACGTTGCCTTTGAGCCGGAACGGATGACGTTCAAGTCATACCAGGACGTGCGTGATAGACTGACCACAGTTGAGTTTGTCGCGGCGCAGGATCTCGTCTCGAAATTGAGGGCGTGTAAGGACCGTGCTGAACAGGACAATATCCGCCGGGCAGCGGCGATAGCGTCGAGCGTTATGTGCGAGATTCCGGCCATTATCAGGGCGGGGATATCCGAACGGGAGCTTGCGGCGGAAATCGAGTATCTCATCCGTAAGAACGGTGCAGACGGTCCAGCCTTTGAGGCCCTGGTGCTTTTTGGAGAGAGAAGCTCGCTGCCGCATGGAAAACCATCCGATAGGTGCCTGGAGGACGGCGATATCGTGCTCGTGGATATCGGCGCTAAGTCCAACGGGTACAACAGCGACTTGACAAGGACGTGGGTTTACCGTAGAATATCCAGGATCCGTGCGAAGGAGGTCTACGAAATAGTCAAGTCGGCGCAGAAGGCCGCGCTGGACTTTCTGAAAGCGGGCGTCTGGTGCGCTGAACTGGACGCTGAGGCGCGTTCTATTATTCGCGAGTCGGGGTACAGCGACAATTTCGGTCACGGGCTCGGCCATGGTGTGGGGCTCGAGGTCCACGAATCGCCGCGGATTTCCGCCCAGAGTACTGACAAGATACAGGAAAACATGGTGGTCACTATCGAACCGGGGATTTATCTCCCGGGGGAAGGCGGCGTTCGAATAGAAGATCTTGTTCTTGTTACAGCAACTGGGTGCGAAGTGCTGACAGAGGTGGACAAGACGTTCACCGTCATCTGACGTGCGAACCGCGTTGTCGAGAATCGGCCGTTTTCCAATATGCGTTGGCCTCACGGGTCGTGGGAACTAAGCTATAGGGTATGAAATGACAGTTGTATGAGGCGGGCTAAGTGCCCGCCTTTGAAGCAGATCGACCCGGTCGGACGTCTTGATGGAACTGTGGGCGGTGCCTGCAGGATGGCGTGGGCGACAATCGCAACCGTGATCGGTGGAGATGCCAATGGACCTGTCTGAGTTGAGAGAATTGATAAGAATATTCGAGCGGGCGGCAGTGACCGAGCTGGAGTACGAGACGGAAGGATCCAAGGTTCGCCTCAGAAAGGAGCTGACCAGTGCGGGCGTGCCGGGTGTGGTGGTCGAACGCGGTCCGGGTGCACCCTCGGATGAGTCAGGGACGCCTGAGGAGGAGGTGTTCCCACCCGACCAGCCAATCATCCCGGCGCCCATGGTGGGGGTGTTCTACCAGAGCCCCGCTCCGGATGCCAGGCCGTTTGTGCAACCGGGCGATTTTATCGAGGAGGGACAGACAGTCTGTATCATCGAGGCGATGAAACTGATGAACGAGGTGCGATCCCCGTTATCCGGCAAGCTCGTGAGTGTTCTGGTGGAGAACGGCGAGCCTGTCGAGTTTGGGCAACCGCTCTTCGTCCTCGAGTCGGGTTAGGTTTATGAAGCTTGACGGGTGCGTTCACATTGTTCAAGAGCATACTCATAGCGAACAGAGGCGAGATAGCGTTACGCATCGTAAGAGCTTGTAAGGAGATGGGTATACGCAGCGTTGCCGTGCACTCGGAAGCCGATTTCGAGTCGCTGCACGTGCAGTATGCTGACGCTGACATATGTATAGGTCCGGCGCCCAGCTCGGAGAGTTACCTTCATATACCGAGTATTATCAGCGCGGCGGAGATCGCCGATGTCGAGGCGATCCATCCCGGCTACGGATTTCTCTCCGAGAACGCACATTTCGCCGAGATATGTCGGTCATGCAACATAGCCTTTATTGGGCCGTCGATCGAGGTGATACAGCTTGCGGGCAATAAGGCGGAAGCGCGCCGGATGATGCGCAAGGCGGGCATACCGGTGGTGCCGGGCAGCGATAACACGGTATCGACATCCGAGGAAGCGCTCGATGTGGCTCATCAGGTGGGATACCCGGTGATGATCAAGGCGGCGCTCGGCGGCGGCGGACGGGGCATGCGGATTGCACATAACGATGTCAGCTTGGTAAGCGCGTTCATGACCGCTCAGACGGAGGCGGAAGCGGCGTTCGGCGATACGTCGATCTATGTGGAGAAATGCCTGGAGAATGCGCGCCATATAGAGTTCCAGGTACTTGGCGACCGCAGCGGGAATATGGTGCATTTGGGCGAGCGCGAGTGCACTATCCAGCGAAGATACCAGAAGCTGATAGAGGAATCGCCGTCGCTCGTTCTCAGCGCACGACAGCGCAAGGTCATGGGTGAGGCGGCCATTGAAGCGGCTCGCGCCGTGGAGTACGATAGTGCCGGCACTATAGAGTTTCTCCTGGACAGAACCGGCACCTTTTATTTCCTTGAGCTCAACAGCAGGATACAAGTCGAGCATCCGGTCACGGAGATGGTGACCGGGATAGATATCGTCAAAGAGCAGATCAGGTTGGCGGCGGGAGAGAGGTTGGGCTATACGCAGCGCGACGTGAGCATCAACGGATGGGCAATCGAGTGCCGCGTGTTCGCCGAAGACCCGTACAATGATTTCCGGCCGTCTCCGGGGCGAATCACTCAGTTCAACCCGCCGGGTGGTCCGGGGATACGGGTCGACACGCACATATACGAGGGGTATACAGTGCCGGACTATTACGACTCCATGTTGGCGAAGGTTGTGGCATGGGGCCGCGGCAGGAGCGAGGCTATGGCCCGCGCGGAAAGAGCTATGGAGGAGACGGTTCTTGAGGGCGTCTCCAACACAGTGCAGTTGAACCTGAGAGTGCTGCAGCATGAGAAGTTCCAACGTGGTGAGATTGACACGGGTTTTTTGAAGGAGTTTATGTCGAGTGAGTAAACCCGCAATGGCCGAGGCGCCGGGTTGAGAGAGCAGGAGGGATCTTCATGTCCAAGGAGCAAGGTTCTGAATTGGGCACTATCGAGGTGCATAAGAACGTTATGAGCGCGATCGCCGCATATGAGGCGGCCAAGGTCGAAGGGGTGGCCAGAATGAGCGAAGGGGTTGCCGACGGTATCGCCAGAAAGCTTGCTGGCGATACCGCGAGCCGCGGCGTGCGCGTCACCTTCGACGACAGCGGCCGTGTCACCGTCGACCTTTCGATCATTGTTCGATACGGGATAGTCATACCCGAAGTGTGTCGCCGGGTACAGGAAGTTGTTCTGGATGCGCTCCGAAAGATGACCGAAAGCGCGGTGGTCGCGGTGAACGTGCACGTGCAGGCTGTGGAGCTGCCTGGCGACGCAAGTGCCGGTGGGGCAAACGAAATGGAGGGTGAGTGAACATGAGAATCTTGAGCCCGATTTTCTCGTTTGTGGTGTGGGTGTTCGCGTTTGTCGTCGGGGTCGCCTTGTTGGTGGCTGGATTCTACCCGAGGCTTCTTTTTGAGGATGTTCCCAACTTTCTGTATAAGCAGGGTGCAGAACACACGCTGCAATCAGTGGTTGGCCTGGTGGGGGCGGTGCTGGTCCTCATGGTTGTGTTGCGTCTGGCGTTTCTCGTGTCGCGAGGTGAACGCCGGGAACGCATCATCTCGTTTCCGAGCTCGGCCGGCAACGTGAATGTCTCGCTTGACACGATCGAGACGTTCCTTGCCCGAGGCGGTTCGAGCCTGCCGGAAGTCGACCGGCTCACGGTGCGTCTTGTACCGGTCGACAACGGCAGTACCGTTAAGGCGGACGTGATGGCGTGGGTGTATCTCGGGGGACGTAACGCCCGTGAGCTCGGCGAGAGGCTTCGCGGGTATTTTGTGGACGCCACCAAGGATGTGCTCGGTCTCCAAGAGATAGGGGATGTCACCATTACCGTTCGCGAGGTGATCGAGTCGGAGGCGCGCGGCGGGACACAGGCTCGGTAGGAGATGCCGATTAGCCGGTTCGTGGCGGCCAGGGCAACCACACATGCTTGCCAAACGTATCATCCCTTGCCTTGACGTAAAGGACGGTCGCGTCGTAAAGGGGGTCAATTTCGTCGGGCTCAGAGACGCGGGCGACCCCGTCGAAATTGCGCGCCGGTGCGAGATGGAAGGTGCCGACGAGGTTGTGTTCCTGGATATCACGGCGAGCCAGGAACAGCGCAGTACCTTACTCGGTGTGGTTGAGCGGACGGCCGAGGAAGTTTTTATGCCGCTGACGGTTGGCGGGGGCGTGGGCGGGCTGGGAGACATACGCACGTTGCTGAAAGCGGGCGCGGACAAGGTCTCGATTAATACGGCTGCCGTGGCGAATCCGGATCTCATTAGCGAGGCTGCTTCGAAATTCGGCAGCCAGTGTATCGTTCTAGCTATAGATCCAAAACGATGCGGTGGGGAATACGTTGTATTCACTCACGGAGGACGTGTGCGGACGGAGCTGGAAGCGGTTTCGTGGGCGCGAGAGGTCGAGCGGAGAGGCGCTGGTGAGATACTGCTCACGAGCATGGACCGGGACGGAACGCGCGACGGATACGATATCGAGTTGACACGTGCTGTGGCGGTGGCGGTAACCATTCCCGTGATCGCTTCCGGCGGTGTCGGAACGCTTGAACACTTGTATGAGGGGCTGGTCGACGGCAAAGCCGACGCCGTGCTTGCGGCGTCGATATTTCACTACGGTCAGCATACTATCGCGGAGGCGAAGGAGTACCTGTCGAGCAGGGGAGTGCCGGTCAGGGACTCCGGATAGGGTCGCAGACAATGGGCGTAGTCGACGAAGTAAGGTTTGACGAGAACGGGCTGGTGCCCGCGGTCGTTCAGGACAGCGACAGCCTGGAAGTACTGATGGTGGCGTATATGAATGAAGAATCGCTCCGGCTCACGCTTGAGACCGGCGAGACGCATTTTTGGAGCAGATCCAGGCAGTGTCTGTGGCACAAAGGCGAGACTTCCGGCAATGTCCAGCGCGTGCGCGAAATACTTATCGATTGCGATTCCGACACGTTGGTCGTCAGGGTGGAGCAAGAGGGAAACGCCTGTCATACGGGTCACAGATCGTGCTTCTTCCGACGCGTTGACACCGCCACGGGCTCAGTGATTGATGCGGAGGAAACGCGGTAGGCGGCGATGAGATATGAGGTACAGACCGTCTTTAGAAGAGTTTAGAGAAAAAGCTGCGCGAGGCAACCTTATACCCGTGTACACGGAAATTCTCGCTGACCTCGATACCCCCGTCAGCGCTTTTCTAAAAATTCGCAAGGGAGAGTATTCCTACCTGTTGGAAAGCGTCGAGGGTGGGGAAAAGATCGCGCAGTACTCATTTCTGGGCGCAGACCCCTCGCTCATCTTTCGGACAAAGGGTCGTCAGGTCAACGTCGTTCGTGGGGAACACGTCGAGGAGTTCGAGTGTGATGACCCGCTTGGGGCGCTTAAGAACGTGATGGCAGGGTACCGGCTGGTGCCGGAGCCGACGTTGCCGCGATTTCACGGCGGGGCCGTGGGGTACGTAGGGTATGATGCGGTGCGGTTCTTCGAGCGGTTGCCCGATCGGAGCCCGGACGACCTTGTGCTGCCGGACTGTCATTTCATGGTTACGGACACAATACTGATATTCGATCACGTGAATCACACGATAAAAGTTGTCAGCAACGCCCACGTTGAGAATGACGTGGATGCGGCATACGAGCGTGCCATCCGCAACATCGATTCGGTCATAGATGCTCTAAGCCATCCGTTAGCGGCACCCGTTGGTGAGGGTTCAGGGGAGAATGGAGCTCGGACGCCTTCGGTGGTCTCAAACCAGACCGAGGAGCAGTTTACTTCAGCGGTGCGCAAGGCGAAGGAGTATATCGTTGCGGGCGACATATTCCAGGTCGTGCTGTCGCAGCGGTTCAGCACGGAGATTCAGGCGGCTCCTCTTGACGTGTACCGCGCGTTACGATCGGTGAACCCGTCACCCTACATGTTCTACCTCGAACTGGGCGACGTTCAGCTCGTAGGGTCGTCGCCGGAGCTCATGGTGAGGGTGGAGGACGAAACGATACAGGTGCGGCCCATTGCGGGCACCAGGCCGCGTGGTAAGGATAGCGTCGAGGATGCGGCGTTGGAACGGGAGCTTCTTTCTGATGAGAAGGAGCTCGCCGAGCATATCATGCTCGTGGATCTCGGCCGGAACGACGTCGGGCGGGTTTCGCTATCGGGCAGCGTGGAGGTGACCGAGCTCGAGGTTATTGAACGGTACTCTCACGTGATGCACATCGTCTCGAACGTGCGTGGCAGATTGCGGGCGGACGAAGACTGTTACAGCGGTCTGCGGGCGGTGTTCCCGATGGGCACCGTCAGCGGTGCCCCGAAGATACGTGCTATGGAGATCATTGAAGAACTCGAGCCGGTGAAGAGAGGGCCATACGGCGGCGCGCTTGGATATGTGAGCTTTTCCGGCAATCTCGATTCGTGTATTCTGATTCGGACGCTCGTGATAGTTGGCGGCACCGCGTATCTGCAGGTGGGTGCCGGTATCGTAGCAGACAGTGATCCGCACCGTGAATATGAGGAGACGATCAACAAGGCGAAGGCACTTGTACGCGCCATACAGATCGCCGAGCGAGGTCTCGTAACCGTATGATACTCGTCATAGATAACTACGATTCCTTCACCTACAATCTGGTGCAGTACATCGGTGAGGCGACAGAAGATGTGCAGGTGTTCCGGAACGATAAGACCACGTCGGACGAGGTGAAGAAGATGCGTCCGGACAGAATCGTCATATCGCCCGGTCCCTGTACGCCGCTGGAAGCGGGAGTCTCCAACGATATCATACGGGAGCTGGGCGAGACGATACCGACCCTCGGTGTATGCCTCGGCCATCAGTGTATCGGGCACGTGTTCGGTGGTCGCGTCGTGCGAGCTCCGCGGCTCATGCATGGCAAGACGTCGCAGATAGTTCATTATGGCGACCGGCTGTTCGAGGGGATCCAGAGCCCCTTCGAAGCTACCCGGTACCACTCGCTTATCGTCGAGCGAGAGACCGTCCCGGATTGCCTTGTGATCACGGCGGAGACCGATGAAAAGGAGATTATGGGGCTGAAGCACCGGCAGCTCCCTATCTGGGGTGTTCAGTTCCATCCGGAAAGTATTCTCACAATTCCCGGCAAGCAAATAATACGCAACTTCCTGCGTCTGTGAGCCGCTGGGGAGCGGCTCGTCCGCGAGTGTACGGTGACCGCACTGCGGGTGTCGAAAGTGGTCGGGCGAATGTCGTCGCGCCGCCGGAGGGAGTCACGAATTGGATTTCCGGAGGTGTGGGGCGGGAGAGAAGAAAAAGGCGAAAAAAAGGTTGACATTCATATAGGGAAGTGATATACTGTTAATTTGCGCCCTGGTAAAAGGGGACTATTTTTTCCTTGGTGCGGATAGGTTTTAACCGCTTGCGTTACAAAGTACTTACGCTCCAAACAGCGGTGGGTGATATCGTCACCTGGAGGAGATATGGCACGCAAAAAGAAACCGTCGAGCATAGACTTTGGTCGGATGCTCCTTACACAAATCGCTGACGACTTCGGTATCCCCGACTTGACGGAGATACAGAGTGTTTCGTACACAAACTTCCTGCAGCCTGACGTGCGCCCCTCTGATAGGCGGAAGGTGGGTCTGCAGTCGGTTCTTATGGAGGCATTCCCAATAACCTCGCACGACAAGCGGGTGTCTCTCGAGTTCGTCGGATACTCGATCGGCTCGCCGCGTTACAGCGTTGTGGAATGCCAGAAGCGCGGCCTGACTTACGCCGGCGCGTTGCGGGCGCGGCTTCGATTGGTGATCAGGGAGGAACCTGGTGACGACTCGATTCCGCCTTCGTCGGTAATCGAGCAGGATGTGTTTCTGGGCGAACTGCCGTTGATGACGCCGAACGGCACATTTATCATAAATGGTGCTGAGCGGGTTATTGTAAGCCAGTTGCATAAGTCGCCCGGCGTCTGTTTTGAGGAGAAACGTCATCCGAGTGGGAGACAGCTGCTTTCGGCGCGAGTGATACCGTACCGGGGCGCCTGGCTGGAGTTCGAGGGTGACGCCAGTGACGTGCTGTATATGCAGGTGGATCGCCGTTCGAAGTTGCCTGCCACAGTTATTCTTCGTGCGCTCGGGTACGAGACCAACGAGGAGGTTCTGGGTCTTTTTTACGATTTCGAGGATGTCCATCTAACGCCCGCGCGCGCGGAAGTGGACGGGCGGCGTGTACCGCACGAGGCCATCTATGGAAGGATCCTGGCTGCTGATGCTGTTGATACGCGAACCGGTGAGGTGATTGCGGAAAGCGCATCGGTGCTCGACCAGTCGGTGGTGGAGGCATGTCTCGAGCATCAAGTTAAGGATCTTTCTCTTGTAAGACTGAAGGTGGAGCGAGAGGACGTTTCGATAATCAATACGCTGCGAGCAGACCAAACGGCGAAGTTCGCCAAAGAACGGTTGAAGCCTGGCGAAGAGCTGAAGGAAGGCGATATCAGAATGGAGGCATTGATTGAGATCTATCGCCACCTTCGACCGGGCGATCCGGCGAGTCCGGCAGCGGCTGAACGGATGTTCGCGCGGTTGTTCTTTGATCCGGCACGATACAGTTTTGCCCCCGTCGGGCGGTACAAGATAAACAGAAAACTCAAACTGGATGTTCCGCAAGATGTGTTGACCCTCACTGAAGAGGATATTGTCGCTTCGTTGAGATATCTGGTGCGGCTGAGAAACGGTGAGGGAGTGATTGACGATATCGATCACCTGGGCAACCGGCGGGTTCGATCGGTGGGCGAACTTCTGGCAAATCAGGTGCGGATCGGCCTGGTCAGGATGCAGCGAACGATCAGGGAACGGATGGATTACCAAGATCCAGATAGCCTCACTCCGCAGACCTTGGTGAACCCAAAACCGGTGAGCGCGGTGATCAAGGATTTCTTTGGCCGGAGTCAGCTCTCGCACTTCATGGATCAGACCAATCCGCTGGCTGAGCTGACACACAAGAGGCGGCTGAGCGCCCTTGGTCCGGGTGGGTTGAGCCGCGAGAGGGCCGGATTTGAGGTGCGGGACGTTCACCCGACACATTACGGGAGGATTTGTCCTATCGAGACGCCGGAGGGTCCCAACATTGGTCTTATGGCGTCGCTTTCGACGTACGCGCGTGTCAACGAGTACGGTTTTCTGGAGACCCCGTACCGCAAGGTGGTGAAGGGGAGAGTAACCAAGCAGATAGAGTATCTTTCAGCGTACGATGAGGACAACTTTACGATCGCTCAGGCGAACGCGCCGTTAGATGCGCGCGGGCGTTTTCGTGAAGAACGCGTGTTGGCGCGATATCGCGGGGATTTCCGTCATGTTACCCCGAAAGAGGTCGAGTATATGGACGTGTCACCGATGCAGTTGGTGAGCGTTGCAGCGGCGTTGATCCCGTTCTTGGAACATGATGACGCAAACCGTGCGCTGATGGGATCCAACATGCAGCGACAGGCGGTACCGCTCCTGACAACGGAAGCGCCGCTTGTTGGCACGGGGATGGAGTCGGTTGCCGCGCGCAATTCGGGAGCGGTCGTTATTGCTCGCAACAGCGGTGTGGTGAAGGAGCTGGATGCCGAGCGGATCGTCATAGAACGCACGGCCAAGAAATCGGGCGAAGCGGATCTGTTCATCGAGGATGTTGACGATTACCGCTTGCAGAAGTTTGTGAGGTCTAACCAGAATACGTGCATCAATCAGAAACCGATCGTTTCCGAAGGCGACAAGGTGAAAGCCGGGGCGGTGATTGCTGACGGTCCTGCGACACAGGGTGCCGAGCTTGCGCTCGGAAGGAATGTGCTTGTGGCGTTCATGCCGTGGGAGGGATATAACTTCGAAGATGCCGTGCTCATCAGCGAAAAGCTTGTGAAAGAGGATATGTTCACCTCGGTTCACATAGAAGAGTTTGTCACGGAAGCGCGTGAGACCAAGCTCGGCAAGGAGGAGATTACGCGCGACATCCCGAATGTGAGCGAGGAAGCGTTGAAGGAGCTGGACGAGGACGGCATTGTCAGAATAGGTGCCGAGGTCAATCCGGGCGATATCCTGGTCGGCAAGGTTACGCCCAAAGGGGAAAGCGAGTTGGCGCCGGAGGAGAAGCTGCTGCGCGCAATCTTCGGCGAGAAGGCGGACGATGTGCGTGACGCGTCGCTTATAGCGTCGCCTGGCGTCAGCGGTGTGGTGGTTGATGTCCTGGTGCTGAGCCGGAAGGACCGGGCGCAAGACAGGCAGTCCAAGGCGGCGCTGGAAAAGGAGGTAGCTGCCGTCCGTAAGGAGTACGAGGAGAGGATACGTGCCGTTCGTGCTAAGTGCAACAAATTGCTCAAGAACCTGCTATCGGGTTGTACGGTGAAGGAAGATGTGGTTGATCCGGAAACCGATAAGCTGGTGTTTGAGAAGGGCTCGAAACTGCGTTCGAAGGATGTTGCTGATGCCGATTATCATGTACTGAACCTCTTGTATGTAACGAGCGATACCGTTCAGAAGAAGTTTGAAAGGTTGCTCGCGTCGGCGGTCGGTGAGGAAGAGCGTCTCGCGACGGAGAAGGATTCCGAGATCGAGGGATTGAAGAAGGGTGACGAGCTTCCGCCGGGCGTATTGAAGACCGTGAAGGTCTACGTCGCGAAAAAGCGACGGCTTTCGGTCGGGGACAAGATGGCAGGGCGACATGGGAACAAGGGCGTCGTCGCGAAGATACTTCCCGAGGAAGATATGCCGTTTTTGCCCGACGGGACTCCTGTGGAAATGGTGCTTAATCCGCTTGGGGTTCCGTCGAGAATGAACGTCGGTCAGATTCTGGAGACGCATCTGGGGTGGGCGGCACGCGGTCTCGATATCAGGGCAGCTTCGCCCGTGTTCAACGGCGCGACAGAGACACAGGTCGAGAGCTACCTCAACGATGCGGATTTGCCGGAGAATGGAAAAGACACGTTGTATGACGGCCGGACGGGATTGCCTTTTCACCAGAAAGTAACGGTGGGATACATCTACATGATGAAGCTGCTTCATCTGGTGGACGACAAGATACACGCTCGGTCGATCGGTCCATACTCGCTGGTCACGCAGCAGCCGTTGGGCGGTAAGGCTCAACGCGGAGGTCAGCGTTTCGGCGAGATGGAGGTGTGGTCGCTGCAGGCGTACGGAGCAGCCCACACCCTTCAGGAGATGCTTACGATAAAGTCCGACGATGTGGCCGGCCGAACCAAGGCGTACGAGGCCATTGTGAAGGGACAGAAGGAACTGCAGGTTGGTACCCCGGAGTCGTTCAACGTTCTTGTCAAGGAGTTGCGCGGGTTGTGCCTGAACGTGAGAAAACTCGTTGAGGTCGGGGACGAGATGAAACTGGGTCGGATTGAGGAGGAATGAATCTTGTCTCGATATGTTCCGACAGCTGCGGAAAAGTTTGAGGCGATTTCGGTTCGTATCGCGTCTCCTGAAGACATAAGGAGATGGTCGCGGGGCGAGGTCAAGAAGCCCGAAACCATAAACTACCGGACG
>Ga0180434_10001845_pt1 | contig 29476 bp, 55 predicted proteins | sample SS_ome_7_FD_132453 | JGI IMG/M metagenome (GOLD analysis project Ga0180434, IMG submission 132453) | Hypersaline lake sediment archaeal communities from the Salton Sea, California, USA - SS_1_D_2 metaG | ecosystem: Environmental > Aquatic > Non-marine Saline and Alkaline > Hypersaline >... | reverse complement strand
TAAAAAAAGGGGATTACTCCCCTATGTATATGATATGTATATGATTGTTATATTTTTATTTGTGAATATATCGCACGGTGTTCCTTAATTTTTCCGTCAACCGTATGTAACCTTAATAGAGAAAGTTGTTCAGGCATTTCATTAATAAATTTGTTACCACCAGACAGAGAATCACAGATAATAATCTCTGTTAATGGTTCATGTGGTGCGCCCGTCTTTGATATTTTCATCGGTAATATACCGGTTTGTGCTTCACGTTCTAAATTCATTTTTAGTTTTCTTTCAATGCAAATGAATATGTATATATCTTTTTTTATCCGCGCTAATCTGGTCAAGTAAATTGCGGAAATCGTTTATCTGTTCTTTATGGTCTTTCTTAGAACGTTCCAATTCATCGGATAGCGTATCGCACCTGGATACGGCACCATTTTTTACTTGCACCAGTTCATTAAAATCATTTTCCAGCGCTTTATAATTTTTTTCAAGGTTGTTTCGGGCTTCTCTTATTTCTTCCCAAGCTGAAAAAAATTTGGAATAATGATTAATACAGAACACGTTTCCAGGTTTACTTTTAAATTTACATTTCTTAATTTGACAGATCATAATTTCTCCTTTATTCATCATTCCCTTTTTTTATTCTTTTTTTAGCAGCTTTGCGTTCTTTTTTAGCTTGCAATCTTTTAAACCAGCGGAGATGTTTCCACCATTCCACAGGTTTACACCATGTATCTTTTCGTTTATGCGCCATTTTTCGCTTTTTGCAGTTCTTCAAAACGTCTTACCCGTCTTGCCAGCCCGCTAATGAAGTTATCCTGTTTAATAATGTATCCAATGAGGTCAACAATTTTGTCCTTGTATCTTTTTTCAATCAGTTCAAGGATTCTTTTTTCCAGGCGTTTAGTAATATTTTCATCTATCTGCATTATTTGCGTTTTTTCCAAATCCTCAAGTGCATTAAAAAAGAACTCCTTTGTCCGTTCCAGGTCATAAATTAGTTGAGTAAGGTGCTTAATTTCTGGATTAAACTTTTTTTCCCAAAACTTCCAGTTCATAAATCCCCCTTTCAGGCTATTTTCCCTAAAATAGTTTATTTTTTGTCCAATGTGCAAATTTTTATTGGAGTTCAGTAAATAATAATGTAGTTTTTTTAATTATGACCACCGTATACCAAAAAATAACGCCTAACTTGACCCTGCAAGTAATCAAGAATCCGGACACGTTTAATATATCGTTCTTGCGGAGTGAACAGGATAATTGCGTTCCCGGTTACGTGGAAGCAGAGGACATGAAGCCCTTTATGGATAAAATTAAATTTGTATATGCCTTGTTCCAGACCTGGAGAATAGCGCGGAAAAATGCAAAAAGAAAAAGCTAACACCGATTTCATTAATAAAGCGATTGGAAAAACCCTCAATTCCTTTATATTAGAACGTAACGGCCTTACGCAAGAAAAGGTTTCATTGGCTGCGAACCTTTCACGCCTGAAACTGAATCGGTTGCTGAACGGCAAAACTAAATTGACTGTGGATGTGCTTTTGCTGCTTTTGCGCGTCCTCAAGATATCTCCTACCCGGTTCTTTAACAGGCTGCGTAAGGCCAAGCTCAAAAATAAAATGGTTATTGACGTATGATTTCCCATGCCACATTACCGGAATGGAAAAAAGGTCTTATTGGCACGGCGCTTTTGGAGTTTTATAAAGACAGGAATGAAACGGATAAGCGTTTGATAATTGGGATTCTTGTTAATGATTTAGGAATTTCTAAAGAGGCCATACGGGCAAGGGGTATTGAAACAGTATGAGAAAATTTAAAACTCTCCTTTGCTGGCTGCGGTTCAAGCTCTTTGGCTATCGGCGTTTCTATATAGAGGTATTGACCCTTACCGATAAAGAGGGCTTTAGGCGTATTGGGGAATTATACATTAAAGCAGCCTCACCGGATGAAGCCTTTTTCATTTTTCGCGATAAATATAACGCCCTGTTCCTGGCAGGGGATCACATGGATTGGAGGGAAATATTATGAGTGGAGATAATGTAACCGTAAACGCGGTTTTAATTTACGCGCTTATTGGATATGCGGGCAAGGGCGCTGCCCGGAGGCCAATATTACATTATATACATGAAACACAGGAAGGTTTTGAATTACAGGAAAGTCGCAAGGGCGCTGCTCTGTTCAGCCCTCCTGATGCTCAGAAGTTCATAAGAGCAGCCGGGAATTGCCGTCATAAGCTTCAGCTTCAGGCCGTGAAATAATTTACCACTAGGCAGTAAAAAAATATAGTTTTAGATTTCAGAGTCACTCTAATTACCCGTCCAGGTGAGCTTTGTCCCTATTGAGCTTACCGGACGGGGCAAATCAATAGGGGAAAAAATTGGGAACACCGATAACAAAAAATCTCGAATTTATCCAATCACATTTACTTTTTCATGTTGACCCCGTGTATGATAATACGGAAATTGATTTAGTCATGCACGCTTTGAAACTCCATCCCGATAATTGGCGCAAGTTCATATTAGACCGGAGCGCCCTGATGAAACACCCTGCACAAATCCTGAACACACTCGCCTATCTTGATGAAAGAATTGTATGTCAAAAAGGAAAAAGCAGCAGCCAGCCTCAATTAGTGTAGTTCCCGTCAGCCCGCGAACTGGCAAACAATTAAGAAGTGTAAGAAAAGGACAGATAGTCCAGTATGCAGTAAAAGGCAAGCGCGGTGCATTGAAGCTGGTTCGGGAAGAACCGCAAGCGTTTTACAAATCCGATTTAGCCGGACTCAATAAACAGATACAAAATACTAAGGGCGGTAATTTCGTTGTCTATGAGCAGATTACTCGCAAGCAAGCCAAGAAGCTGGTTAAGGGTAAATGGGTGCCGGTATTTAATAAGGACGGCAGCAAGAAAAAGGAAACTAAGGTTACCTATGCGCAGCCTAAGCGCAAGCAGCGCCCTATACTATATATCAAGGGCAAGCGCAAGCGGGAATTAGATATCGGTTTTAGAACCGGGAATTATCAATCGGTGCGTACCATGCGGGAATTAACCATAGTAAGACCTAACGTGTTAAAGCCGGTTGAGTTCAGCCTGGAGGGTGACACGATAAAGAAAGCCCTTTCAGGACTTTATGTCAATGCCAGTGTCAAGGATTTAATGAAGCGCGGAAAGCGCCTTTTTTATTCCCTGATTATAAAGATAACCGAGCCGGACGGCAGCATATTAAAAATACCGGTCAATGATACTGAGCCGGTTTCAGGTTTTGAGTATCCCAAGTTGAAAAGTTCAATGATACTTCCGGGGGAAAAGGGCTTTCAACCGGCGGTAATGGATAAAGGGGGGAAGAACCAGCAGGGTAAATATCAGGGGTTACGGCTGGCGAATTTAAAAACCCGCATGGCAAAGTCTATCCGCATGGCCTTAAAGGATTTCGGTTACCGGTTCACTTCCCTTGCCAAGCTCAAGCAGATTGAAAGCCGGGAACAAAAGCGTATTGACAAGATGAAAAAACAGGATGCTCCGCAGCACACTATAGACAGGGCTGAAGCTGCAATGGATTCGCTGCATACATTGGGAGTTCACCTGGATGCAAAGGACTTGCCCAAGCAGATTACCAATAAATATAAAGTTCAAATGTATGTGCGGTTTGAGGAAATGTAACATGGATAAGAAACAAGCTAAAGAAATAGCGCAAGAAATTATATCTGAAAAACTTAATGATGTGGTTGAGTTTTGGTTTGAGAGCTATCCCGATTATAGTACAGATGAAGCGCAATTAATACACCAACAGATTAAGATTATTACTGATAAATTTTATGCGCAATTGGGTTATACGGTTAAGGGTAAATGGAAAGTGTTTCAAAAATTGCATGGGGGGAAGCGTAAAGATTTGACCGGAGTATTAGAGGACATGGACACTGTAAAAGCAGTAATGAAACATATTAAAAAGGATTATCCGGGTGTAAAAATTGGCTATCGAAAAGTTTAATGAAAGAAAACCCAAATGTAAAATGACTGAAAAAGTAAACGGTATATTAATAATTAAGGGTGAAGAACCGCAGCAATGTGATACTTGCGGTAAGGTTGCAGAGTTACGGCCTTATGGTAAAGATGGTGCCTGTATATGTTTTTCGTGTGCGGAAAAAATACCTGAAGTTGTAGAGCAGCAGTTTAATAAATTGTATAAATGAAAGAAAACCCTTTACTAAAACATCACGGTAAATTTACCGCAATAGATTCCAAGATAAAGAAACACCCGATAATCGGTTTCGACACAGAGGACGATTCAAAGGGCACCCCTTTATTATTTGCTTTCTATGGTGACTTTCCCGGAAAGAAATATGTTACCCGGCATTGGGAAGAAGCCCTGGACTTTATTTATAAATTGGAAAAGACTTCAATACTGGTGGCGCACAATTTAGAGTACGATATTGCCAACCTGTTTAAACAGGATGATTATTTAATGGTAGATACCATGCTCTATTCCAGCACGTTATTAAAAGTAACCATGTACGGGACAAGCCACTATTTTATTAATTCCCTTTGTTTCTTCCGGGGCACGTTGAAAAAAATGGCTGAATTTGTCGGGCTTAAAAAGTATGAGGGTGATGCGCTCAGTGAGAAGTACGTTATCCGTGATGCGGAAATCGCTTACACCTTTATGAGTAAGTTCCAGGACAAGCTAGTGGATGAATTAGGCGTTAATCTCGGAATTACTATCGGGCAAATGGCAATGCAGACTTATCGGCGCAATTATATGCTTGCCCCGGTGCAAATAACCTATAATAGTCCTAATTGTTTGCGGGCTTATTATGGGGGAAGGGTTGAAATATTTTATAAGGGAAGTATTGAGAACGTTCATGTATGCGATATTAATTCTTGCTATCCCTACGTTATGCGGGATAGGCATTATCCTGATACTTCACGCATTGAACCGTCTACTATAGATACCCATGAGTTCGGAATAGGCAAGTTCAAAGTCCATGTACCGGAAGATACATTTTTGCCGGTGCTGCCTTTTAAGAGTGAAAACGGTAAGCTGTTTTTCCCTGTGGGCACGTTTACCGGCTGGTGGACTTACCAGGAAATGAGATACGCAATTCGGCACGGCGCTAAAATCATAAAGGAGTATCAGGGGGAAGGGACAAATAATAGCTGCCGTCCGTTTGATGATTTTATTGACACGTTCTATAACTTGCGTATCGGTTCAAAAAAAGTATTGAAAACAAATCCCAAAGACCCGCAAGCTAATTTTGATTCAATATTTTACAAGCTCTGGCAGAATAACCTATACGGCAAGTGGTGCCAGTGGCGGGCGGGGAACACGTTGACACGGGATAAATGGAGTGATTATCAATTAGAGAAATGGCGGGCGCACCCTGATTTCGTGGAAAAAAAGATTGGCGTTTTTTATTCCTATACCGTGCCGAAATTAGAACCGCCGAAAACCGCTAACTTTATGTGGGGGATATATGTCACTTCATACTCGCGTATGTATCTGCATGAGGGAATGTACAGGCTTCATCGGGACGGTCATAAGATTTTGTATTGTGATACCGACAGCATTATGTTTTCTCCTGGCTCTGATAATATTGATTTGCCTTTTTCCAATAAACTCGGAGATTGGGACTTAGAAAAATTTGACTTGGGCGTGTTCCGGCAAGCCAAGGGGTATTTACTGTGTAATAAAAAAGGCAAGGATTATGAGATTGAAAAGGTAGCTTCAAAGGGTGTGCCCACTCATTTGGCCTATGATTTTATTATAGATGGAATGGCAATGGTAACAAAGCCCATGAGATTGAAAGAAGCCCTTATCCGTGCCAGCGCTGATATAAATCAGGACGATAAAGAGTTCCTGGAAGAAATGGGGGAGAATGTTTGGTATGATGTTAGAAAGGAAATGCGCTCCGTATATATAAAGCGTTCAGGCAAGCGCGGAGTTACGCGGGCGGTAAATGTTTCGGAGATAGGAGAACTTGAAAAAGGGCAAAGGGGGAAAACCTATGTTTCGATTAAAGACGTTTTGGCGCGTGACGGGATCACAATTAAAAAGCCTGATAGTAAGAGGGCTTTTGTTAATACTGTCATACCTCCTGGATACTTTGAAGGACTCCGAAAGGGAATATCTGTACCAAGCTTATTTGTATCACAAAAGGTATTCTATTTGCGGGAAGAACAGACTATTGAACTTTCTAAGGGTCAAATTTGGTTTGCCGGAGATATACTTCAATTATCAAAAACTGGAGCCGGAAAACGGATATACAAAATTCGGCTTACTAATTTTAAGGGGAAAAAAGTACCGGTAAATATGTGGGCAGCAATAAGACCTAATTTTTTAGCCTGTTTTGGGCTATCTGAAAATTTAATTGATAAATTTATTGAAGCAAAAATAATAAATAACTATCTTCATAAAACAGGGCTTTCATTGAAGCTTAAACTAAAGGATTCAAATTATAAAGGCCAGTTTGAACCGGAAGAAAGTGAAAATGAAGAACTGTCACAACAAGAATTAGAAAACCTTATGGCCTTTGATTGGAGTAGCTTACAATGTCTAAAACAACAGACGTAAGTTTCGTGACAAAAATCAGTACCGCAAAAATGGGTATCACTCAGGACGATATCCGAAAGGTTACCGGAAAAGGTAACGGGAAACCGGTTCCTCTGTTTCGTGTTTACGGAAATGTGAACAATGTCAAGTACGGCAGCACGGACAAAGGGGAATGGACACGGTTTGACGGGCAGATTGAGGCCGTGAATATGAATACTGGTGAGGTATTCCGTTCCGGCGGGCTTTTTCTTCCCCCGTCTGTTACCCCTTTCCTGGAAGGGCAGCTTTTACAGGCAAAGAAGGATGAGAACTTTGTGTCTCTCCAATTTGCTTATGATGTTCAGGTCAAAAAGTCAGCCGTGCCTATCGGTTACGAATACGTACCGGTAAATCTTTTAGGCACAAGCGAACAAGACCCGCTGCTTGCTATGCGTGAAAAGTTCACGGCATTAAAATCCAAGTAATCGGGTTTTCTAAAAATTAGGGGTGCAATTATGTTGCGCCCCTTTTTTTATTATGTTATTTTTAAATTAACTGATTATTCAACCGTCAAGTAGAAAGGGAAAATCATGGCAAAGAAAAAAAGTGAACCGAAGGCAAAAGAGAAACGCGGGTATGAGGGAACCACCAAAAAATCAACCGGTTATGAAGGGACAGAAAAACAGTCCACCGGTTATGAGGGAACTGCGGAGGGGGAACCAAAAAAATAAAAAGCTCCCTTAACGGTTGAGCTTCCCCCCTGCCTAACGGCGGGGGGTTTTCTTTTTTCCGAAAAGAAACTCTCCCACTTTGGTAATCCCTTTATTGATAGCTTCAGGGTGCGCGTTTACCAGTTCAAGAAGCGGGTTCGGTTCTTCCGGTTCATCTTCCTCATAGAGAATGGTAAGCAGCAAATCCTTTAACCCTTTAGGCGGTTCCTCATACTCATTGGCTTTTAAAAATTCCCGCAAGTCCTTTTCCTCTTGCGGTTCCAATGAAATGAAAAAGCCTACCCTAATTTCCTGGTTCTTCTGATTTGTCTGGTTCATCGTCCTCTTTCTCCCGTTCATCTATGTCAATCTCAGTAAGCCAGCCCTCTTTGAGTCCCATCCTATTGAGGTTGTCCTTTATATCGGAAAGCTCCACTAAGATTTGTTCGGTGAGTTCAGCCTGCTTATCAAGGGCAATGGACATATTGAGGGCGCATGAACCGACCAGATCATAGAAGTCGGTGACCTTTTTCAAGTCCTCCACCGTTACTTGGGCGGGGGACTGCGGGACATTTTCTTTTTTTAAATTGAGCCTGGACGGCTTTTTTTCGGCGTTCATGGGTTTTTCCTTTGCTGGTTAAAATAAAAAATATAGTTTTTTTGACATTGGGACACAATTGCCGTACAATAGTATTAGTGTAGCATGAAAGCATGATTTTAACAACCACGCAAAAATTGACCGGCGCAAAACAGACCGGTCAAGTGATGCACCTTTTTGTGCGGAAGTTTTTTAATGATATGGCCCCCTACGCCTCCATGTCCCTGCCGGAGATTTATGAAAAAATCAAGCGCTTACCGTTTCGGCATGACCCGCGCGGAATTGAGCTTGTGAAAAGGCCGATGTTCACTATGCAGCAAATTGGCGCGGGCGGGGATTGCGACGATAAATCGGTGGCGCTGGCTTCATGGGCTGTTTTAAACGGGATTCCTTACCGTTTTATCGCTGTAGGCCGTAAAAAGCCAAATAAAAGAAAGATTTTATTGTCTCATGTCTTTCCACAATTATATATTTATGGTAGCTGGTTAAGTGCCGACCCCACTTATGCCTTTAATCAACTTGGTACCGTTCAAGGTGACTATGACAGGGTAGAAGTGTTATAAATGGCAGAAAATGAAACCGTTTCCCAAATAGACCCTGATAAGCAAATGCTTGTAGACCAGTTTAAAAAGCTGGTACCGGGTATCGTGGCGCTGCTTTTGGCTACCGGGTTAATTTATCTTTACGATAGAAAGGACAGATAATGGCTAACATTTCCTTTATGGGTGAAACTGAAATTGTCGGTTGTGATGAAGAACTGCTCGGTGCTAAATGGTACCAGCGGTTAGGCACCGCTGCTGTCAAGGTGGCTACTTCCCCGGTGCGAATCCCCATTGATATTGCAAGGGGAAAAATACGTCCCGGCGCTGCCATTACCGCCGTGGCTGCTCCCGGCATTGCTCCGGCAATGCCTATTGCTTCCGGCGCTGTCACGGCTTGGGGGGCTAAAAAAATAATCACCCGCAGAACACAGCCGGGAAGGGCACCCTTACCGTGGCTTAAAACCCGCGCTACCGGTATCAGGCGGGCGCTGCCCGATTACGCTGCCCTTCAGAAAGCCAAGACGGACATGATTATAAACCGGGCGGTTCGCGCCCTTACCGCTGCCCGTGACAGGGCGCGGGCTGCTACCAAAGCAGCAAAGACTTATCAGGCGGTAAACCTGGCAATGCGCGATGTGGCAAATGCCATGAACAAGGACTACGGGTTAGCGGAAAACAGCGCACAGGTAAAGAGCCTGAAAGGACAATTGAAGTTTATTTTAAACAATATGAAGGCACGGCGCAATGTGCTTGTCAAGCAGCAGGAACTACCCAAGAAGGTGCAGCCTAAAGTAACCCCTGACCAGGAACCGGCACCTGTCGGTGACCGGCAAGAGGGATCATACGGGCTTACATGGTCTATCGGAGCAATTCAAAAGGCCATTTCCGCTGACAAGGTTACCGGTGAGCAGGTATCCGCAGCCGTTGAGGGCAGTATGTCCGAATCGGATGCAAAGAAAATTTATCGCAAGGTTCATGGTGGCGGTGTGGGCTGGCTGCTGCCGGTGGCAGTGGTCGGCGTGGGCGCTTTCATGGCTTTCAGGGGGTAAAAAAACATGGCTGAATTAATGACCCTTTCGGGTGAGGACGAATTTTTGAGCTTTTCGCCCGCTGGACAATTGGCGCGGGCCGTTTCCAGGGTGCGGGCGGTTCCCTCCATCCCTGTCGGCAGACGTATTACCGCCAGAACCGCCCTTCCTAATCTAGCTGCCCGCGCTAATATCGCCTTGACACGCCGGAGAAGTCCGGTAAGACGGCGAATGGTGACCCGGCGGGCATGGTCGAAGGTACGGCGCTTGTCACCGGCGCAAAGACGGGCGCTTATTTACCGCATGGGACAGATAGCGCGTTCCCCCTATATGATGCACGGCAATATTGATATGCTTTACGGCTCCTGGCTCGGTGATACTTTCCGCGCCGTCACTTCCCCGGTGCGCTCCGTTGTCAAGGGCGCTACCCATGGAGTGATGGAAGTAGGGCGCGGGATTTCGCGTGGTGATCTGAAACGGGTGGTGAAAGCCCCCTTTAAAGCTGCCGGTCATACGGTATTGGCTCAGAAACGAGACTATACCCGGCACCTGGAACATTACTGGAGGCCGTCAAAAATGCGCAAGTGGATGAAGCCGGTCGGTTCCGGCCTTATGGCTGCGGGCGCTGTTCCTACACCTGCCAGCCCCTTCCTTTTGGCTGCGGGCGGTGCGCTTAACATCGGCGGTGCTGCCGGTGAAGCAATACATAAAACGCATAAAGCCCGTCAAGCAGCCAGAGCGCAAGCCAAAAGTCGAGCAACGGCCAAAGCTGAAACACAGGAAGCGGTTAAAAAGAGCTTGCCCTGGATAGTTATCGGCGGTGTCGGCCTTATCGGTGGAATTTTAATGTTGAAAGGATAATCAAATGTCCTCAATGGGAGATACATATCACTTGCCGGAGCAAACCATTTACGCTGACCGGCCTTCACAAGCGGAGCTTGACGATCTGGAACTGGACGAGAACGGGAAGCCGTTACCGTCACTTTTAAAGCCCCTGCTTTTTGGCGCGGTGGCAATTGCGGTTTTTGTAGCCACTACTCAATCTTAACCGAAAAAGGAAAAATTATGTCTAATGTAAACCTGCCTCAGATGGAATACACGCTTGGCGCGGATTATTCCTGGATAGGTGCCGTCACGGAAGGGGTCGGCAATGTCATAAAGGGTATCATGCCCAAGAAAGAACCTCCCCCGCCTCCCCCGCCGAAGTTTCCCTGGATACCGGTAGGGATTGGCGCTGGCGTTCTGGTTCTTGGAACCATGATGCTTGCCAAGAAACCCAGACGGCGTTCACCGGCAGCAGCATAAGGGCTTTTCATGGCTTCCATCACCGGCGCACTTAAACGGGAAGCGGTCACTATGGGGTGGTCTTATATTATTAAGAACGCTACCGGTGAAGAACCCAATATCCGGCGGGCTGAAAAGGGTAATTACATTACCTGGAAACCCGGCCAAGCCCGTAAGATGGAAACATACCTTAACCGCGCCATGACGGAAGAAACTGATTATGATCCCGATGGAATTAACGTTGACGTTGACCTTGCCCCGGTGCTTTTCCCGCTGGCGGTCAAGAAATCATTGGGATACATAGTCGCATACACGGCACTTGTATTTATCATAGGGAGATTTTCAAAATGAGTAACAACGGACAGCTAGGCCAGGAGTACCAGCCCATAGGTCAGCAGGGATTCATGCAGACAGCCGGTACCTTTTTTGAGAAATTGAAAACGCCGGTGTTCTGGTTCGCTATCGGGTATGTCACTTCAATGCTTATGACAAAGAAGAAGTCCCGTATAATCAAGGTGTGACATGGCACTTGAGGTCTTTTCATCCTTTCCATACTACAAGGTAGGCAACTACATATTCGATAAGAATTATGGCAGCGCCTATCTGGTGGATGATTACAAGGAAAATTGGCCGACCAATAAGCTTACTCAAATATGGTACTATTATGAGGACGGGCTTAATAAGGGTGAAATTGAACCGGTAGATATTCGGAGCAGTTTATCCTCTTTATACTACCTGGAACGGGTCACCCCTTATAAAAGGGCTGACCTTATCTGGTGGCTGGAGGCGGTACAGGACTTGGCAAAGGCCGGTGAGATTGATGCTTACTTTTATACCGGCAAGAAGGTGGCAACCAACCCGGTAGCCAAGACGGTAGATGCGATAAAGACCACGATTGGAAATATCGGCGCGGAAGCGGGCAAGACGGCAAAGACGGGGCTTTTAATCGGCTCCATCGGCGTGGTGCTGTATATGACTTGGCCTTTGTTAATGAAAACCACCAGGAAAAGGATTAGCGGTTGAGTAGTGCGGTACGCGGATATAGAGAGTTTCACGGCAAGCAGCCCCGCGCAAGGACACGGGGCAGGTTCCATGATCCCAAAACCCTTATCTTTTTGGGAAGGGCGGTAAAGATTGAGTATCTATCAAATAAAAGGCACGGTGGGGGTGATGGTAAGTACGCCGTCTATGTTCACAAGTTTGAAACGCCTGTTAATCTCTATATGGACGAAACGAAAAAACGGCAGCTATATATTATCGGTTCGCAATTAAAGGTCACGGAAGCGGGGATAGAAAATTGAATATACCGGAAACATTGGGACAAATCCCACATAAAACAAGATTTCAATGGGAAGCTATATTTTCGCCGTTTGTTATCGCTAATCCGTTCCTTAAATTGAGTGACGAATTTTCCGGCTCGGAACTGGCTACAATGCGCGGTATTCGTGCAGCGGTGTGGGGCGGTATGGGTCTTATCGGTCTTTTAATTTACCGGCGTTTAAAAAAATGATTGTTTATGTCACGTATATTACCTATAATAAATCCGTGTGGTACTTCTTCGATTAAGAGTGCCCCCAAAACTTCAAACAAAAGGAACAATAAAATGGCACGAAGAAGAAGTAAGAGAAGCCGAGCCAGCTATGTTCGCGCTGGCAAGAAAGCTGCCCGCACAAGGGCGCGGAAAAGACGGCGTAATCCCACAAGGCACCGTCCGGTCGTATACGGCACCGGAAGGGGCAAGCGCCGGAAACTCAGGCGTTCTCCCTGGTACCGTCTGAAACCCAAGCGGATTAACAGGCGCAGGCGCAGGCGCACGACCCGGCGTTACCGCAGAAACCCGCAGCGCTTTCAACTCAGGCGCTATTTCGGTAAAGCCCGCATGATGAACGCGATTGCATTGCTCGCGGGACTTGGCGGGGCTGGCGCACTCAAAGCTTTTGCTGCCAAGATGATACCGGCTGAAAATGCCGTGATGCAGGACTGGTTTTCCCGCCTGTACGGTGTCGGTGCAATCATTCTCGGCGCAACCATCAATATGCAGGGACGGCGCAAAGAGACAAAGGCCGTGGGCACTGGAATGGTGGTGTTCGGTCTTTATGATGCGATCGTTTCCAATATTCCCGACTTGGGGCAATATCTTCCTGTTATCGGTCAGCCCGCTTTTGTAAGCGGTGTTGATGCTTATGGCCGGGACGTTCTCGGTGCGGGCATAACTACCGGTGACGTTGATGTGGTCGGCGGGAACATCTCAACGGACATGGAGCCGGAAATAGTCGGCATGGACGATATGTCCCTTGAAGATGCTCTGGAAATGTCCGTTTAAGACAATACTATCCGATTAGAAAAACCTCTGGATAGTTGTAAAAAGGTTGTTCGTATAACCTTCCAGTAAACAGGTAACAACCGGTTTTAATTGTTACGGTGTGGAATAACCACCGGGCAAATTAAATGAGGTGAATCATGGCAAATCCTGTCATTACAAAAAAGGCTGCTCAAGACCTACAGCTTGGCAAAAACGGGTCTTACTCCAATGAGGGCAATGTCCTCCAGCACGTTCTCTATGACAATATGGACTTTCAGAATACCACTCTGAGGGCTGAAACTGTGTTCTTTTCTATTCCTTTCGGCGGGGTCTACATGGGAGGTACCAAAACCATGTCAGAAACCAACATGAGGGAAGTGGGAAAGCTGCCCAACGGCCAAACGTTCCTTGTCAAAGAGATTTCCTTCGCGCTGGTACCTACCATTGTGGGTGCCGATACGGATGTGAATACCATCCTGTCTGCATATTATAATATCATGCAAGCCAGTACCTTTGAGGTAAAGATTGCTGGCCGTGAATATGATTTGCAGGTGCCTGGAACCTGTTTCCTGAACCCCGTTCAGGTTGCAGCGCTGAACAGTGCAGCTAACGGCGGGCTTCCCGGCGGTGAGTATATATCTACCGGCTGGCTCAAGCTCAATGCAACCCCGATCCCCATCGGTCAATTGGTGACGTTCAGCGTTATCATGCGCTCCGGTTCGGCGGTGGCTGCTAACGCAACTATCCTGGACACCGCTTCTGATGTGCTGGACACTCAGGAAGCTCAGATGCAGTGTCGTCTAAGGGGTATCCTCACAAGGGCCATATAATTTGATTACCGGGACGGGTGTAAAAACCCGTCCCAAAACTTTTTAACCTTAGTTTAGGGGAAAAAACAAATGAACTCACCAGTTTTTAAACAGGTTGCACATGAACAGGTGCATAATAGGAACGTACAAAAGTACAAGTTCAATTACTCCTATGCCATTGAGGCCAATGTCGCTGCCTCAACGACCACGCCGTTCACCCTTGCCATAGAACAGGACGCGGATTTTCTGATTGAGAAAATGACCGGCTCCTGTCTTGGGCCGGTTGATGCCAATGGTATCCCTCAAGTTGCCAATACTGATTTTCCGCAGCCCGGAATTGCTGCCGGTGCCGGTCACGCGGGGCGCGGGCTTACGGTATCTATTGTTGATACCGGCGCTGGAAGGGACTTGACTTCCGGTTACTTGGCGCTTGAAACCATTTTGAGTCCCGGTTACGGGGTCGAAATGCACCTTCCCTATCCCATTAAATATTTCGCAAGGCGAAATTCAAAGATAAAATGGGACTTCAGGAATCGTGATACACAGGGTCGGCACCTTGTAGATGTCACGTTAAACGGGTTTAAATTTCAAATGCCCGAAATGCCTGATACTTTACTTGTCAATAAACAGGTCGGCGGGAAGGCACAGGTAGCATAGTACCCCGGCAATTCAAAAAGGGGTAGCTATGCGAAAAAGCAACCTGAAAGCGGGATTGGAACGGGTGCTGGAGCGCCCTGCCGTTCAATTTAACGCTAATAAAAAGTGGAATAACCAGAAAGCCTGGCCTTTCTGGTACCCTTTTGTGCCCTATCCGTACCTGGACACGGATTGGCGCAATAACGGGCTTGGCTTGCTTGGCTTTCCGGTACCTCCCGGCCGGATTCTTGACATACCTGTTACTTTGGAGCAAGACACGGTTTTCCGGCTCCTGAACCTGAAATACAGCCTTTACCGGGAAGCCCCCGGAGCAGCCCTTACGGGCACGATAGAGGCCACAGCCGGAAGCACCACCCTGACGGGCACCCTGACCGTTTTTACCACGGAAGCGCCCGCCGGAACGCCTCTGATATGGGTAAATGACAACGGCACCTATTCAAGCGGAGTGGTAGCGAGTGTCACCAATGACACTACCCTGATCCTTGAGCAAGCCCCCACGGTGGCAACCGCAGCCGGAGCAGCCTTATTTTTACGGCAACTGCTCTGGTATGATACGGTTCCCAACAAGCAGAATACCGCCATTGCCGACCTTACCGGCACTATTTCAATCGCTGCCGGTGGAACCGCAGTAGTCGGTGTGCTTACCCTGTTCACCGCCGAACTGAACGCGGGTGATGTTTTCCAGGTCACCGATGATGCGGGCATTGTCCGAAACTTCATGGTTGACACTATTACCAATGACTTGGCAATGGACGTTACCGAAACCCTGTCGGCTACCGTAGGGGTAGCAGCCGGGGCTACCTTCCGGCTTATCGGAAACGTGCTGCCGTCCGGCGGTACCGTTACCCTCACCGGCGCTAATAATCTGGTGACCGGCGCGGGCACCGACTTTGTCACTGACGTTACCATGGGGGACACCCTCTATGTGCCTGATGCTGCCGGAGTAGTCCAGGGACTAAGGGCAGATGCAGTTATCTCAACCACCCTGCTTAAATTCACCCAGCCCCTTTCCAATTCCGGCGCTGGCGCTAACATGGCCGTAGGCGTTTCCACATCGGCTGCTTCCCCGGTGCCTAGCTCCATATTCACCTATTACCCGCTAACCTCTTTTGTACGGGCAACCCTTTTATTCCCGTCACTTCGCGGGCGCTATTCATACGGCGGTACTCAAAAATATCTGATACAGACTCAAGGGCTGCGGGAACGCCCCCGGCTCATTACCGACTTACAAGGTATTGATGACGGCTTGGGACAGGTGAGAAGTGAAGCGCTGCTTCCAAGTGAGGGCGGGGTACAGATGCGGATAACAAACAACTTTTCGGAAACCATCATTGTCAACGGGGAATTGTTCGGATACAAGATCGCACTTGACGGTAAGGAATAATTATGAAAGACGGAGATTTTTCACCCCTCATAACGCGAATAGAGGACTTGCCCTATTACTTCAGTCCTCCCCTTCAATTCGTGTTCACGCAAAGCGCCACTTTAACGGCGGGCACTTATCCCTTCACCGCTGCCCGTGCCGTTATCACCAATGAAAAGGACATACAGGACAATACGATATTCTTTATTAAGGCGCTTTCCTTTTCGGCTGACATACCCGTCACCGACTACCAGCAAGCTTTGAAACTAGCTGCCGGTACCGTTGACATACCGCGTTTCAGCGCTTTCCTGGAGGGAGACGGAAACTCCCCCCTGTTCAAAGACCCTATTGACTTGCATGATTATTTCAACGACCAGGAATTTAAACAGGTTGTTCACCCCAAGCAGTTCCCTAACCGGTTTACCGGATTTTTCAGGGGCACTTTACAGCAAACCGCAGCCTTGGCCGGTATTACTGAAGTGAACCTGACCGTTCAAATGTGGGTACAGGAAATTACCGATGATAATTTTATTGCCGGAGTCCGTAAAAAATACCCGCGCATTTTAAGGAGCTAAAATGCCTATAGAAACATTGATTGAAACCAGAGCGCAGTTCCCGCAAGACACTTCCGTCACTCCGGCGCAGCCCCTTAACGCGGTGCTTATCGGCGTGAACGCCATAACCGCCCAAGCCGGAAACAATTTCCCCGCTACCGCGCCGGGAAATCTTATCCGTATTACGGATGCGGTATCCGGCCAAGTATCTGTATATACTGTCGCTACCTATGTAGACGGAGAGAACATAACCATAGTGGGCACCACCGTGCGGGCCATTGCCAATAATTCGACTTGGGAAATGCTCCTTGCTTCATCCTGGTATTTTGTTGACCGTGATCCCGTCAATGTAACTGCCTATCCGCTTAAAAACGTGGTATATTCAGGTGTAGCAGCCCGAACCATTCTAACCCCCGTAGGCGATACCGCTGCCCCCAAGTACATAAATTATGATGAAGGGGTGCTGGTAAAAAGCGTATATGCGCGGTTACCCTATCAGTATACATTGGCCGATACATGGCTTGGCCTCAAGCTGGTTTATAAGCGCAAGGGCAGTACCTCTGTTGAAACTATTACCACCATGCCGGAAATCCTTTCCATCCCGGTTGAAAACGTGGAGATACCGGTAAATATCTATGTACCGCCCATGCCAGCGGGAATCACCAATAGTGACAACTGGACGTTTGCCGTAAACGAGCCTAACACCGGTATGCCTAATAATCAGACTGTGGCGCTTACCAATCCCGATGAAATCCCCTGGATAAGCGCCGTCAATGCTCCGGCTGCAATGGACAGGGAAATACTGCCCATTGTGATAGGGCTTAGAATACAGCACGGTTATGATTTAAGCACGTAAGGAACTATTATGAGTAGAAGCGTTGGCAGATTAGGGTGGGACGTTCAGGACACGGACGTTCTTGTAAAGGTAAGCGCAGCCGACACCACGGCCAATTACCTTAACCCAAAAATAAATGCCGGTACGGGGATTACCACCAGTATTCTAAACCCCGGCGCTAACGAGCAGCTTGACATTGCCGTCACCGCTGGCGCATACATATCCGGTTCCGGCACCAACGGCACCGTGCCTAAATTTACCGCTGCTACCGTTATCGGTGACTCCATCATCACCGAATCCGGCGCGGTGATAACCGTAACCGGAAATCAAATTATTACCGGACTCACCAATAACCGGCTGCTTTCAAGTAACGGCTCTAACCAATTAACCTCCGTAGCTAATCTGGCTTCATGGGTGGCGGGCGGTACCGATATAAGCATTGTCGATGACGGTGACGGCTCCATCACTGTCAACTATACCGGCGGGGCTTCCATTTCCGGTTCGGGAACTACTACCTACATACCGAAATTTACCGGCGCTACCGCTATCGGTGACAGCATAATGAGTGATAACGGCTCTGGCCGGATTACCGTGAACAGCGGTGACTTGAAAGTGGACAACTTTTTTGCCGTGGGCACTAATCCATCATCAGGCGTACTTGGCAATTTCTATAAATTTGATTGGAACCAGGACTTTAACATTTTCGGCGTTTCTATTCAGAACCGCAAAACCGGAATATCCAATGATGCTGAATTTACCGGGCTTGCCAACAATACACAGGTCAATGTAGGCGGTGGAGGACAGACCGGCGTTACTCACGGTTTCTGGAACCAGTATGTTTTACAGGACGGTGATATCGGCTCGGTGGGCACTCCGCGTGATGCCCATGCCTTTAAAAATATCCTGGACATTAACGCAACCGATCCCGCGCACGGTAATGTATACAGCCAGTATGACGTAGCCACACAGGTTGCCGGTCATACCATCGGCGGGGATTATTACGCGCACCGTTATAATATCGCGCTTTCGGGCACGGTGACGGGAACTAAATACGGCATTTATTTTGATGCTAATTCCCTTGCTTGGGACTTGTACTCAAACGGGAATGTATATATCGGTACCTCTTTACGGCTTAACGGCGCTACCGCAACCCGTTTATTGCAGACAGACGGTTCCAAAGACGTAGTTTCCGTTGCTAACCTTGCCAATTGGATAGCCGGTGGCACCGACATTTCCGTTGTGGATGACGGTGACGGCACGGTGACGGTGAACTACACGGGCGGTTCCGGCATATCGGGAAGCGGTACCACTGACACCCTTGCAAAATTCACCGGCGCTACTGCTATCGGGGATTCCCTTGTATCTGAAAGCGGAACGGTTGTTTCCGTTACCGGTACGCTGGCGGTAAGCGGGGTCGGCCCTCATGCCTTTGGCGGTGCCACTGACGGACATAACAGGTTTTGGATACGCGGGGATTTTACCTCAGATGGTGGCAGCACTAATGTAAAGAGCTTTTATGTATCCAGCACCTTGACCGGCGCTAATGGGGATACCTTATATCAGACGGGCACCCTTTTAGCAACGCGAATAACCACGCAAAACAATTCAGAGGTCATCGGAGACATAAGCCAGTTACGGCTTGATGAACCACACATATCTTTAGGTACTGACACAGCCACTAACGCCTCTACTTTACATATCACCGGTGCCCCTACTGAGGGGGTCAGCAATTGGGCTATACTGGTAGACAGCGGAGCGGTAAAATTAGGCGGGACTTTAAATCTTGATACCGCCACAGCTACCCGATTACTGCAAACAGACGGTTCTAAAAATGCCATTTCGGTTGCTAACCTTGCCTCCTGGATAGCCGGGGGCACCGACATTTCCGTTGTCGATGACGGTGACGGCACGGTGACGGTCAATTACACCGGTTCGGCTATTACCGGCACCGGCACACAGTATTATGTACCGCGCTTTGCTACCGCCAGCACGCTGGGCGATTCGTTTCTGCTTGACCATCCGACTACCGGTTTTGACCAGGCGATCATAAATAACAGCGCTACCGCACATATAATCCGGGACGGGCTTAATAATTATTTCAATATCATCACCACCACCGGATCGGCGCAAATCGCTTTTGGAAATACCAGCACTAATCCGAAATACGATTTCCGGGGAAGCGGGGTCTTTGAGATTGACAGCCTTAGCGCTTCACAGGCGGTCTTTACTAACGGCAGCAAGCAGCTTGTATCCAACGCGATTACCGGTACCGGGAATGTAGTCATGTCGGCAAGCCCGACACTGACCGGCACCGTCAATGTAGCTGCCATTACTGCCAGCGGGAACATAACCGCTTCTAACACCACAGCCAGCCGGTTACTCTCCACCAGCGCGGGCAAGGTATTAACCAGCGTTGCCAACCTTGCTTCCTGGATTGCCGGGGGCACCGACATTTCCGTGGTAGATGACGGTGACGGGACGGTGACGGTGAACTATACCGGCAGCGGGGGGAGCGCAGAAACCGATGAACAAACCGTCCAGGCCAGTAGTGAACAGACAAGAACAAGCACCAGCATGGCTGATCTAGATTCAATGACCCTCACCACCAGCAACACGGCAAGCAAAAAATATTTGTGTGTCTTTACCTGTGAGTCCTCACATGAATTTGAAGAAGGGGAAACCGATTTCAGGTTCCATGTTGACGGCGCTGCGGTGACAGCCACACAGCAGACCGTTACTCATGGTCTAGGCGGGCCAGCGTGTTTTAGCTTTCATTATCTCACCGGAAGTCTGGCAACCGGAAAAGTGATAAAAGTGCAATGGGCTTCTGATGGTGACGAAAGCCTGGTTCATCAACGCAGATTAACAATTTTTGGAGTAAGCTAATATGGCAAAAGCAATATCAATTAATGTATCGAATATACCCCCCGCTGACAGGGCGCGGGTGCAAGCAGCCGTACACGGCAAGTTCAGCGGGCAGTTAGGAACCTCTGTTCCCGGTGACGTAACCGCAGCGCATATCGTTGAATTATTGGAGGACAGGATAAAAGGATGGGTACTCGGATGGGAAAGGTCAGCGAGTGAAACGTCCTTCAATTCAGGATTTTCAGACCCAGCACTAGAAACCTAAAAACAGAAAGGAAAAACCCATGACCAAAGACAAAAAACCCCAAGGTAAGGTAGTCCCTGAACTCTCAAAAATCGAGTGGGGAATGATTTTTACCCGTGTTAATGCGCCCGTCAGTCCTACCGGCATTAACATGGACGAAATGAAAAAACGTCAGTCGCTTTTCGACAAGGTGGTTGAAGGAGTACCGCTGGAGGAGGACGGGGAAACCCTGCGGTTCAACGATAAGCACGGCTATGACCTGTATATGACAAAACCCGAATGGAACATCCTGAAAGGCTGTTTTGAAAATACCGCCTGGACTTCAATGTGGGAAGCCCGGAAGGGCGCAATGCTGCTTGAGAAAATCGAAAACGCCGATGACTGCGATCTCATTGAAAAGCCTTTAGGCGTTCTGCCGTATGTATCTAAGACCGCATGATAGAACAAATCGTCAAAGAGCTTGCCAGTTACGGCATTATCGGTGTACTGCTTGGCTGGCTGATTCTTAAAGATTGGAAGCTCACTATCCGTATGTTCCAGGTAATTGAAAACAACACCAAATCCATGACCGACTTGAAAGGGATCATATCATCACTTGAAAAGACCATCGGCCAATTGAAAGGAAATTAACATGGCAAAGAAAAAGAAAGAAGAACCGAAAGCCCCGCCTCCTGTTACCAAGAAGTCGGGCATTGTCAAGGCAACCGCTTATGAAGTTGTTTGCCCGCACTGTAAAACCGAACTGGAGCTTGACGGAATATCTCAGGTGATTGAATGTTCAGAGTGCGGGGGAAAGTTCCTGTGCGGTGACGTTCATCACAACCATGTATAGCGGTGGCAGTCCGTGAGGAAACAAAAAGCCCTGACAGGAACGCTGCTCGGCGGGATAGCCGGTGCGGTCTATTTCCAGGTGGGGGAGAGTGGAGTCCCGAAAGAGTCAAACGCGACTTACTTGAACCCTGTCCTTACGGATTTGTTAGCGTGGGGCTTTGGTGCGGTACTTGTCTGGAAGGGTTTTGAGCATGATGACGGCATTGTCTCTTTTATTGGCGCTGCTGTTATTGGTATTCATACCAGCCAGTTTGCTGCTCACAAAGTTATCAAAAACCGTTTACCAAAGGGGTAAAAAATGAAACGTGAAGGAATGATGGTAGCCGTAATCGTTGCCGGAATAGTGGCAATAGGGTTTTTCCATAAAGACCCTTTGACCGGGCAGAATATGTTTCAGAAGCTTTTTCAAAAGAAGAAGCCTGAACCCGCGCCGTCCGGCACCAAGATAACCATGTCTTTCGGTGGGGGGCAGGGAGAGGGCAGCGCGTGGGCACCGACAAAGATTGAAATGGCAGCGCCGAAAATTCCAACACCCGTTATGTAATGCAAGGTGAGTATGCCAAAAGCCAATTTCTTAGACTGTGGGACGTTTTCTGGCTTGCCCCGTTTCTTATCTATACCGGGCAGCGGAAATCTACTCTCCCCAAGTCCGTTAAAGCTTTGCTTACTATATCAGGCACCTTTATTATTATATACAATGGCCGTAATTTTTTGATGAACGAATTTTTAAAGCGGGAAGGGAAACTGGAGCTTAAACCTACAGGGCTTTTTCAATCCTTGATAGTGAGAAAATAAAATGGCAAGATACCGCATAGGCAGTAAATATAAAGTAAAACCGATGGTGCTTTGGAAAGTTGTCTATTATAAAGAGGTTTATGACCGCGAAAATCGTGAATGGATAATGCCCCGTACTGAAGTTGTCATAGAAGCCCGCACTAAAGTTGATGCCCTGGAAAGGGTGGTTAAATTATATCGTGTAAAACCAAATGATGTGAGGGTTACCGGAAGAAAGTACCGAAAATGAAAAAACAAAACATTAAATTTTTAATTATCGTGGCCGTAGCAATCGGCGGTTATGCCATACTTAAAAAGACCGTGCCTGAATGGGCAAAGAAAAGAGACAGACTGTTCTATCTCAAGACGGTAATGAACCAGGCGCTTGAAGCCGGGGATAATCAAAAGTATGAAGCTGCCCGCAGAGAGTTGCAGGCGCTTCAAGCAGCATGACGGTGCGGGTCGGGCACCGTCATAGCTGCCGTTTCTTATGAGCTTTGGTAAAATCATAGAAGGTATTGAGGAAAGCATTTCCAATACGGAAAAGCGCCCTGTAGATAAATATCTGCTGGCACCGTTTTTAATATGGTACGGGCTTACCTCAAAAAAGAGCATGGGCAAATGGCCTAGACGGCTCCTGGTAACGGCGGGTATATATCAACTGTTCTATAACTGGAATGAGTACCGAAAACTTCAGGCAGCGCTTGCCAAGCCCGATGAATTTATGAGTCTTGTCATCGGCAAGAAAAAACAGGACACGGAAATAATTGGCTGACTTTAATCAAGCAATTGCAATAGTGCTTATGCACGAAAGGGGATATGTTGACCACCCTGACGATCCAGGCGGGGAAACAAATTACGGTATTTCAAAAGAACGTTACCCCGATATAGATATTCCTAACCTTACAAAAGAGGATGCGAAAGCTCTTTATTATCGGGATTACTGGCTTGCCAATAATCTCAATCTAGTACGAAACCAACAGATAGCCAATTTCGCGCTGGATACGGTAGTAAATCACGGGCAGGGCGGTGCCCTCATTCAAAAGGCGCTTAACCGTTCCGGTCAAAATGTGGCGGTGGACAACGCTATCGGGAACCAGACCGTAAATGCCCTTAACAGCGTTAATCCGACCACCTTTTTACGGGCTGGCGTACAAGTCCGGCGCGAATATTATGACTATTTAATTTCTCAAAACCCTAGATTAGCCAAGTTTAGAACTGGCTGGTTCCGGCGTGTAGGTTTTTTTTTGCTGAATCTGAAAACGGTCGGGATTGGTGCGCTCATTATAGGAATTGCCCTAATCTGGTACATATCAAGGAGACGGTCACAGAGATAATCACAAAATTAATAAAAGAAAGGAAAATTATTATTGACATAAAAGACAGTTAAAATCTATTTTAACGAAAAACCCTTAAAGAAAGGAAAAACCCTAATGACCACGACTGATGATGCAAATCCGGTTGACGGCGCTATCGCTGAACCTGGATTTATGCAAGAAGCCCCCGAAGATATAGACAATTTTCTTGTCGAGCATGGGATTAAAGACGTTTCCTATGTATGCACCATAAAGCGCTATCCGAAAGAGGGTGCGGAGATTTCCGAGTTTCTTCCCGGCAGCACGAAAAACGGTTACCCGTCCGTAGAGGACTTGGGGAGGCGTTTCGGGCCGGGTAAGTACCTCTATTGCTTTGCCTGGAAAGAAACCGATGAACACGGCAAGCGCAAGAACCGGATGAAGGAATATAAAATCATCCTTGGCAGCGAGTGGGACGATATATATGACGAATACATGGCCGAAATGTACGTCAAGAAACAAAAGCGCCTGGAGGCTACCCGGCAACGCGCCAAGCTGGTAAAAGCCATGCGGGGGGAGGAATCGGACGGTACCCAACGGGAGTATGATCCCATAGAAGGACTGAAGGAATCCATGGGGCTTTTAAAAGAGCTTGGGGTGCCTATCGGGGGAAGCGGTAACGGCAAGTCCCTGATGGGTACCGACTCGGAAAATCTCGGAGTGTTGGGGCTGCTTCTGAATATGAGCCAAAAATCCGCAGAGCTTCAAATGAAAATGATGATGCAGATGAACCAGCAAAGCACCGCATTGATTACGGCTCTCATATCCAACCAGCAACCCAATTCAAATGAAAAAATGTTCACGGAGATAATGAATATGGTTACCCAAACGGTACAATTGCGGGAAGCCCTGAACCCTGAAAAGAAGGGCGTGGTAGACAGAGTTTTTGAACTGATGGAAAGCGTACTTCCGCAAATCATGCAGATGGCGCAAATGCCCCGGCAGCAGCGCTTGCAGCACCCCTTGTATAAGGTGGCAATGAACTCCGATGAAATGAACCAGATGAAAAACGACCCGGAAATGCTCAAGGAGTGGATAAAGCAATGGGATGCAGCGCACGGCCCTGACCAGACGGACGTTATACTGCAAACCATCGGCATTACCCGCCCTGGACAACCGGCACCGCAACCGCAGCCGGAAACGGCCATGCCGGAAGAACCTGAAGAAGTTGAAATAGTGGAGCCGGAACTGGTTGAACCTGATGAAAATCCTTTAACGGGAGAATCGGCAAGCGGGGAACAATAAGTTTTTCTTTAAGGGTTTTTCTAATCGCTTATTGACGTACCCGCTTGCCCCTTACATTCCTGGCGGTCTGCCGTTATCAAATTCATTACGTCCTGGCGGGTCAACATTTTTTCTTTCCCGCACCATTAACGGATAGCACATATATACCGGCGCTACTTGCTGGTTCGGTTTTGTGATAGATAAATTATTTACCGGCAGTTCGGCGCGGATTACCAATTGAATAAGCCGGTACCCTGGAAAATCCTCACTAATATTTTTTACCAGATGTTCCTCTATGTTTTCCATAGGACAGCCGGGGGCTAATATATACGGCTGTTTATTGCGTACCTTTTCCTTCATTATTTTGCGCACTTTTGCTTCTGACATAATTGAGCCTTTCCCTTAATCGTTGCTGTTCTTTTTCATTATATATATGGTCTTTAAATAGTTTCCATAATAGTTTAAGCACCACCCGGCTATTAGTAGCCCGCCAAAGCCAGTACAGTTCAATGAGGCGTTTTTTCATCCTTGAAAATCTCCAAATCCGCAAGGTCACCGTCATTTAATGTATTGATGTTCTTTATCTTATTGTTCACCGCTTCATATACCTTTTCCTCTATGGTGCCCGCAGCATAGACCAGTAAATTTATCGCTTTGGATTTAGCGCCCGCCCTATGTATACGCCCTATTGCCTGTATCAAGTCCTTGGCATCATAAGTAGGACATATAATGCAAATGCGCGGGTAACGTCCATTCAAATCATGCAGGGATATGCTCTGCCCGCCCGCCTTGATATTGGCAATTAAAACGCGCTGCTTATCGTCCTGGAAATCCTGATTGTTTTTAAGGCGGGTATCACTGTCCTGACCCCCCTGTATTATACAGTCGGTCTTTAACGCCTTTGCCAGACGTTCAACGGTATCAGTAAAGTTTACCATCACCACCACGGACATACCGCCCTCTATGTATTCATGTACCAAGTCGGTGAGCAGTTCCACCTTATACATTTCAGCCAATTGCCGGTGCCGTAACTGCAATGTCAATATTTGCGCGGTGCGCCCCGATACTTTTAATTTTTGTATCTGGTCTAAAAGTTTTTCATATTTACGGTTCTGCAAGTCGGCCTTTTTAATGCTGTAAAGCCTTGCAATGTTTTGTATGTCGGGAAAATCCGGCAATTCAGACTTGCGCACCCGCACCCCGTAATTGGGAAAAATAATTTTAGAGAGCTTTAACATATCCTGGTTCTCACAGAGGGATTCCCATTCATTAAAGTTATTGATAAAGCACCCTTGCGCCCTTAACCACTGCTCAAAGTCCTCATGCCTGAATATTCCAAGCAGCGCCCCGATAGTGCGGAACTTGGCTATCTTATCGGTAAGGGTAGCTGAAAGTCCCATTACATTATAGTCCTTCGCTGCCAGTACAATCCGCTGGTTATGGCTTCCGTTACCGCTTGCCTTATGTATCTCATCGAAAATAAAAATCACCCTTGAGGTAAGGGGCACCCGCCATTTATAGACCGGCTTTCCCGTCCACTTGTCTATTCCCATTCCCACCCATTTACAGGGGGGCTGCGTTATCTTTTTTATTCTCCCATGCTCTTTAAAAATACGGCCTATACATGATTCCCAATTGTATATAAAGACCGGTTTAATATTAAAGAAAGCGCACACCTTTTTCCATGTATATATACCGGCCTTTGTGCATACAATCGCGGGCTGATATCCCAGCACCTTTACCGTCTTTAATGACGTATAGGTCTTACCGGTTCCCGTGTCGCTGGCATCAAGGGCTTTCTTGTTAGAGAGCATGGAACCAAGCAACCGGCTTACCGGCGCAACCTGATAATATAAAAGCCCCGACTTATCGGCCAACGGCACCGGCTCAATTTTTACCGGTACCTCACCGTTTTTGGTCGGCTGTGTTACACGCCGGACGATCCAGCGCTTGGTTTTTCCCGTGGAGTCCCTTTCAGGAATCAGGCACACGCCCAAGTCGGAAATGGCCTTTTTATTGTGCTGCCATTTAGCCCAAAACTCAGGGGTAGCTATTGCATCCCTGATTATTTGGGTAACGCCGTTACTGGTTACAGTGCGCGGGCTGTTGAATGTTAGATTCATCTGCATTTTTTTTAAAGAGGTTACAATCCGGGCAAGTCGATTGAGAATAGCGCTTTAAATTTATCAGCCAGCCTTTTATTTCGTGGTGCTTGATTGCTTGCGGTTCAAAAAATCCCTGCTTGTTTTTTAACTGTGTTGTTACGGACTTCCCGCAATTGCTGCATTTTATTTTAATGTTACGGCTCATATAAAACCTTTCACTCTTTTACGTTCAACTTCAAAAAATCCTTTACGCTTTAAATAGGCAATTACCCGCTTTGCCTTTTCTTTCGTGAATACCGTGGCACCGACTTTCCCGTCTTTGAAATGGTACCCGCCTTTGAAAAGGGCTTTATTGTAGTATAGATATTGCGTACCGTTTTTTATTAGGTACTGGCTCAAACGTGCTTGTCTCCAGGGAGTCCGTTTTTAATGTACTCCCTGATAAGCTGCTCAATAGCAAAATCGGAAGTATGACCGTTTTTAATCAGGGCGATTTTATACCGGTCTTTGAGTGACGGCGGTACCCTACCGGAAACTTGGGTAATCTCTGTTTTGGTTTCAGTGGTGGACATTATTTTTTTTCCTTTCGGCTTTAATTAGTTCTAATGTTTCAGGGATTGAATAGGTAGAATATACGGGCTTACCACAGGAGAGAATAATTTTTGATTGTACCACAGGGCAAGCTTTCCAATTGCACGGCAAAATAGCTGCAATATGCCTCACAGCTATCGGCACCATTACCTCATTCTGATTACCAATATTAATAAACATTTTACACCTTTCAATATATGTAATTTTAAACGTTTGGACAAATTTATATTACGTTTTCAAAGAATTTAACAATTTTAAGCACTAAATCAGAGGAACCGCAGGGCAGGGTTTCCCCGTCCTTTTCCCAAGCTGCTTTTAACTGCCAAGCTTCCGGCTCGGTTAAATTTGCCCGCCAGATATCGCCGTTATTATCATCCTGGATTAAATGGGGGCTTAATTCATTAGTGAAACAGTACCGGTGACCATGCCAGAAAATCGCGTTTGCTTCCCCATTGGTTAATACTAATTGATAAATAGATTTAGCCATTTTGTTTTCCTTTCTTGTAATAGGCGTTTATGGTATCCATTAATTTTACCCCCAAGTCGGCGGGTATATAATGAATACCAAGATTTACCTCATTTGAATACTCATTTAACTGTAATTTGATACTGTATTTTTCATCATCATAGATACTTGCATTGGTATCATTATGATCATAAAAACTAAAACCGAATTTCTTAAATTTTTTCCGATTGGCTTCTAAACGGTTTTGATTTTCAGTAGCTTTTTTTACTTCCCTTTCATACCGTTCAATAGCGAATTGAAACGACTCAAATAATCGGCGGTCTAAATCGGCGGTAATCTGGTCAGGGGATTTATTGACCGATACATTAATGGAAAGAGGATATTTTTCCTTTTCCTCTTTGTTCATATAATTGCCAAGATAGGTAGAATAATTTTTACCTAAAATGTCATTACGTGGCCAATTCAAAACTATATGAAATTGTTTTTTATCGGTTAATTGTATGTAAAAATATACTCCGCTTTTATGGATAAGATTATAATAGTAATATCCATGTTCACCCTTTTTTTCATACTTCAACCCGGTTAAATATGCGACCCGGTTTAATGTTTTATCGTGGGTGTTGTCTCTAAATCTCATAACTTATTCCCCCACTGACATTTCAAAATCGAATTGCTTGAAATTCAATTCTGAATAGTTGTAATTCTGGTAATACGCTACTGCCATTTTTGGGGTGACGAATAAATCACGATTTGAAGTATCTATCATATTGCAGTCGGGAAAAAAGCTTTTAAAAAATTCTTTAAAATCTATTTTCCCCTTATTCGCCGGTAATAGTTTATTTAATTGGTTCAAGATTTTTTGCTGCGTAGTTTCAAGCGATACATTTTTTAGTATGCCGACTACGTTTTTTTTCAATTCGTCACTGGCTGCGGGTTTAGGTTTTTCGGTTTCAACTGCTTTTTTCTTTTCCGGTTTTTTATCCGGTATCATATCGGTAATTAATACGGGTTTTGAAGCCTGTATTTTAAACCGGTTTTTTACTGGCTGCTTTTTTTTCATTTGGGTTTTTCCTTTCTGTTTTTTGGTAGTGAGATTTTTTAAAATAGTGTCTTTGGAAAATTGCCTAAACATGGATGAAAAAAACCGGGGGAAAATTTGAATTTCCTCTATTGGCAGCAATTCCATATATTCCCCGGTTTCATGGTTTTTAACCGTTTTGAGAGTATCTTTTAAAAACTGTATATAGTCATGTTCTTCTATGTAATAGTATCTTTCTTTATTCCAGCTATCTTTATATGACGGTTTTGAAATAGCTGCTAAACTTTCAATAATTTCCTGTTTTGAAAATTCAGGTTTAAAAAATTCGTCATAGAATTTTAAAAATTTTTCTATGTATATCGGCAATTGGATTTTTTTCGCTTCCCTTTCAAATTGCTCAATATAAAAATGACTTGCCGATTTAAATTTGCCGGTAATTTTATTGTATTCCCCAATGTCGTATTTTGTGTATAGGGTTTTTTGCTTGACGGTTTTATTTAATTCCCTTGCTGCTTTTTTCAAATCACGTTCAACTTGTAAGATAGTTTCATTCACATATCTTTTATGTTGAATATATCCGGCGTGGCAATGTATGCCGTTAATCGTTTCATAGTATATATTATCATATTCTTTTTTATTTTTCGCGTACAATTGCCCAAGTAAATTTTCTTTTCTTATTTCCTTAATTCTTTTCTTGTTAGTTATTAATTCCATATCTTTTTTCCTTGCCTCACTATATTAATTATACAATTTTTTAATGTTTTTAAACATTAAAAAATTAAG
>Ga0180434_10001844_pt1 | contig 29503 bp, 34 predicted proteins | sample SS_ome_7_FD_132453 | JGI IMG/M metagenome (GOLD analysis project Ga0180434, IMG submission 132453) | Hypersaline lake sediment archaeal communities from the Salton Sea, California, USA - SS_1_D_2 metaG | ecosystem: Environmental > Aquatic > Non-marine Saline and Alkaline > Hypersaline >... | reverse complement strand
GTGTGCCACCCCCGTGTCTGGGTCGAGTTTACTCCCATTCCCAGATAGGGGACGCGGGTGACACACCCGCTTTGAGCACCACGTGAAATCCCAAAGAGCCAGGGTGGTTTAATCTAGAGGGCATCCCTCCGGCACCACGCGGCGTGCCGCAGATCGAGGTGACGTTCGACATCGACACCAACGGCATCCTGAACGTATCGGCCAAGGACAAGGCGACCGGCAAGGAGCAGGACATCACCATCACGGCGACGACCACGTTGAGCGAGGAGGACGTCGAGCAGTTGGTGCGGGAGGCCAAGCGATGAGGCGGAGGACCGGCGGCGCAAGGATCTGGTGGAGGCGCGCAACACGGCCGATCAGGTGGTTTACCAGATGGAAAAGACGCTGCGCGATCTGGGCGATCGCCTCCTGCGGCCTGCTCGCGTCATCGTCGCGGTCTGATCTTTGGGTATGGAATATAAAGATTACTATCAGTTGCTCGGCGTGAGCCGAGATGCTGACCAGAAGGAGATCAGAAAGGCTTTCCGCAGACTGGCCCGCGAGTGCCACCCGGACGTCAACCCGGGTGACCCCGAGTGCGAGGAGCGCTTCAAGGAAATCAACGAGGCCTACGAGGTGCTGAGCGACCCGGAGAAACGGGCCAAGTAAGATCAGCTTGGTGCCGAGTGGCGGCGCTATCAACAGGGCGGCGGACAGCCTGCCGGGTTCAACTGGGGACAATGGACCACGGGTGCACCCGGCGAGGGCCAGCGTGTCCATGTGCGTTATGGCACGCCAGAGGACCTGGAGGATATCTTCGATGGCGCCAGCCCCTTTTCCGATTTTTTCACCTCTGTCTTTGGAGGTATGGGAGGCGCACAGCCCGGCGGCGCCCGCGAAGGGTACACGTACCAGCCACGGCCCCGGCGCGGGCAGGATTACGAGCAGGAGGTCGAGGTCACCCTGCGGGAGGTCTACCAGGGGACGACGCGCATTCTACAGAAGGATGGCCGCCGCCTGGAGGTGGCAATTCCGCCCGGTGCCAAGACCGGCACCCGCGTCCGCATGTCGGGCGAGGGTGGGCAGGGGGCGGCCGGCGGTGAACCGGGAGATCTATACCTGCGCGTCCAGGTTCAACCCGACCCGGTGTTCGAGCGGGAGGGGGACGACTTGCGGGTGACCGTGCCGGTAGACTTATACACGGCGGTCCTCGGCGGCGAGGTGCGCGTGCCCACGCTGGGCGGGCCGGTGATGCTTACCATTCCTGAGACCACGCAGAACGGAAAGGTGTTTCGCCTGCGGGGTAAGGGCATGCCGCGTTTGAGGAATCCAGAGCAGCACGGCGATCTATACGCCCAGGTCGATGTGCAGTTGCCCACGGCCTTGAGTCCTCGTCAGCGAGAGCTGTTTGAGGAGCTACGAGGTGTATCCTGAGGGATTTGAGATGAGCGAGAAAAGATCGCAGACTGTGGTGCACATCACCATTGCCGCTGCCGCCCGTAAGACGGGCCTGTCAGTGCACACGGTGCGCCGCTTCATCCGCTGTGGGATCGTGGGCGAGCCGTTAGCGGAGGCCGACTTGGCCGAACTGCGCCGTGCCCGCCGTCTCACTGAGCTGGGAGTCAGTCTGTCCAGCCTGGAGGTGATCCTGCGGATGAGACGCCAGATTGAGGAGTTGCAGGCGCGGATGGCGGCGCTCCGCACGGGCCTGCAGTCCTTTCCGCCGTTGCCGGGGATGCCAGAGGCGTGGATGCTGATCTCGCCGGACGAGTGGGACACAGGGGACGATAGTGAGTGAGCATAAGCGCAATCTCGTCGCCGATGACGATGAGCGCGTACATCTTGTCTTAGAGGAGAATATATGACGATTGAACTGACTTGCATGGAATTGGGCGTCAAGGATTGTGACCTCACAGCCAGCGGCGAAACGCCCGGTGAGGTCGTGACACAGATTGTCGACCATCTTAGGGACGAACACGGCATCGAAATGCCCGACGTCGATTCGATACTCAAGGGTATAACGACCACCGAAGAGTTTGTGGAAGGCGGCTTTGACCAAGAAGCAATGATGGTGGTCAGGCGACTGCGGGAGAAGCTGGGGATCGAACCAGATATTGCGCTGCCGTTCTAACGGAAGCCGGTGGGGTATCACCAACGAGGAAGCGCGTGATTCTGATAGGAACCTCGGGCTGGGCATACGATCACTGGAAGGGGGTCTTCTATCGCGAGGACGCCTCCCAGGAGGACCTGTTGCCCGCTTATGCCGAGTCCTTCAAGACGGTCGAGATTAACAACACGTTCTACCAGCTTCCCGACGCGGGGACCGTCGAAGCGTGGCGCAACAGAGTCCCTGCTGGGTTCGTGTTTGCCGTCAAGGCGAACCGCTACATCACCCATATGAAGAACCTACTGGAGTCGGAGGAGCCGGTCGAGCGGATGATGGCCCGGGTGGATGGACTGGGGGACAAGCTGGGGCCGATCCTGTTCCAGCTTCCACCGCGCTGGCACGTCAACGCCGAGCGGCTGGCAAGCTTTGTCGGTATCCTGCCGCAGAGATTCCGCTACGCGTTCGAGTTCCGCCACGAGAGCTGGTATGCTGACCCAGTGTACGACGTCTTGGAGCAGAGTGGCAGCGCGTTCTGCATCCACGATCACAAGGATGCCCCTTCGCCCCGGCGGGTAACGGCCGATTTCGTCTATGTCCGGTTTCACGGCCGGCGGGGGGGCTACGAGGGCGAATATCCCTCCACTGACCTGTCCGGCTGGGCTGACACCATCGCCGGCTGGCATGGCGAGGGATTGGACATCTATTGCTACTTCAATAATGACTTTCGCGGGTACGCCGTGGCGAATGCTCGCGAGTTGATCGAGTTGCTGGCAGGCAGCTAGTGGTTTGTCTGTCGACGGCATACATCCTGGCTCTGGTAGCCGGGATGGCGGTTGCGGTTGGCATCGTGTTGACCAGGCATTGAGACGGTATCGAGGCATCGCCGTGATCGGCGCCTCCCGCAGCAAGGAAAAGATCGGGCGAAGATCTGTTGGCCGTGCTTTCCAACGGTCACCTGATCGCTTCATCTCTGGAGAACCTCGCCTGGCAGCGCGTGCTGCCCAAGATAGATGACATCTTGGCCGTGGCTGTCATGCAAGGCAAGGAATTAAGGAGTGAGATATGTTTCCCATCGGTGATGATGACGTCCGCGGTGCAGGCCGCCCGTGGCTCACGTGGACCCTGATCGCTATGAACGTGGTGGCTTTTTTGTACGAGTCGACGCTAGGTCAATCTCAACTGGAGCAGTTTATCATGACCTATGGCGTCATCCCGGCGCAGGTTGTGCAGGGACAGAACCTGGTTTCACTGTTCACGTCTATGTTCCTCCACGCAGGCTGGGCCCATATTCTCAGCAACATGGTCTCTTTGGCCATCTTTGGCGACAACGTCGAGGCGGCTCTGGGCAAGCTCGGGTACCTGCTGTTCTACCTTGCCGGTGGTCTGGTTGCTTCGATTGCCCACATTGCGTTTAACCTGGGTACCCAGGTGCCCAGCCTGGGTGCCAGCGGCGCCGTGGCGGCGGCCCTGGGGGCCTACGTAGTGATGTTTCCCCATGCACGCATTCGGGTGCTTATGATCTTTGGGTTTTTCGTCCGCTTCACGCGCGTGACGGCGCTGCTCTTTGTGGGCATCTGGTTCATCACCCAGTTGTTCAGCGGTGTGGCCAGTTTGGGGGTTGCTACGGCACAGTCAGGCGGCGTGGCCTATTGGGCTCACATCGGCGGGTTCGTGTTAGGCCTGCTGGTGGGGTTCTTGCTGCGCGGGCAGGCGCCGGACTTGGAACGCTCTACGCAGCGGAAGCGGCGCGAATTCTAATGGACAAACGTGAGCTGCTGTCCTCGGAAGAAGAACAGTCCGGGCTGGAACGGCTGATGCAGGGTGGGGCGCAGCGACGTGCCATGGTCGGCCAGGCGTTGCTGCGCCGCTACCGGGTCAATGTCTTGCATCGAGCGCAGTGCTCGCATGGTAGGAGATGCAGAGAAGCTTTCGATCCGCGTTCGTGGGATCACGGATCTACTGCGCGAGGCCAACTATTGGGCCAGCGAATCGGGGAACGGCGCGATCACCGCCGCCGACGTGCAGCGGGCCATCGATGCGCATATCTATCGCGCCGACAGGCTGCGCGAGCGGCCCCCGGTCGATATCCTGCTGGACGTGGACGCCGAGTATCGCCGCCGGGCCGAGGCGGGCGAGTTGAAAAAGATCGCTCCCAAGCGCTTCAACCCCGAGGGGGAGACCTGGCTGCCCATCATGCACACGGAGCGGGATGGGTGGAATTTCACCGCCCTGTACTCCAACACCGCCCGGGCCCACGACCTGGGCAAGACCCACGACTGGGTGGTGCTATACTACGAGCGGGACGGCGAGGAGGATCAGGCCACCGTCGTGACCGAAACCCACGGCCCCGTGGAGGGCAAGCGCGTCGTGCGCGGCCGGGAGGCGGAGTGCAAGCGTTTCTATCTACAGCCTGATTGAAGCTATCTGGCAATCACTCCTCTAAGGGGCCATTTGGCCGTTATGATGGCACGCAATTGTTGTCGAGTTGGCATTACACAACTTAAATTGCATACGGGTGACCCGGCCACAGAGATAAGAATCTTGTTCATCTTGTCAATCCTGTCACAATCCGCGAGCGGGATGGGCAGTTGAGCCAAGGAGAGTATTACCGTGAATGCAGATGAGGAACACACGTACGTGCGCTGGTTCGAGGACCTGGCTTCCGAGGACGTGCCGAGCGTAGGGGGCAAAAACGCCTCCCTGGGTGAGATGATCGGCGCCCTTGGCGAAAAGGGAGTTCGCGTGCCGGGGGGATTTGCCACGACCGCGCAGGCCTACCGGGCTTTCCTGGAGGCCAACGATATCGAGCACGAGATGCGCAGCTACTTGGAGGAGTTGCAGAGCGGCGCCGAATCTCTGCAGGCGGTGGGCAAGCGCATTCGCCGGCTGTTCCGCCGGGGCGAATTCCCCGAGGAAGTGGCCGAGCGGATACGGGAGGCCTACCGGCAGCTGAGCGAACGGTATGAGGTGGACGAGGTGGACGTAGCTGCCCGGAGCAGCGCCACGGCGGAGGATCTGCCGGAGGCGAGCTTTGCCGGCCAGCAAGAAACCTTTCTCAACGTCACCGGCGAGGACGAGTTGCTGGAGGCCTGCCGCAAGTGTTATGCCTCCCTCTTCACCGACCGGGCCATCGCCTATCGCCAGGAGCAGGGCTTCGACCACATGCAGGTCGCCCTCTCCGTGGGCGTGCAGAAGATGGTGCGCTCGGACAAGGCGTGCGCTGGTGTCATGTTCACCATCGACACCGAGACCGGCTTTCCCGACGTGGTGGTGATCAACGGATCCTGGGGTCTGGGCGACACCGTCGTCCAGGGGACAGTCATTCCCGACGAGTATCGCGTCTTCAAGCCCCTGCTGGAGCGGGAGAACCTGCGGCCCATCGTCGAAAAGACGCGGGGCGACAAGGAGATGAAGGAGATATACGCCTCCGGGGGCAGCGAGACGACCAAGGACGTGCAGACCACGCAGGCCGAGCGACGCTCTTTTGTGCTCGATGACGACGAGATCCTGCGGCTGGCCCGCTGGGCGATCGCCATTGAGACCCATTACGAGCGTCCCATGGATATCGAGTGGGCCAAGGATGGTCGCACCGGCGACCTCTTCATCGTCCAGGCGCGGCCTGAGACGGTCCAATCGCAAAAGGAGGCCGGCGTGCTCAAGACCTACCGGCTGAAGCAAAAGAGCGAGAGACTGCTCACCGGTCTGGCCATCGGCCAAGCCGTGGCCGCGGGGGAGGCGTGTGTGATCGGAGACGTCGACGACATGGATCTGTTCGCGGACGGTGCCATCCTGGTGACCGGTATGACCGATCCCGACTGGGTGCCCATCATGAAGCGGGCGGCCGGCATCGTCACCGACCATGGAGGACGGACGTCTCACGCAGCCATCGTCAGCCGTGAGCTGGGCATCCCGGCCATTGTGGGCACCGGCGAGGCGACCGAGATACTGCAGGATGGCCAGGAAATCACCATTTCTTGCGCCGAGGGGGATCAGGGCTTCGTCTACGATCGGTTTCTCGACTTCGAGGAGCAGGAGGAAAACCTGGAGGGCGTTCCTCAGACCGAGACGCGCATCATGATGAACATCGCCAGCCCGGCGGCGGCCTTTCGCTGGTGGCGTCTGCCCTGCGAGGGAATCGGGTTGGCGCGCATGGAGTTTATTATCAACAACGTGATCCAGATCCATCCTATGGCGCTGGTACGGTTCGAGAGCCTGGAGGACGCGGCGGCCCGCCGGCGGATTGAGAAGCTCACCCGGGGATACGCGGAAAAAACCGCTTACTTCGTCGATCACCTCTCCCGGGGCATCGCCAAGATCGCGGCGGCCCAGTATCCCGATCCCGTGGTCGTGCGCCTGAGTGATTTCAAGACCAACGAGTATGGTGATCTCATCGGGGGCAGCGGTTTTGAGCCCGACGAAAGCAACCCCATGCTGGGTTTTCGCGGGGCGTCCCGCTACTACAGCGACGCCTACCGGGAGGGCTTTGCCCTCGAATGTCGGGCCATCAAGCGCGTGCGCGAGGAGATCGGGCTGGATAACGTGATCATCATGGTTCCCTTCTGCCGCACGCCGGAGGAAGCCGACCGGGTGCTGGAGGAGCTGGCCGATAACGGCCTGCAGCGGGGTGAGAATGGCCTGCAGGTGTACGTCATGGCCGAGATCCCCGCTAACGTCACCCTGGCCGACCGCTTCGCCGGGCGTTTCGATGGGTTCTCCATCGGCACCAACGATCTGACCCAGCTCGTGCTGGGAGTGGATCGCGATTCGGAGGAACTGGCCTACCTCTTTGACGCGCGCAACGAGGCGGTCAAGCGTGCGGCAGCCAACCTGATCGAGAGGGCTCACGAGGCGGGTGCCTCCGTCGGCATCTGCGGCGAAGCGCCCAGTAACTATCCTGATTTCGCCGCCTTCCTGGTGCGGAAGGGCATCGATTCGATGTCCCTGAGCCCGGATAGCGTCATCCAGGTCAAGCGGCGCGTGGCCAAAGTGGAGGAGGATTGATATGCAATTCAAAGCGGGGGTGGGCGTCTTTACAGCTGAGGGGGATCGCGTGGGGTCCATCGAACAGGTGATCGTCGATCCCCGGACGAAGGAGGTGTCCCACGTGATCGTGCGGCAGGGCTTCTTGTCCGCCGAGGACAAGATTGTGCCCATCGATCGGCCGGATGAGCGAGGCGCGGGGGCGTAGATGAGGGTCATTGCGGCGGTCGGGCGCAACGCCTCCGGCAAGGATGAGCTGGCTGACTACGTGCATCGCCGGTGTGATGTCCCGGTGCTGGCCTCGGGAGACGTGGCCCGGGATATAGCACAGGAGCAGGGGATCGCCCCGACGCGGGACAACCTGCACCGGCTTTCTCGTCAGGCTATGGCCGAGCATGGCGAGGATTTCTTCATGCAGTGCCTGATTGACCAGATCGAGGCGCACGACTGGCCGGCGGTTGTCATCTCTGGCGTGCGCACGCCGGCCGACATAAGGACCCTGCGCGCACACTTTGGACCAGATCTGCTGGTCGTGCACGTGGCGGTCGACGATCCGAAGGAACGCTACCGGCGTATGCAGGCACGGGACGCCCCCCGCGACCCCGAGTCCTACGAAGCGTTCTTGCGCCAGGAGCGCGAGGAGGAAGACATGTTTTCCGTCAGCCAGGCTATCCGCCGGGCCGACGTGACCGTCGAAAACGACACCACGCTGGAGGCGTTCTACCGGCGGATCGAGGAGACCATCATCCGCCCGGTGTTGGCAGACGAGGTCGGCTGCGGAGACGGCGTATGACGGAGGCGACGCTGATCTACAACCCGAACGCCGGCTGGCTCGACCTGGTGACCCCCCACCAGCTCGAAAAGGGGCTGCAGGAGGCCGGTTACGCCGTCGAATACAGGCCCACGGAAGAAGTCGAGGATCTTGACGCAGCCCTGGCACATCCCGGCGAGGTGGTGGTGGTGGCGGGGGGCGACGGCACCGTGCGCGCTGCAGCCCTTCGTCTGATCGATCGGCAGGTGTCCATAGCCATCGTGCCCATGGGGACGGCCAACAACATTGCCCGCACCCTGGGAATCGAGGGATCTGCCCTGGAGGTGGTGGCGCGCCTGGACAAACCTCGGTCATACGATTTCGACGTGGGCTGTGTAGAGGCCCCCTGGGGCAAGGACTACTTTCTGGAGACCTTCGGCCTGGGCTTTTTTGCCCACGCGGTGGCCTGTTACGGTTCACAGGAAGAGCGCACGCTGCCCAAGGCTTTCTGGGCAGTCGCCGAGGCGCTGGTCGACTATCGCACCCACGCGCTGCGTATGACCTTCGATGGCCAGGATCTCTCCGGCGATTATCTTATCGTCAACCTGTTCAACACCCCTCTCCTTGGCCCGCGCCTCGAGTTGATTCACCAGGCTGACCCGGGCGATGGAGCGCTCGATCTGTTGTGCATCGGTGAGACCGATCGGGCCGTCCTGCTGCGCAGCTTGACCGGGCTGCTCTCCGATGGTACGGAGTTGCCATCCGAAGTGAACGTGAGACGCGGGAAACGGCTGCAGGTGGCCTGGGACGGATTTCCCGTCCACGTAGACGCCGAGTCTAAGCCGCAGGACGTAGTTTGTCCTGGCGAGGAAGGTCCCGAAGGCTGGACCCTCACCGTAGAGGTTCGTTCCGGCGCACTGCGGTTTCTACTGCCTCGATTGGAGCAAGGGACCGATAGCCAACCATCTGGAGGTTGAGCCCCCATATGCGCATCGACCTCCATTGTCACACGCGCGTCTCCGGCGATTCCCTCACGCCCCTTGAGGTTATACCTGCCCGCTGCCGAGAGCAAGAGATTGCCGTGCAGGCCATCACCGACCACTGGGAGATATGGGGCGCCCAGCAGCTCAAGGCCCGGGTCCAGGGCCGGGCAGGCAATGGAGATGGCGGCTTGACCATCATCGTCGGAGAGGAGATAAACACGGACGAGGGGGAGCTGATCGGCCTCTTTCTCAAGAAGCGAGTCGAGTCGGGCCTCAGCCCCGAGGAGACCGTGAGACAGATCAAGGCTCAGAGTGGGTTGGTCCTTCTGCCCCACGGCTTCGATCCGCTCAAGCTCGTCCGACTCAGGCCCGAGGCCCGCGAGCGCATCGCTGATTCGATCGACATCGTGGAGACGTTCAACGCCCGCGTCTCGCGGCCGCGCTGGAACCGGGTGGCCGCCGAGTGGGCCGCAGCGCGTGGGAAGCCGATGAGCGCCGGCTCCGACGCGCACACCCTGGATAGCATTGGCCGCGCCTGGGTGGAGACCCCCGACCGGCCCATCGAAGGTCCCCAAGATCTACTGGAGGCCTTGAGGCAGGGTACGCCCAAGGGCATGTGGACCCATCCGCTCCTGGATATGGTTCGCTTGATCTGGAATTTTCTGCGCCAGACGTGTCTGTGCGTCAGGCACCGGCTCTTGCCCGGCGATAGGAGGTAGGGTATGTGCAGGTCGCGCTACCGGCCCGACTCACCCATCATTGCCATCACGCCCGACGCTCGCGTCCAGCGCCGCCTGATGCTTCACTGGGGCGTCACGCCGTTGCTGGCTCCTCGCTCCGATAACACCGACGACATGGTCGCCCGCGCCGTCGATGCCGCGCGGAAGCGGGATCTGATCGATTCCGGGGACGTTGTGGTCATCACCGCCGGCGCAGCCCGCTCAGAGCCCGGCACGACGAACCTGATGCGCGTACACGTCGTGGAGTGATGCTCCCGTCGAGATCGGCGGCCAACGGAACTCCAACTTTCTAAACGCAATACAGCCCCAATCCCAACCCATCCCGTCAGTGAGAGGTGGAATTCCCTGCTATAGTGTAAGAAGAGGCTGCCAGGATGACCGGCACTTGTGCACCAATCTGGAGAGGAATGGCTATGTCGCAGGGATCATTGGATGGACAATCTTTTGTGACGTCCGGGTCCGGAGAAGCTGATTCGCCCCGCGGGCGGCTGCTGGTCGCCAGTTGCGGATCGGGAGACTACCTGGCCGGAGCAGTGGTCGATCGATACCGTACTCGCCTGACGGACGTGGGAGAGGACAGATCCGTCCTTCATCTTAAGAGTATCGACTTTCGATTCTCCGACTCGGAGACGTGCGTCTGCCTGGAGGCTGACGTAAATGGGTGCGACGCGTTTCTTTTCCAGGCGCTGTTGGACCCATCGTCGGGACGCAGCGTCGACCAGAACTACATGGCGTTTCTCATCGCCGCCCGGGCGTTGCGGGAGTGGGGGGCCAATCACGTCACCGCGGTGCTGCCCTACCTGGCCTACGCCCGGCAGGATAAGCCCAGCAGGTTCAGGCGTGAGCCAACGACGGCCAAGCTGATGGCCGACTTGAGTGTCGAGTCGGGTATTGATCGATTGGTGACATATCATCCCCATACCAGTCGCATTCAGGGGTTCTACGGCGGCACACCTGTGGATGGTCTCGATTCGCTGCCTTTGTTCGGGCATGAATTTAGCGACTTTCGTGGCCGGGACGACGTCGTCGCCATCGCGCCCGACGCTGGCGCGTCCAAGTTCGTGACCTGCTTCGGGCGAGCGCTTGATCTCACCTGCGCTATCGCCTCCAAGCATCGCCCTCGCCCCGAGGAGGCCGTCATCTCGGAGATCATCGGCGACCTGGCGGGCAAGCGGGTGGCGATTGTCCTCGACGACATGATCAGCAGCGGTGGCACCGTTTACGCGCTCCTTACCATGCTGTCTAGGCGGTCCCAGATTGAGGAGGTCTATCTGGGCGTTTCTCACAATCTGTGCACCAGGCCCGCCTGGGAGCGACTGGTCGAGTTACAGGCCGAGCACCACCTGGTACAGGTGATTGCCACCAATAGCATCCCCCAGGCGGAAGAGTTTCGGACGCTGCCGTTTTTCTCTGTCCGGGATCTGTCAGAGACGCTGGCCTGGGTGATCAATCACATTCATTACAATCGTTCAGTGGGGGAGGTTGCCTGTGCAATCGAGAAACCACAGTAGCGACCCAAAACTTTCAAAAGGGCCATTCCGATGGCCCCCAAATACTTTCGAAAGGGCCATTCCGATGGCCCCCAAATACTTTCGAAAGGGCCATTCCGATGGCCCCCAAATACTTTCGAAAGGGCCATTCTGATGGCTCCCCCCAGTACTTTCGTAGGGAGATCCTGCTTTGCCCATTCATAATTCCGACGTAGAGACCATATTCAACCGGGTGGCCGATCTGCTGGAGATTGAGGGGGCCAACCAGTTCCGGGTGCGCGCCTACCGTAACGCGGCCCGCACCGTCGGTGGATTCTCGCGCAACGTGGCCGACATGGTGGAGCAGGCAGAGGATCTGACCGAGTTGTCCGGCATCGGCGAGGACCTGGCCGGCAAGATCGAGGAAATTGTCAGGACCGGCGCCCTGGAGCAACTGGAGAAGATTGAGCGGCGCACGCCGCCGGGACTGGCCGAGCTGCTCAAGGTCTCGGGGCTGGGCCCCAAGCGCGTGCAGACGCTACGCGAGGAGCTGGAGATCACGTCTCTCGACGAGCTGGAGCGTGCCGCCGAAGAGGGGCAGATACGGCAGATCCGCGGATTTGGGGAAAAGATCGAGGCTGGGATTCTGGAGGATCTCGAGCGCGTGCGGGAGGACGAGGGGCGCACGTTGCTGATGGTAGCCGAGCAAGTGGCCGAACCGCTCGTTGACTACCTGCGGGAGACCGAGGGCGCCTCCCAGGTCGTGGTGGCAGGTAGCTACCGCCGCCGCAAGGAGACGGTGGGAGACCTGGATATCCTGGTCACCCGCGACGACGGCGCGGGAGCCATCGAGCGTTTTGTTCAGTACGAGGACGTGGCGGAGGTCGTGTCGAAAGGGGAAACCCGCTCCACGGTGATGCTGCGCTCTGGCCTGCAGGTCGACTTGCGGGTCGTCACTTCCGAGAGCCATGGCGCGGCGTTGCTGTATTTCACCGGCTCCAAGCCTCACAACATCCACCTGCGACGCATGGCGATGGATCGCGGTTTAAAGATCAACGAGTATGGGGTTTTTGAGGGGCAGGATCGGATCGCGGGCGGAAGGGAGGAGGAGATATACGCGCTCTTCGACCTGCCCCTCATCCCACCAGAGCTGCGGGAGGATCGCGGTGAGATTGAGGTGGCCCGGAACGACGCCCTGCCCGAGTTGGTCACGCTGGACGACATCCGTGGGGATCTGCAGATGCACACCAAGTCCAGCGATGGCCATGCCACGCTGGAGGAAATGGCGCGCATGGCTCAGAGCCTTGGTTACGAGTACATCGCCATCACCGATCACTCGGCTTATGTCGCCGTGACTCAGGGGTTGGACGTCGAGGCGTTGGCCCAGCAGATCGACGATATCGACCGGTTGAACGAGGAACTGGAGGGCATCGTTCTGCTCAAAAGCATCGAGGTGGATATCCTGGAGGACGGTTCGCTGGATCTGCCAGACGACAGCCTCAAACGCCTGGATCTGACCATCTGTTCCGTCCATTCCAAGTTTGACCTGTCCCGGGCGGACCAGACGGAGCGCATCATCAGGGCGATGGACAATCCCTACTTCACTATTCTGGCCCATCCTACGGGGCGCCGCATCGACGAGCGCGCGCCCTACGACGTGGATATAGAGCGGGTGATGGAGGCGGCGCTGGAGCGTGGGTGCTTCCTGGAGGTCAACGCCTACCCCGACCGCCTGGATCTGAACGACGTACACGCCAAGATGGCCAAGGACATGGGGCTCAAGCTCGCCATTTCCACCGACGCCCATCGGGTGGACGAGCTGAACTACATGCGCTACGGAGTGGGGCAGGCCCGACGGGGGTGGTTGGAAGCTCGGGACGTGTTGAACACGCACCCTTTGAGCGATCTCCGGTCGCTGTTTGAGCGGTGAGAGTGGGGGCGAGGTGGGTTGGCTGGCTGCCCGAAGGAGACGGGTTGATTGATGAGTGACGAAAAGAATATGAGACCGGACATCTCCTCGGATGACATCACATCCAGGAGCGACGCGGAGCAGGCCGTCGAGGAACTGCGCCGGGCTATCCGCTATCACAACTATCGCTACTACGTCCTCGATGATCCGGTCATCTCCGACGCCGATTATGACAAACTGATGCGCCAGCTCCAGGCGTTGGAGGAGGCGTATCCCGATATCGTGACCCCCGATTCTCCCACGCAGCAGGTGGGCGGCGAGCCGCGGGACGAACTTGGCGTAGTGGATCACCCCGCGCCTATGTTGAGCCTCAGGGCGGTCTATGACGAGGAGGACGTGCACAACTTCGACCAGACCCGCCGTGAGGAACTGGGGGAGCGCGAGGTGATCTACGTGGCCGAGCCCAAGTACGATGGCCTGGCCGTGGAGCTGCTCTACGAAGACGGCCGGCTTTCCGTGGCCGCCACACGCGGCGACGGAGATACGGGGGAGGACGTCACGCCCAACGTCAAGACCATCAAGGAGGTGCCTCTGCGGCTCGTGGATCAAGGGGACGTCTCGCCTCCAGATCGGCTGGTGGTGCGGGGCGAGGTCTACATGCGCAAGGACGAGTTCGAAGCGTTCAACCGGCAGCGGGCCGAGGCGGGCGAGCGCCAGTTTGCCAACCCGCGAAACGCCGCGGCCGGCTCGGTGCGCCAGCTTGATCCGCGCGTCACGGCCCGCCGGCCGCTGCACATATTTCTCTATCAGGCAGTGGGCGGGGCCGACCTGGGATTTGAGAACCACTGGGAAACGATGCAGGCGCTGTCCGGCTGGGGGCTGCGCGTCAACCTGGAAAAGATGCGCCGCTGTGCGGGCATCGACGAGGCCATCGACTATCACACTCGGATGGCCGCCGAGCGCGACGAACTGCCCTACGAGATCGACGGGGTCGTGTTCAAGGTGGATAGGCTGGCGGCCCAGGCCGAGCTAGGGACCCGCACGCGGGATCCCCGCTGGGCGCTGGCCTACAAGTTCGAGCCTCGCCGAGCGACGACCACGATTGAGGACATCGAGGTACAGGTGGGCCGCACTGGCCGACTGACGCCAGTGGCCCTCTTGGAGCCGGTGCACATCGGCGGGGTGGAGGTGAGCCGCGCCTCACTGCACAACCAGAGCAAGATCGAGCGCAAGGATATCCGCATCGGCGACGTGGTCCTGGTGGAGCGGGCGGGCGACGTGATCCCCCACGTGGTCAAGTCGTTCAAGGAACGGCGGGATGGGTCGGAGCGGACGTTCCACATGCCGGAAGCGTGCCCGGTCTGTGGGACCGAGGTGGTGATGAGCGCGGACAAGAAGCAGGCGCGCTGCCCCAACGTGAGTTGCCCCGCCCAGCTCCGCGAGCGTATCACCCACTTCGCCTCCCGCGAGGCCATGGACATCGAGGGGCTGGGAGAAAAGCGCGCCCAGCAGCTCATCGACGCCGGGTTAGTGGAGCGGCTCTCGGACCTGTTCCAGCTTTCGGAGGACGACCTGTTCTCGCTGGAGCGCTGCGCCGAGAAATCGGCCCGCAACATGCTGAGCGAGATTGAGGACAGCAAGAAGCAGGCCATAGACCGGTTCCTTTATGCCCTCGGCGTGCCCCTGGTGGGCGAACACGTGACGCGTGTGCTGGCCCGCCGGTATGAGACGCTGGACGACCTGATGGCCGCCTCGCAGGAGGCGCTCGAGTCCATTCACGAGATCGGCCCCGAGGTGGCTCGCAGCATCGTCACCTTTTTCGACTCGCAGCGGAACCGTCGGGTGATCCAGGAGATACGGGACGCAGGGCTCGTGCTGAAGAACCCGATGTTTGCCGGCGCCGAGGAGGAGCAGCGGAATAGCGGTTCCGCCTTGTCCGGGTTGACCTTTGTGTTCACCGGTGAGTTGGAGCGCTGGACGCGCGACGAGGTCAAGCGGTACGTCGAGCGGCTGGGCGGACGGGCCACCTCCGCCGTCAGCAGCGAGACCGACTACGTGGTGGCGGGGCCGGGCGCCGGGTCAAAGCTGGGCGAGGCGCGCGAGCGGGATGTGCCGGTGATGGACGAAGAGGAGTTCGTGGCTTTTGTGCAGGAGGCAGAATAAATGAACGTGGTTTACGCACTATTTGAACGATATCCCGATGCCCGGGAGGAGGTTGGAGAGCTGCTGGATCGGGAATACGATCAGAGTGAGATGAACGCCATCGTACAGGCCCACGTAGCCAAGGAGTATATGGATCTGGACCTGGAAAGCGTGAGCGTGAGGGTAACCGACGCGGTGGGGGAGAGGACCGCCCGGGGATTCGATCCATTCTTGGCCGCCCAGATGCCGGCGCCCGTTCCGGGCCTGGGCGAGATGTACGCCGCTGGCGAACCATCATTCTTGAAAAAGGGCCATTCTGATGGCGCCCTGGCGACGGTGATGGTCAAGACGGCTATCGCGCACGGGGGAGGTATTGAGGGCCTACAGTTCGCCCTGAACGATGCCGTGCCCGTGAGTGCGGCGCACGACTTTGCCGCCGGGGTCAGCCGGGGGGGCGTGTTGTTCTGGATTCGCACGCATGACGAGCGGGATAGTGCTGCGATGCAGACGCTCCGACGCCATGGCGGGAAATACGTCGACGACTATGTGGATTGAGCGCTCATGGCTGTGATGAGGGTCACGCGTACTATCGCCATCGACGAGAACGAGCTCGAAGAGCGGTTCTTTCGTTCTTCGGGTCCGGGCGGACAACATGCCAACAGGACTGCCACGGCGGTGCAGTTGCGCTTCGACGCGGCACATTCGCCTGCGCTCCCTGACGACGTGCGCCGGCGGCTGATCGACTTGGCCGGCAACCAGGTGACGGACGAAGGGATGCTCGTGATCGAGGCGCAGCGCTTTCGCTCCCAGCGCCGGAACAGGCGCGACGCGCGCAGGCGACTGGCGGCCTTGATCCGTCAGGCGGCCAAAAAGCCCAAGCAGCGCCGCAAGACCAGGCCCACGCGCGCCTCACAGGAGCGCCGTCTGCGGGATAAGCGCCGCCGCAGCGAGAAGAAGCGGCTGCGCAAGCCGCCTCGCGAATGGTGAGCGCAGAGGAGCGGTATGCCTGAATTGCCCGACGTCGAGGTTTTCAAGCAGTATCTGGATGCCACGTCGCTCCATCAGGAGATCGAAGAGGTGGACGTGCGCAGCCGCCAGGTGTTGGAAGGGAGCTCTGCCCGGAGTCTGCAGCGGGGACTGGAGGGGCGGTGCTTTGAGTCGACCCACCGCCACGGCAAGAATCTCTTTGCCGGTCTGGACGACGGCAACTGGCTGCTCCTGCACTTTGGCATGACGGGAGACCTGGCCTATTTCAAGCACGTCGAGGACGATCCCCGGTACGACCGGCTGCTGATCGCCTTTGCCAATGGCTACCACCTGGCCTACGTCTCTCAGCGCAAGCTGGGTGAACTGGCCCTGATCGAGAGCGTGGAGGGGTTCGTGGAGCGGAATGAGCTGGGGCCGGATGCACTGAGAGATCTGGACATCGACATGTTCAAGAATCTCGTGGCCGGACGGTGGGCTATGGCGAAGTCGCTCCTGATGGACCAGCACACTCTAGCCGGCATCGGAAACGTCTATTCCGACGAGATCCTCTTCCAGGCTGGCGTCCATCCGCGAACCAAGATCAACCAATTGGGGGAGGATGTTTTGGAGCGGGTGCACCGCGAGATAGGGAAGGTGCTGCGCCCAGCGATCGATTGCCGGGCCGAGCCAGACCAGTTCCCAGCCAATTATCTGATTCCCCATCGCCATCCTGATGGAACATGCCCTCTGTGCGGTGCGCCCGTTGAGCGGGTCAAGGTCTCGGGACGCAGCGCCTACTACTGCCCCAACCGGCAGGGGAGATCGGCCTGAGAGGGTTCGCAGCATATCACAGACATGAACAGACCATGGAGTGTTCCCACGTTACCCTGCCGGATGGCAGCGAGGAACACGTGTGCCCGCTCTTGGGTCCACCGGAGGAGCGCGCCCGTTATGCGTGGCACACGGCGATGGCGGAACTGGACGCGGCCCGCGCTCGCCTGACGGCGCTCAACCGGGGTGCGGACGAGCACGTACGCATGGCGGAGGCCAGCGTGATGGAGGCCGCCGCCCGGCGGGATGCGGCCCAGGCGCGGCTGGACATGCTGAAGGCCGGCGCTGCCGAGGAAGACGTCGCTGCCAGGGAGGCGTTTGGTGGGCATCGGCATTGCCATCATGGCTATGGTCAGCCTGGGCGGTCTGGGCGAGGGGATCACCGAGCAGATGGAAGCCTTTGCCGGCGGCGGCGTGCACCTGGTTGGCATGGAGGCCGGTGCCTCGATGGACCTGAGCACCATCGACCAGGAGAAGGTGCGGCGCATCGACCGCCTGCCCCGGGTCAGACACGCGGAAGGCTTCTTGACCGGCTATGCCCAGGTGGGCGCGTTGCCCTACTTCGTGGTTTTTGGCTACCGTCCGCGCGGCCAGATGATCGGAGATTTCCAGATTGTCGAGGGTGAGCGGCTCGCCACGTCCCGCCAGATCATCATCGGACGTGTGGCCGCCGACAACCTGGACAAGCGAGTTGGGGAGACACTGCGCGTTTTCGAGTCCACGTTTCGCATCGTGGGTATCTATGAGACCGGAGTGCCCTTTGAAGATGGCGGCGGCGTGATCAGTCTGCGCGCAGCGCAGAACCTGTTCGGCCAACCGCGCAAGGTCAGCTTTTTGGGCATCCAGGTAAAGGATCCGCTCAACGCAGAAGAGGTGATCCGGCAGATCGAGCGGCGCTTCCCCAGCGTATCGATATCCCGGGCCAGCGAGTTCAGCCAGGATGTGGTCGACCTGCAGATGATGCAGGACGCCACCTGGGCCATCGCCCTGCTCGCTCTGCTGGTAGGGAGCGCAGGGATGACGAACACGATGGTGATGAGCGTCTTTGAGCGGACGCAAGAGATCGGCGTGCTGCGTGCATTGGGTTGGTCCCGCCTGCGTGTTGTGGGGATGGTCCTGCGCGAGTCGATCGCCCTCAGTCTGCTGGGAGGCGCGGTAGGGGTCGCAACCGGGGTGGGGATGATTGGTGTGATCAATGCGTTGCCTTTTTTCGAGGGACTTGCACAGGCTACGTTCAGCCTGGGGCTGTTCGCCCAGGCCCTGTTCACCGCTCTGGTACTGGGAGCCCTTGGCGGGACCTATCCGGCCTGGCGGGCCTCCCATCTGGAGCCAGTTGAGGCGCTGCGGTATGAGTAGTGGTAGTTGCTAGACTGTTCATTGGTATAGTGGTAGTCTGATCTTTTGGCCAGTTTACCGACGATCAGTCACCGTCACCGCTTTTTAGGGAGTGAAACCTTGCCAAGTGAGATCATCGTAGAGACGCAGGATCTGGTGAAAGTCTACAGCAACGGTACAAAGGTGCGGGCGCTGGACGGGGTGGATATGCAGATTGCGAAAGGCGAGTTCGTCTCCGTCCAGGGGCCGTCCGGCTCGGGTAAGTCCACCTTGCTGAATATGATCGGGGCCCTCGATCGACCATCCAAGGGAAAGGCCCTGGTGGGCGGGCGCGACCTGGCGCAGGTGCGCGACCTGGACACGTTTCGCGCCCGCACGGTGGGCTTTGTCTTCCAGTTGCATAATCTCATTCCCACGCTCACCGCTCGCGAGAACGTCGAGGTGCCTATGGTGGGCCACCGGGGGCGTGGGGAACGGCGCGAGCGGGCCGAGGAATTGTTGCGCCTGGTGGGCCTGGGCCATCGTATGGACCACTTGCCCAATCAGCTCTCGGGAGGGCAGCGGCAGCGGGTGGCCGTAGCCCGCGCGCTGGCCAACGAGCCCGAGATCATCTTGGCTGATGAGCCGACGGGCGACCTGGATACCGAGACCGGCGCCGAGGTGGTCTCGCTGATGCAGGAACTCAACCGGGAACTGGGCTCGACGTTCATCGTTGTCACCCACGATCCCAGCGTGGCGCGCCAGGCGGATCGCATCCTGACGATGTGCGATGGCAAAATCGTCGACGAGCACCGGGTGGGCACACCGTTCGAGGAGGACCTGGCCGAGTTCCGGCGCTCCGGCCTGGGGCAGGCGATCATAGAGGGAGAGGCGGAGTCGTTGCAGCAGTTCGACACTCAGGAGGAGCGCCGGGTGTTGCAGCGGTTGTTGGAAGAAGGAGGGAGATGAGTATCAGATGAAAGTCTATCTAGTACAACACGCAGAAGCGATGTCCAAAGAGCAAGATCCGGACCGGCCGCTGACCCCTATTGGACGTCAGCATATCGAGGGAGTTGCGGACGTGGCCGCCAAACTGGGCGTAGAGATCGGGCAGATCCGCCACAGCGGCAAGACTCGCGCCAGGCAGACGGCGGAGATCCTGGGCGAGGCCCTCTCTGTCACAGAGAGTGTGGTGGCTGTCTCTGGCCTGGGGCCCCTGGACGACGTGAAGCCGGTGGCGGAGGGGCTCGAAGAGATCTCTCAGCCGGTCATGTTGGTCGGTCACTTGCCCTTTATGGAGCGTCTGGCAGGTCAGATGCTCGCCGGAGATGCCCATCAGCCCGTGATCGACTTCACGAATGCGGGCATCGTCTGCCTGGAGAAGCAGGACGGGCCCTGGCGGGCGACCTGGATCATCACGCCGGAGGTCGCGGCGGTCAAGAGACAGGTCTGAGGTAACACGTGCTGGCAATTTGTATCGACAGCCCGCTCGCATGCACTCGACGGAGGTGGGAGCCGATATGTTTGAGAATAGAAGAGAAGCAGGACAGCAACTGGCCCAAGAATTGTCTGGATACGTGGATCGCGAGGACGTGATCGTGCTGGGTCTCCCCCGCGGTGGGGTCCCGGTCGCGTTTGAGGTGGCGAAAGCGCTGGGCGCGCCACTGGACGTATTTGTCGTGCGGAAGCTTGGCTTCCCAGGGAATCCTGAGTTGGCGATGGGCGCTATCGCTTCCGGGGACGTACGCGTGATGAACCAGAATGTCGTGCGCACAATTGGCGTTTCTGACAAAGCGATCGAACGCGTGATCAAGGAGGAGAGAGAGAAGCTCAAAGAGCGCGAGGAGATCTATCGGGGGGCTCGCCCCCGCGTTGACCTGGAGGGCAAGACGGTCCTTTTGATAGACGACGGGCTGGCGACCGGCGCGACGATGCGCGCCGCGGTGCGTGCACTGCGCCAACACAACCCGGAGAAGATCGTGGTAGCCGTGCCGACGGCGCCGCCGGAGACTTGCGCAGAGTTTAAGAAGATCGTCGATGAGATCATCTGTGTTACTACACCTCGCATGTTCATGGGGGTTGGAGGGGCCTATCGGGATTTTTCCCAGACGACGAATCAGCAAGTGCGAGACATGCTGGAGAAAGCCAGCGAATTGGTTCGAGCCTAGATCCTTGGCGAATGGCGTCGAGATGGTGTCTATCAAGGTCATTCCGTCAAGGGGTATCATCCGCCATTTCTGATGAAACTAACGTTCCTGGGCACACGCGGCAACATCGACACGCGGACTCGGCGTCACCGCATGCACAGCTCGATGAAGGTCTCCTACTATGACACGAAGGTCATCATCGACTGCGGAGAGGATTGGCTAGGCGAGATTGCCAACTGGGACGCTGAGGCCATTGTAGTGACGCATGCTCATCCCGATCACGCCTTCGGCCTGAAGGACGGGGCACCGTGCCCAGTATATGCGACGGAAGCATCGTGGGAGATGATGGAGGTCTTCCAGATCGAGATGCGGCGGACGATGCCGGAACGGGAGCCCGTCCGATTCGCGAAAGGGCCGGAGTCGCCTGGGATCACCTTTCAGGCGTTCCCCGTCCTCCATTCAACGCGCGCGCCGGCCGTGGGTTACCGGATCAGTGCTGGGCGGGTCGATATCTTCTACGTCCCTGATGTGGCCTGGGTCGAGGATCGGGAGGAGGCTTTGTCTGGCATTCGGGTTTACGTGGGCGACGGGGCATCCATCACCCGCTCGCTGGTGCGCAAGCCGGGTGATGTGATCATCGGCCACGCGCCGATTCAGACGCAGCTTACGTGGTGCAAGAAACTGGGCGTGCCCCGGGCCATCTTCACCCATCTGGGGTCGGAGATTGTCGAAGGGGACGAGCGGACGCTGGGAGCGAAAATCCGAGATCTGGCTCAGGAGCGGAACGTCGATCAAGTCGAAATTGCCTACGATGGCATGGAAGTTGTGTTGCGATGATCACGTGCCATCGGAATGGCCGTCTTGAGGGTGATGGCTTGCCGGTGTTGAAGGCTTGTTGTTCAAGATGGGACAGTTCATAGACAGTAGAGTGGCCGTCGTGGCTGGTGTGATGGACATTCTCAAAGGTAGGAGGTAGGGGTGATACGTAGGCGGATACCGAGCATATTCTTGGTCTTCTTCACGGTTGTTCTGTCGACGGCGGGGTGTATCTTGGAGTGGAGCGCGATGATGCCGACAAGCGCGCCCCTCGAACCGACGGCCCCGTCCCCGCCCACTGCGACGCCGCGGCCCACTCCGATCAATGTGGCGGTGGCGATATCGCCGACCGAGGGACCGCCGGGGACCGAGGTGCAGGTCACGGTCGCGGGCTTCTCGCCGGAGACGGAGATCGAGCTGGGTGTCGGGCCGAAGAACGCGGCGTACGATGTCGTGTTCAGTCCCCGTACCAACGCTGACGGTTCTTTGACTACCCAGCTCGCTATCCCGGTGTTGGCTAAGCCGGAGGAGGAGTGGGTCTTCGTCGCGTCGACGGAGGGTGGGGCGGTCCGGGCCGTCTCGGCCCCCTTCCAGGTCACCGCGCCTCGATACGAGCCAGAGATCAGGATATCGCCGTCCAGCGGTCCGCCGGGAACCGAGGTCCAAGTCGTGGCCGAGAGCTTCCCTCCGGACACTGTCGTTGAGATCGGCGTTGGCCGCGTGAACTCGGAGTACGACGTGATCGCCACGGCTCAAACCGACGCCAACGGTCGTGTCAACACTCAGATCACGATCCCGGATTTCGTGGAGCCGGAGGACCGGTGGGTGATCGTCGTCGCGGCCGAGCATCTCCCGGTCAAGGTGGTCTCCGATGAGTTCGATGTCACGCAGGCGCCGACGCCCACCGCATCTAGCGAGGACCTCTTCACCCGTACGAACGTCTACCTGATCGCGCTGGGCGACGACGGGCAGTCCGGGAAGGAGATCGGCTGCGACGATAGCGTGGTCCCGGTCGAGGTGGAGATCGAACCCACCATCGCCCCGTTGACGGCGGCGTTAGAAAAGTTGCTGACCATCGACGGCAGAGAATACGGACAATCAGGGCTGCATAACGCGCTGTATCGCTCGGATCTAACCCTGGTCAGCGCGAGCGTCGTCGACGGTGAGGCCGTGGTCAGGCTGTCGGGGACGCTGACGCTCGGCGGAGTCTGTGACGAACCGCGCGTCCAGGCTCAACTGCGGGAGACGGTTCTCCAATATGACACGGTGGATCGGGTGTCAATTTTCGTCAACGGTTCACCGCTGGAGGAACTGATGAGAGGTGTGGAAAACTAGAAGGCCACGTCTGGCATAAGGCGTGAGTTTGTTGGTCGAAATACCATTCCGACCGGCTAAGGAGTCGCCAATGGGAGAGGTAGTCAGCAGGGGGGTTAGTACGCTTGGAAGGTTGCTGCTGCTGGTGCTAATCACCTTTTCGTTAGCAGGGAACGTCGTAGCTCAAGAGGGCGGGCCGGAGGGTTCGGTGACCGCGGGGCCGGAACCGCCTCGCCTTCTTAAGAGAGAAGCGCCGCAGCGCGAGCCTCAAACGCTTGAGCGCACGGTCATCCCCCAGGGGCTGGTCAACTCCGTCATTGAGTTGCCGGCGGAGGCCGATGCCTACATCGCCTCCGAGTGGCCGAACCAGAACTTCGGCTTGGGCGCTCTCTACCTGGGCTACCATCTGAGGGGAGAGGACAACTTCGGAGCGGAGAGGGTGCTCTTGCGCTTCGATGTGATGGGCCACATACCGCCAGGGGCGGTGATAAACGACGCTCGGCTCAGACTTCATCTGAGCTTCTCGTCGCCGGACGACGACGTATCGATGGGCACCCTTCTGCGTCGACTGGGCTCACCCTGGAACGAGAAGGGGACGGCCGGGGTTACCTGGGCCAGTGAGCCGGCCTGGAAGGAAATCTGGGCTGAGGCGGAGGTGGGCAGTGCGATCACATGGTACGAATGGGACGTCACCGACTTGGTCGAGGACTGGATCGCGGGTACGCATCCCAACCATGGCATGGAGATCATTGGCGATGAGCGGGTTCAGCAACGAGAACGGGCCTTCTACTCCCGCGAGACCACCGAGCAGTTCTATCCCCGCCTGGTGGTGGATTACACGGATTACAACGATATTGAGGCGCCGGTCGTCACCGTGGATCCACTGCCGGCGTTCTCCGGGCGGAACTTCGCCGTCTCATGGAGTGGCACGGACCCCGGCGGATCTGGAATCGCTTCTTACGACGTGCAATACCGGGTCGATGGCGGCGATTGGGCGAACTGGATCGTGGATGCTACCTTCAACTCCGCGGTCTTCGCAGCCGGTCAGGATGGCAAGTTCTATGAATTCCGGGCGCGGGGAGAGGATAGGGCCGGTAACGTGGAAACCTTCGGTGCCCCCGAGGCGAGTACGACGGTGGACGCCGAGCCGCCGACGACGTTCGTGGATCCTTTGCCCGCCATTACCAACAGCACCAGCTTTCCGGTGAGCTGGACGGGCCGGGACGACGGTTCCGGGGTTCGATACTACGACGTTCAATATCGGTTCAACAAGGGTAGCTGGATCCTGTGGCAGAACCAGACGTTGGCTGTCATCAATATGTTCACGGCGATGAACGATGGTTTCTACGAATTCGAAGCACGGGCTGTGGACGAATTTGGTTTGCAGGAGGACTTCAGAAACGAACCGGAGGCCTCGATCATCGTCGACGCGGAACCGCCCTTCGTGGTACCGCGAGTGTGGGTGCCGCTCGTTGTTTGTGGATATTGAGTTGAAGAATGAGGGGAGGAAGGAAAATATACAGATCGCCAGATTGGGATGATGGAGGGGAGCTGGTTCACGTTTCGGTGGATTCCGCCGTCATCGAGGGAAACCTTAGCTTCCCAGGCAGTGCTGAAGACATTGTCCTGTTCGCTCACGGGGCGGGGAGCAGCCGGCACAGCCCTCGCAACAACTTCGTTGCACAGGCACTGCGCGAAGGCGGGCTTGCAACGCTGCTGATTGATCTCCTGACCTCGCAGGAGAAAGAAATCGACCGCCGCACGCGGCGCATTCGATTCGATATCGACCGCCTTGCCCAGCGCGTTGTGGGGGCGACGGATTGGCTGCTGGAACAGTCGGAGACAGATGATCTGAAGTCGGTATCTTCGGCTCGAGCACCGGCGCCGCAGCGGCCCTAATCGCTGCAGCTGAACGCCCCGAGGTGGTTAGGGCCGTCGTGTCGCGCGGAGGCCGCGTCGATATGGCCGAGTCGGTCTTGAGCCAGGTGCAGGCCTCGACGCTGTTCATCGTCGGTGGAAGGGACGTTCAGGTGCTCGGCCTGAACCGACAGGCTTTGGCGCAACTAGAGACGGAGAAGCAGCTAGAGGTGATCCCCGGCGCCGGACACCTATTTGAAGAACCGGGTGCCCTGGATGAGGTGGCGCGGCTGGCGCGCGAATGGTTCCAGCGTCACCTTGCGTCCTAATCGGAGGCTTTGCAATGGAACTTGAGTTCATCAAACAACTCGTGGAGCCCGACGAAACCAGCAAAATCGTCCTGTTGGTCTTGGACGGTCTGGGTGGGCTGCCGACCAAGCCGGATGGCCTGACAGAGCTTGAGACCGCCGATACGCCCAACCTGGATGATCTGTATGGTCATTCTGCGGGGTTTCTCGCGGCGGCCCGATTGGCCCCCGGTGGACCGCGTCTACGGGCTAAGGGCTGCGGCCATCGCCCGGTATCCGATGTATCGTGGCGTGGCCCGCCTGGTGGGCATGCAGGCCCTGGGCCATAGCGAGTCGGTGGCGCATGAGTTCGACGTGCTGGAGCAGCACTGGGACGACTACGACTTCTTCTTCGTCCACCTCAAGCGCATCGACAGCGCCGGGGAGGACGGCGACTTCGACCGCAAAGTGGCGCGGATCGAGCAGGCGGACGTGCATCTGCCCCGGGTCCTGGACCTGAAGCCGGACGTGCTTATCGTCACCGGTGACCACTCGACCCCGTCGAAGATGAAGTACCATAGCTGGCATCCTGTGCCGGTGATGCTGTGGTCGGAGAACTGCCGGCCGGATGGGGTGAAGAAATTCGGCGAGCGGGCCTGCTCGACCGGCGGTCTGGGTCCTCGCATCCCGGGGGCAGATCTGATGCCCCTGGCGGTGGCGCACGCCGGACGGTTGGAGAAGTTCGGCGCGTGAATGTGAAAGGCAGCAACGGAATTCCAACTTATGCAACCAAGTCCATCTGGAATTCCAACGCATCCCTGCCATCAGGCGGTATCTTGTTGTGATACACTGAACACCAGCCCGAGAGGTCGCATATCTGAGCCCCTGATACATACAATTAGGAGTGAGATCAGTCCATGAGAGAACGAGATCAGCCCCAATCAAATCCGCCTGAAGACCCAGGCGCGAGCGAAGCCGATGCCGAAAACGGTATCCAGAAGCCCTGGACCCTCTCCGTCGATGAAGTGCTCCAGGCGCTCGATGTCCCCGTTGATGAGGGCCTCGACGCGGAAGAAGTTCAACTGCGGCGTAAGCGCTACGGTCAAAACCGACTCCGTTCCGCAGAGAAGAGGAGCGCATTAGACATCCTGGTGGAGCAGTTCAAGAGCGTGATCGTTGCCTTGCTCGCGGTGGCGTCGATCGTCTCTTTTTCGTTTGGCGAAGTGGTCGAGGGCATCGCTATCGGCGTGGTGATCCTGATCAACGCCGCGATCGGTTTCGTCACGGAACTCCGAGCCGTCCGGTCGATGGAGGCGCTGCAGGAACTGAGCCAGGTTAGCTCCAAGGTCCGCCGTGGAGGACAGGCGAAGGAGGTGCCGGCCGAGGACATCGTCCCGGGCGACATCGTGCTGGTCGACGGCGGGGATGTGGTGACTGCCGATCTGCGACTCTTCGAGGCCTCCAAGCTGCAGGCCAATGAATCGGCCCTGACGGGCGAGTCTGTACCCGTTGGCAAGCAGACCGATCCTGTTGAGGAAGAAACGCCGCTCGCGGAACTCCACAGCATGCTATTCAAGGGCACGGCGGTGACCCGGGGTTCAGGCAAGGGCGTCGTGGTGGCGACTGGCATGGACACGGAGCTTGGCCACATCTCGTCCCTCGTCGAGGAGGCGGAGGAGGAGATCACGCCCCTGGAGAGGCGACTCAGCCAGTTGGGCCATCGTCTCATCTGGGTCACGCTGGGCATCGCGGCTCTGGTGACCATCTCGGGCGTGCTGAGCGGCAGGGACCTGTTTCTGATGATCCGGTCGGGCATCGCCCTGGCGGTGGCTAGCGTTCCGGAGGGGCTGCCCATCGTGGCGACCGTCGCTCTGGCGCGGGGCATGTGGCGCATGGCGCGCCGCAATGCCGTTGTCAACCAACTCTCGGCGGTGGAGACGCTCGGGTCGACGAACGTGATTCTGACCGACAAGACGGGCACGTTGACCGAGAACCGTATGACGGTCATACACCTGTTGCTGCCCTCCGCTGAGGACACCTCATCTCAGATTGATGTCACCGGCGAGGGGCTTGAGACGGAGGGCCAGTTCAGCCAACAGGACGGCAGCGTCGTGGATCCGAATGAGCACGAACTCCTCCGCCGAGCGATCGAGGTGGGTGTGCTCTGCAACAACGCCTCCCTGCGGAAGGACGAGGCGGATGAGGGACCCTCGTCCATCGGCGAGCCCACCGAAGTCGCGCTGCTCGTGGCCGGAGCCAAGGCCGGTATTGATCGCCATGCGCTTATGGACGACATACCGGAGGTCCACGAGGAGGCTTTTGATCCCCAGGTCAAGATGATGGCTACCTTTCACCAGCGCCGGGATGGAGACGGGTACCTGGTGGCCGTGAAGGGCGCCTTGGAATCGGTCATCGAATCATCCACCCACGTTTTGACCGAGGAGGGAAGGCGGGAGCTAACGGATGAGGATCGACAGAGGTGGACGCAGCGGAATCACGAGATGGCCGAGAAGGGGCTGCGTGTCATCGCGACGGCGAGCAAAACCGTCAACTCCGCGGATGAGGGCCCGTATCAGGAATTGACATTTCTCGGGCTCCATGCCCTGCTCGATCCCCCGCGCAGTGATGTGCGCGATTCGATCGAGGCGGCACAAAGCGCGGGTTTACGGGTGGTGATGATCACGGGCGACCAGCCGGCCACGGCCCGCAACGTCGCGCATGCTGTCGGGTTGGTGGATGACCCCGGCGCGGATGTGGTCCACGGCGGCGACGTGGGCGACCTCAAGGATTTGAGCGCGGAACAACGGGAACACGTGATGCGCACTCCCATCTTCGCGCGGGTGAGCCCGGAGCAGAAGCTGGACTTAATCGCGCTCCATCAGGAGGACGGTGCCATTGTGGCGATGACGGGCGACGGTGTGAACGACGCTCCAGCGCTGAAGAAGGCGGACATCGGCGTGGCGATGGGACAGCGCGGCACGCAGGTGGCGCGGGAAGCGGCCGATATGGTGCTGAAAGACGACCGCTTCTCCACCATTGTCGCCGCCATCCAGCAGGGACGCACGATCTTCAACAACATCCGCAAGTTTGTGCTCTATTTGCTCTCGTGCAACGTCGCCGAGATCATCGTCGTCGGGTTGGCCTCGCTGTTGAATGCGCCCTTGCCGATCCTGCCGCTGCAGATCTTGTTCCTTAATCTGGTCACGGACGTCTTCCCGGCACTCGCCCTGGGCGTCGGCAAGGGCGATCCCCATATCATGGAGCGCCCCCCGCGCGATCCAGAGGAGCGGGTGCTGATGCGCCAACACTGGATGGGAATCATCGGGTACAGTTCGGTGATCAGCGTCGCGGTGCTGGGTGCGCTGGCTATTTCGGTACTGTGGATGGGCATGGAGGAAGCACAGGCGGTCACAATCTCATTCCTGACACTCGCCTTCGCGCAGTTATGGCACGTGTTCAACATGCGCGATCATGATACCGGTGTCTTCAACAACGATGTCACCGAGAATCCCTGGATCTGGGGTGCGTTGGCGCTGTGCACAGTGTTGCTGCTGCTGGCGGTCTATGTGCCGGGCCTCGCCGACCTGCTACAAGTGAACAATCCCGGCGTTGAGGGATGGGCGCTGATCATAGGTATGAGCGTGATCCCCTGGTTTGCGGGCCTTATCATCAAGGCAGTCGACGGTATGCAGATTACGACTTGACGACTTTCACATGTGGAAGGGAAGGAGCTGCCGGGCGTGACCGCTTTGGAACCGTACGGTAGACTATGTTTGCGAGAGGAGATGCCATATGAGTCTAGAACTCGCGAGTGCGGCGTTCGAGTCGGGGGGGACGATTCCCGCCCTATACACGTGCGAGAGAGAGGACGCTTCGCCGCCACTGGCCTGGCGCGGCGTTCCGCGTGAGGCGCGAAGTCTGGTGCTGATCTGCGACGATCCCGATTCGACGAACGGCCCCTGGTCCCATTGGGTGCTGTACGGCATTCCGACCGATAGGGATGACCTGGGGGAGAACGTCCCGCTGGAGGGGCGCCTCTCCTGGGGTGGGATACAGAGGCGCAACGATTTCGGGAACCCCGGCTATGGCGGCCCTTGTCCGTCCCCGCCTGGTTCGACGCACCATTACCACTTTCGGCTGTACGCGCTGGACAAACCGTTGAACCTGCTACCCGGTGCTACGCGCCAGCAGGTGCTGGAGCGCACCCGGGGTCACATTCTGGAACAGACCAAGTTGATGGGTCTGTACACACGTAGCTAGCGAGAAAGGAGCTAGACATGACAGAGAAAGAAGCGTATCGTGAGAAGGTTGAGGCACAGCTTGAATCGCTGGACGCGCGGATCGATCTCCTGAAGGCCAAGGCAAAGGAGGCCAAGGCCGACGCCAAGATGAAGTACGAGGAGCAGTTCGAGAATCTCCGCCAGAAGCGGCAGACCGTGCGCACCCGGCTCGACGAGCTCGGAGAAAAGGGTGAGCAGGTCTGGAAAGAGCTCAAGTCGGGTGTCGAAGATGCACTGGATGACCTCCAAAACGCGATCGACAGCGCCGTCGCCCAGCTCGAAGCCTGAGGGCGCCGTTGGGTGACGTCTGGGTGTGAGCTGGGTTGCCAGACTCACAGGCAAGGCTGGGACCGCTCTATGGACCGGTTGAGCAGGTGGTACGATCTCCTGGCTGAGCCCTTGAAGAGGTCGTTCCGGGAAGCTGGCCTGCGGAAGCTGGCTATCCGGAATGGCGAGCGTGTTCTTGAGATTGGCTTCGGAACGGTACATGCCCTGGGCAACCTGGCTCGCTCCGCCGGTTCCGGCGGCCGGGTCTGGGGAATCGACATATCGCATCCAATCAGTTTTCAAAGGGCCATTCTGATGGCACGCCATCGGTCTTCAAAGGGCCATTCTGATGGCACGCCATCGG
>Ga0180434_10001837_pt1 | contig 29562 bp, 24 predicted proteins | sample SS_ome_7_FD_132453 | JGI IMG/M metagenome (GOLD analysis project Ga0180434, IMG submission 132453) | Hypersaline lake sediment archaeal communities from the Salton Sea, California, USA - SS_1_D_2 metaG | ecosystem: Environmental > Aquatic > Non-marine Saline and Alkaline > Hypersaline >... | reverse complement strand
GTGTGGGCACGGCGCCACCTCTGCCCCTGACCGGTAGCTCCAACCTCAAGAAGGTTATCTCACGGGTGCGGCACTGGATTCACGGGTTTGCGTGTCATTGCCAGTCCTGCTGAGGAAGGACGAAGGAATCTCGTCTCCGTTTCGGAGGACTACCGCGGCTGGTGGACCGCCCCGGGGCCGGCACCCTCCTCGCAATCCCTCGTATCCATCGCCATAGACGCCACGAGGTGTGAAAGTACCTTTGCGACGTCTGACGAAAGGAGTCCGTCCGTCATTGGCGCCCCGAGCCCGATCCGGTATTCTCATAGCGATGACAGACAAGCTTGCTCCCGAAGAACCCACGAATTCAGGTCCCACCTCTATGGTTGACAGCCAGTCGCGGATGCCATACCATTGGCAAAAGGAGCAGAATGCGCCCGGGGGACAACACCACATGACAAGCCGGATCACTCAGACCAGGCAGGCAGCAAAGCGCCTGACCACCAGGCCCCAGGAAGCCTGGTGCTTCTCCAGTCCGGCGCACACGCGGGCGTAGTCAGGCGAGCGGGCAGGCAGGGAGTACCGGGCCCAGGGAGATGCAACTCCTGGGCCCTTATCGTATCGCCAGGGTGTAGATCTTCCGCACCACGGTGGTCGAGAGGAAAGAACCATGGGAACCAAGATGAAAGTGGGAGTTGTCGGCGCTACCGGCATGGTAGGCCAGAACTACGTACGGCTCCTCAGTGGGCACCCCTGGTTCGAGGTCATGCATCTGGCGGCATCACCGAGGTCGGCGGGAAAGCGCTACCAGGACGCCGTGGCAGGACGCTGGCACATGCCCGTGGACATACCCGAAGAAGTCAGACAGATGAGGGTGGGGGATGCCAGCGCGGTTGACGAGGCCGCTCGCAGGTGCAGCCTGGTGTTCTCGGCAGTGGAGATGGACAAGCAGGCGGTAGCGTCACTGGAGGAGCAGTACGCCGCCGCGGGAGTGGCGGTGGTCTCCAACAACTCGGCCCACCGCCACACCGAGGACGTCCCCGTGGTCATCCCCGAGATTAACCCCGGCCACTTGGACGTGCTTCCCGAACAGAGGAAGAGACGCGGATGGAACCGTGGTTTCATCGTGGTCAAGCCAAACTGCAGCATTCAGAGCTACATGCTGCCCGTCTACGCGCTACTTGCCGCCGGGCACGCCGTCAGCAGCCTGGTGGTCACCACCCTGCAGGCGCTGTCAGGAGCTGGCTACCCCGGACCTTCCGCACTGGACATGATTGACAATACCATCCCCTACATCTCGGGAGAAGAGGAGAAGTCCGAAATCGAGCCCAGGAAGATACTGGGCAGCATACGTGATGGCCGGTTCGTGCTGGACGATGCCATCAGTATCTCGGCACACTGCAACCGCGTCGCGGTATCGGACGGGCACACCGCCTGCGTGAGCCTGAAATTCCTGGGGCAGAAGCCGGGGCAGGAAGATGTGCTGAGCATCTGGCGCAGGTTCCGGTCCCTACCGCAGGAGCTGGGACTACCCTCGACACCGTCTCAGCCGCTCGTGTACCGCGACGAGATTGACCGCCCGCAACCCAGGAAGGATCGCGATGCCGGCGGAGGTATGACGGTCACCGTCGGCAGGCTGAGGGACTGTAACGTCCTGGACTACCGGTTTGTGGGGCTGCACCACAACACGGTGAGGGGAGCCGCGGGCGGTTCCATCCTGATAGCGGAGCTACTGAAATCCCGGGGATGCATTGGCTAGCGCCCGGCCATGCTTTTATGCCCGGTGGCGTCTATGGCGATTGGCATGAGGAATTGCGGGCCCGCCTCTAGCGGGCACGGCAATCCCAGCAAATCACTGGAGCTTGCTTCAATTCGCTCGTAATGGTAGTCTGCCCATCCAGGTACAGAAAGCACCACGCGGTAGGCCTGTTGTCAGCCCGCCAGCCATAGAGTATCATGGGAAGCACATTGCCCGAATACTGCCCTGAAGGAGGTACTGCCATGAACCTGGAAACCGTGCTATACGATGTCAAGGACAACATCGCCAGGATCACCATGAACCGCCCGGAGAAGCGCAATGCTCTGAACCACCAGCTGCTTAGTGACCTGGACGCCGCCTTCCACGAGGCCGATAATGACCCCGATGTGAGGGTGGTCGTACTGGCCGGCGCCGGCCCATCCTTCAGCGCCGGCTATGACCTGACAGGGAGCCCGTATACCAGTGTCCCCGAGGGCTTTGACCAGTGGACGCGCGGCAACGCCCTGAGAACGCTGCGCGGCATCAGCGAGCGCTACCTCATGATCATGAACCTGACCAAACCGGTAATCGCAAAGGTCCACGGGTACTGCGTGGCCGCCGGTTGCTACCTCCAGATGTGCTGTGACATGGCCATCGCCGCCGAGGATGCCGTGCTGGGCCATCCGGCCACCAGGGGCGGCGGTGTCAGCAGCATGCCTCTGTGGGTAACCTATCTTGGCCTGCGCAAGGCCAAGGAGCTGCTGATGACCGGCAAGCTGATCAGCGGCAAGGAGGCGGAGCGCATCGGCCTGGTGAACATGACCGTCCCCGCAGACAAGCTGGAAGAGGAAGTGATGAGTAACGCCCGCCTAATGGCGGAAGTACCGCCGGACGGCATGATCATATCCAAGGAAGCTCTCAACACCCACGCCGAGATACTGGGCAGAGGCGCTCTCTTCGCCTATCACCGCCAGCTCAACGCACTCGGGCGCGTGGGGGGTGGCCGGAGAGACCCGCAGGACGTCCAGGCGAGGATTGCAGCGACACGCCGCCGTGCCAGGGAACAGACCCCCTGATCCATCTCACGGAGCCTGCCCGGTACCGCCCCCGGCGGGCACACCAAACCATGGCGCGCATCGCCGGCCGGGAGCTCGGGGCGCCTCAGCGAGAATCCTCCGTGCGTTGCTCTGCCCTGAGGCCAACACGGACCCACCGGCCACGAGGAAGTGGCCAGGAAAGGTGGCACCCCGGTGACAGTGGCCGTGGCGATCATCGGTGGGATACTGATGCTGGTGGGACTGGCAGGCGTGGTCCTGCCGGTTCTTCCCGGTATCCCCCTGGCATGGGCCGGACTCTTCATCTACGCCATCGGCACTGGCTTCGAACGTATCTCCATTCCGACCACGGTGGTGTTTGCCGTCCTCACCCTGCTTGCCCTGGCACTGGACTTCCTCGCGCCGATGATAGGTGCCAGGAAATACCAGGCAAGCCGCCCGGGAGTCTTCGGGGCCTTCATCGGCTTTGCGGTGGGGGTGTTCACGCTCGGGGTGTGGGGGGTTATTCTGGGACCATTTCTGGGTGCACTGGCGGGGGAGCTGCTGGCAACGAGAGAACCGGGCCGCGCCTTCCGCTCCGCCCTGGGTGCCCTGGTGGGCTTCCTCGCGGGTACGCTGGTCAAGATCGTGATTATTCTCACGATGCTGGGGTTCTTCGTGGTTTCCCTGTTCTAGCCGGTTTCCGGTATGAGCACCGGCCCGAGACGCCGGGTGAAGCCGCCCGGGTTCTCAGACGGTCCAGCGCATCAGGAATGCGCCCCAGGTGAAGCCGGAGCCGAAGGCGGCGGCCAGAAGCATCGAGCCCTTCGTCAGGCGTCCGTCCTGGCGCGCCTCGCAGATGCAGATCGGTATTGTGGCCGCGGTGGTGTTGGCGTAGCGGTCGATATTGGATACCACCTTCTCCTCGGGCAGACCCATCCGTGCCGCCACCATGTTGGTGATGCGCTGGTTGGCCTGGTGGGGAATGAACAGGTCCACGTCCTCAATGGTGTGGCCGGTCTTCTCCAGCACCTCGTTCATGGACTCGCAAAAGCGGGGGATGGCGTGCTTGAAGACGGCCCGGCCGTCCATCTTTGGGTAATGCTCCGCCCGCTCCATTATCTCAAGGTTGATGCGGCCGCGGACATTGCCATAGGGCGCGGGCAGCCAGAGCTTGTCATAGTGCTCCCCCTCGGCGTGAAGCACGAAGTCGAGCACCCCCTCCTCGTCGCTTTCGGTAGGCGCCATAATCACCGCTCCGGCACCGTCGCCGAACAGCACGGCCACATCCCGGCCCCGCGTGGTGAAGTCCAGGCCGGTGGAGTGCACCTCGGCGCCAACCACCAGGATGTTGTCGCACCATCCGCTGCGGATGAAGCGATCGGCAATCGCCACCGAGTAAACGAAGGCAGTGCACTGCTGGCGCACGTCCAGGGCAGGGATTGTGCCGAAGGGCATCTTGCTCTGGAGGATACAGGCCGAGCCGGGGAAGAACACGTCCGGATTGAGTGTCCCGAAGATGATCATGTCTATGTCTTCCCTGGTCATGCCGGCGTCATCCAGGGCGCGCTGCACCGCCACCACGGCAAGGTCAGCCGCCCCGATACCATCTTCAGCGATATGGCGTTGCCTGATGCCCGTGCGCTCTCGTATCCACTCGTCCGAGGTATCCATCATCCTGGTCAGGTCATCGTTGGTCCAGATGTCAGGGGGCACATAGAAACCGCTACCGACAATGGTGGACCCTCGCATCACTCCACTCTCCTTGCAGCAGGCCACGCTGGGTAATGCCCTATTGTATCGGAGGAAGTCCTCCACTGCAAGGAATGCCTCTGTCCAGGGGGCCCACCCCGCGGGCAACACGGGCTTTGGCACGTCCGGCAGACCGTGATAGAATACAGGCAGTCCCGAAGACCACTCTCCGGAAACGTCACCGGGGCCACCCCGATGGAGGTCAGTCGTGTATTCGGACTCGCACTGCCACCTGGATGCCGTCAGTGAAGGGCAGCGACCCCGCGTTATGGCCCAGGCCGCTGCCGAAGGGGTGGTCCTGATGCTCACCACCGGGATCGACCTCGCCACCTCCCGTCAGGGTGTGCGCGTCGCCCGGGAGTACCCGTCAGTATACGCGGGCATCGGGTATCACCCATCGCGGGCTGTTCCTGCCCCAGAAATCCCTTACCGAGAGCTAGGGGAGCTTGCCGGGAGTGAGCGTGTGCTGGCTGTGAGCGAGATCGGCCTCGACTTCTCCTGGCCGGGCGCGCCCGACCGTGAGACACAGGAGTGCTGCTTCCGGAGGCACGTCCAGCTTGCCACCGAGCTATCGCTGCCGGTGCAGCTTCATGTCGGCGGGGCGCACCGGGAAGCGTACCGGATACTACAGGAGGAGAACGCCTTCAGACTGGGCGGGGCCATCCACGAGCAGGTGCTCACCGAAGCAGACCTGGAAGTCTGGCTGCCAACCGGTTTCTACCTGACGGTCGGGATGACGGTGCTGCAGACTGGCGCCGACTCCGAGGAGCTGGCGCGGGTCGTACGACGCATCCCCGACGACAGACTTCTGCTGGAGACCGACACCTACAGTGACCCCGGAGAGGGTGAGCTGGTGGGACCGGCCCGGGTGAAGCTCGTGGCCGCGAGGGTCGCCGCCATCAGGGGCACCACCCCGGAGGAGTTGGGCAGGATGACCACCAGCAACCTGAGGAGGTTCCTCGGGCTGACCGGCTAGCCGTGCGCACAAGCGGTGCCAGGGCCTGCAGCCGCCAGGTTGCGAGCGGCACCAGGCTCAGGCTAGACTAACTCACTACACGGATGAAAGGAGAGAATATGCCTGGTACTGGTTCTGGCGAAGAGCAATCGGGCAGGAAGCAGGTCTCGCTGGACGAAAGAAGGCTGGAGCTCCCCGACCGGCTTCCGGGCAACCGCTGCCGGGACTGCGGGGAGGTGTACTACCCCCGGCGGGTACGATGCTCGCACTGCACCTCGACCAACCTGGAGGACATATTCCTGGCCCCCAGGGGCAAACTGGCCACGTACACCACCCTGACCCTGGCACCCCCCGGCGCCGCCGTCGAGGCGCCCTACAGCATCGGCAGGATAGTCACCCCCGAGGGTGCCCACGTGACCGCCGTACTCACTGAACCCGATCCCGCCAGGCTGAAGATAGGCATGGAAATGGAGATGGTGGTGGAAAAAGTGCAAGAGGACGACCTGGGCAACGATGTCATCGCCTACAGGTTCAGACCCGCCTAGTGTCCTGTTTGCAGAGTTCGCTGAGTAATTCCGGTGGTTCTAGCCATGGGTCTTCTGCAAATCACCATTCCGGCGCAAGCCGGAATCCACTTCCCCCACCCCACCTGGATTCCGAGTCAAGTTCGGAATGGTTATCCAATAATGGTCTCGCGCGGAACAATCCTTCCACGTATTTCAGTTACAGGACACTAGGGAACACGGCCTTACCGTGATGAGTCGACCGGAAAGGAGGGAGTGAAGGTGGGTATAGGAGGAGATAGAGAGGTAGTCATACTGGGGGTGGGGATGCACCCCTTCGTGAAGGACTCCGGCAAGAGCTACCCTCAGCTGGGACAGGTGGCGATATCCGCCGCCCTGGAGGAGTCCGGCGTCCCCTTCAAGGACGTGGAGGCCGCCTACGTGGGCCACTGCTACGGCCCGCTGGGGACCGGCATGAGGGTAGTCCAGGAGTTCGGCTGGACGGGGATCCCCATCGTCAACATGGAGGTGGCCTGCACCAGCGCCACGCAGGCGGTTTTCCGCGCCGCCTACGAGATATCCACCGGCCTTTACGACGTCGTCCTGACCGTGGGCGTGGACAAGCTCCCCCGGGGACTTCTCGGCGGGGCCTCGGAAGCAGGTAGCTGGGACGCAGTAATGGGCCTGGTGGTAATGCCCGCCATGTACGCCCTGGGTATCCGCGGCCACATGGAGGAATACGGCACCACCTACGAGCAGCTCTGCAAGATATCCGTCAAGGAGCACAAGAACGGCGCCCTCAATCCCTACGCCCTCTACCAGAGAGAGATGACCCTGGAAGAGGTCAAGGCCGGGCGCATGATAGCCTTCCCGATAAACCTCTTCATGTGCTCCCCGAACTGTGATGGCGCCACCGCCGCCGTCCTCTGCACAAAGGAGAAGGCCAGGCAGTATACCCGCGAGACGCCCATCACCATAGCCGGCTGGGCAATCGGCTCACCCTCCTATACCCGTGCCGGTGACGAGGAAGGCGGTCTCAAGGGACTGGGCAAGCAGGCATTCGAGAGGGCAGGACTGGGCCCCGAGAACGTGGACGTGATGCAGGTGCATGACGCCTTCAGCCCTGCGGAGATCACCATCCCCGAGTCGCTCGGCTTCATCCCCGTCGGTGAAGGGGGGCGGTGGATAGACGAGGGGAGGACGGAAATCGGTGGAGAGCTTCCCATCAACACCGACGGCGGCCTGGTGTCCTTCGGGCACCCCGTGGGGGCCACCGGCATACGGCAGATAGCCGAGCTGATCTGGCAGATGAAGGGTCAGGCGGGACCGAGACAGGTGGAGGGACCGCCCAAAGTGGGCTTCCAGCAGAACTCCGGCCTGGGCGGTAATGCCATCGGCATATATACCAGGTAGCACCGGCACGCCGGAATCGCCGGGCAACAGGATGGCGATAACATTGGACACCGCCACACCGATGAACTACGACTTCGACACCGTTATTGACCGTCGCAACACAAACTCGGTCAAGTGGGACCTCGCCCGTGAGCGCTTCGGCCTTGAGGGAGTCCTGCCCATGTGGGTGGCAGACATGGACTTCCGCACTCCCCAGCCGGTGGCGGACTCACTCAAGCGGATGGTGGAGACCGGCGTCTTCGGGTACAGCACTGTCCCTGAGTCCTACTACCGGGCCGTCAGCGCATGGCTCAGAAAACGCCACGGCTGGAACACCGAGCACGATTGGATCGTACTCACCCCCGGAGTGATGACCGGGGTTCACATTGCCATCAAGGCGTTCACATCACCGGGGGACAGAGTCATCGTGCACACCCCGACCTACTACCCCTTCTTCCGGGCAATCACCAACAACGGCTGCGAGATACTTGACAGCCCCATGCGGGTCGAAGGCGGCAAGTACAAAATCGACTTCCATGATCTCGAGCGCCGCATTGACCGCCGGACCAGGCTGACTATCCTGTGCAGCCCCCACAACCCGATAGGCAGGGTGTGGGAGAGAGAGGAGCTGATGGAACTGGGGCAGCTTTGCCTGGACCGTGACATCACCGTCGTGTCCGACGAGATACATAGTGACATCGTCTATGACGGCTTCAAGCACATTCCTTTCGCCTCCATCTCAGAGGCCTTCGCCAGCAGGTCAGTAGTCTGCACCGCCGCCAGCAAGACCTTCAACCTGCCCGGTCTGAGGACCTCGGGCATCATTATTCCCAACGGTAGCCTAAGAGAGACCTTCACCGAAACACTGCGTACCTGCGGTATCAGCTCGCCGAATATGCTCGGAGTGGCCGCCACCGAGGCGGCTTACCGGTTCGGTGAGCCCTGGCTCGACGAGCTTCTCCACTACCTGGAGGGAAACCTGGACCTGCTCGAGAAGTACGCCGCCGAGAGCATCCCCGGGCTGAGAGTGACCCGGCCGGAGGGTACCTTCCTCGCCTGGCTCGACTTCAGGGGGTGCGGCATTGATGCCGAGAGACTGGGTAGCTTCGTGCGCGAGGAAGCCAGGGTCGGCCTGCAGCCGGGCACGCTCTTCGGCTGCCGCGAAGAGGGCTTCGAGCGGATGAACATCGGCTGCCCTCGGTCGCTCCTGGAAGAGGGGCTGAAGAGAATTGCCGAGGCGGTGAGACGCCTGCGTGCTCGCTAGCACAGGCAGGTTGAGCCACGAACGCACCCGCAAGGAAGGCCCGGTTGCCCTGGTACCAGGGCAACCGGGCCTTCCATTCGCCTCACGCTCTGCGACCTATCAGGCACCCGGGTTCAGCACCCGCCCCACGAACAGGACCGTGCCCGTCTCCCTGTCCCTGATCAGGAAGATGAACGGGTGGTCAAGGGTTACCTCAACAGGAGCCACAGGCATCCCCTTGAGCGAGACCACCACCGCGGTGGCAGCAGCAGCTTCGGTACCGGCCTCATCCACGGACACGAACGCCTTGTGGATAACCTCGTCTATGAACAGGTCAGCCCGGCCGGTTATGCCAGAGAGATCGGCGTCCATGGAGAAGGCCAGGGGCATTCCCATTGCCACCAGGGTCTTCTTCAGGCTGAAAGCCGAATCGAACTCAAACCGGGGCATGGTGAGAATGACATTCTGCTGCTCCAGGCCGCCGATCACAGCTGCCACCTGCCCCGCATCAAGGCCGGACTCAAACGCCCTGAACCGCTCCGTCTCCGGTAGCAGGATAACCATGGACAACTCGTTCCCGTCGTAAGGCAGCTCAACCGCCTGCCAACCTTCACCCTCGGCATACCCGAACATCTCGGTCTGCCCCATCATTGGCACAGTGACAGTGCCGCCGTCCAGGAGATGGAATGTCCCGTCCTCGGTTCTACCCTCCTGGAACGGGTACAGCCAGGCAGCGTTGAAGTAGATAGCGTTGGTGAGGACCAGGCGGGTGATCGCCTTGATGACCCCTGGCGGTATCAGGTCCTCGATCCTCTCCTCGGTCTGCTCGCTCACCCAGTCGTTGATGATGCGGCGGCATTCCTCGGGGTCTGCGGCGAAGTCCAGAGGTCTCAGGCCGGCTCCGTAGTTCTCCGCCAGAACGTCCAGAAACGTGGGGAGAAAGTCATAGTCCTGCTGCCCCCAGAGCGCGTTCACGATACTAAGCCGGAATCCCTCGTCGTCCTTGCCCTGGGCACCTTCTCCGCGAGCGGCCAGCTCCTGGTCCAGGGCATTGAAAGCCGGGTGGAGCCGCTCCTGCGGCAGGGTATAGTGAAGCGTGTCCGCCATCTCCTGGGCCGTCTCTCCACGGGCACCCGCGTAGGTCATGGCCAGTGCCAGCGAGATGCTGTAAGGAGAATAGAAGACATTCTCCCCACCTTCGCTGAGTTGCCGGTACAGGTCGAAAGCGAAGGCAGTGTTTCCATCCACCAGGATAGCAAGGTCATCCTGGGGCACATGAGGAGAGGTCACCCGCGCCTTCTCTGACTTGACCAGCGCAGCCGCCTGTGGCTCACCGCAGGCCGACAGGCCCAGAAGCACCACCGCCATCAGCGTCAAGAGCAGCACTCTTCTCATCTCGGCACCTCCAAATCACCTTTATCACCAGAGTATACGTCCTCCAGACCAGAGTATCACGTTATACGCGTCCAGGAAACCGGGACGATACAGGAGTGCATGACCCGTGTCCCCTTTGACTCGCCCGACGGTTTCCCTATACACTCATGGTCAGAAGCGGAATCGCCAAATCGATCGGAGCAAGCATTGGAAGAACACCACGGACTGGGTGGCTACCGGGCACTTGACCTGACTGATGAGAAGGGATTCCTCTGCGGCAAGATACTAGCTGACCTCGGCGCCGAGGTTATCAAGATCGAACCGCCCGGAGGCGACGCGAGCCGGGGTCTCGGCCCTTTCTACCATGATGACCCACACCCGGACAGGAGCCTGCACTGGTGGGCCTACAACACCAGCAAGCGGGGCATCACGCTGGACCTGGCCGCCGCCAGTGACCGCAAGGTCTTTATGCGCCTGGTGGAGCGCTCCGACTTCCTGATCGAGTCCTTCACCCCCGACCACATGGCCGAGCTGGGCCTCGGCTACGAAGAGTTGGCCAGAGTCAATCCCGGGATCATCCTGGTGTCAATCAGCGCCTTCGGCCAGGAGGGTCCGTACTCGCGCCACCGGGCGCCGGATCTCGTGTGCCAGGCTCTCGGCGGCATCCTCTACCTCACCGGCGACCCGGACCGCCCGCCGCTGCGGATAAGCGTACCGCAGTCCTACCTGAACGCCGCCAATGACGCCGCCACCGGAGCGCTTATCGCGCTGTGGTACCGCGAGCGCACCGGGCTCGGGCAGTGGGTGGACGTCTCTGCCCAGGAGTGCGTGGCCTGGCAGGGCTTCTCCAATCAGACGTTCTGGCACATGCGCCAAGAGAAACCGACACGCGAAAACCAGGTGCACAACATGCTCTCGGTGGGACGGCCCACCGTCCCCGATTTCTACCAGTGCAAGGACGGCTTCGTGCTCTTTACCCCCGAGAGAGGACGCAACGGCAGACGCACCCGGACTCTGGTCGAGTGGATGCAGGAAGAGGGAGCCTGTCCCGCTATCCTCAGCGAATACGACTGGGAGGAGACGGCGGCTCCTCCGGAGGACCTGACGGAGGAAGAGCGGCAGCAGCGCATACTTGAGATGGTGGAGTCCGCCATGGAGATGCGCGAGCACTTCCAGGCCTTCTTCCTGACCAAGACCAAGGAGGAGCTGTTCCAGCAGGCGGTGGAGCGAGGATTCCTCCTGGGCCCGCTCAACACTATCGAGGAAGTCTCCCGGTTGACCCAGTTCCGGGCCAGGGGGTTCTGGCAGAAAGTGGAGCACCCCGAAGTCGAGGAGAGCCTTTCCTACCCCGGCGCCGCTTTCCGGATCACCGGTGCCCCCTACCACATCCGCAGCCGCGCGCCCCTCCTGGAAGAGCACAATCACGAGGTCACCTCCCTCCTGTCCCGGCAGACACCCCACCGGAAACCCATCTCCGAGGAGGTGGACTCCAACGAAGCGTTCAGAGACCTGAAGATTCTGGACTTCACCTGGGTCACGGTCGGACCGCGCGCAGTCCGCTACTTCGCCGATCACGGGGCCACCGTGATCAAGGTGGAAGCACCTGACCGGCCGGACATCGGGCGCCTCATCCCTCCCCTCAAGGACATGGTGGCGCACCCTGACCACAGCGCCTGGTTCTGCCTTTACAACGCCAACAAGTACGCTATCACCCTGGACCTCAACCGGCCCGAAGGGCTCGACCTGGCAAGACGGCTCGCCTCCTGGGCAGACGTTCTCATCGAGTCCTTCCGGCCGGGGGTTATGGAGCGGTTCGGGCTCGGCTACGAGCGGCTCCACGAGGTCAACCCCGGCCTGGTGTACGCCAGCACTTCCATGTTCGGGCAGACCGGGCCGTACCGGGGCTACGCCGGTTTCGGCCACCATGCCGCCGCGATAACCGGCTTTGATCTGCTCACCGGATGGCCGGACCGGGCACCATGCGGAGCTTTCTGGGCCTATACTGACCACATAGCTCCCCAGATGCTCGTCACCGCCATAGTCACTGCGTTGCTGGAGCGCAGCCGTACCGGACAGGGCCAGTACATCGACCAGTCCCAGAACGAGAGCGCATTGCATCTCCTCGGCATACCGCTACTGGACTATGCCGCCAACGGCCAGATTGCCGGGCGGAACGGCGGCAGAGACCAGCACGCTGCCCCGCACGCTGCTTTCCGCTGTCGCGGGGAGGACAGGTGGTGCGCCATCGCCGTGCAGACGGACGAGGAATGGCGGGCACTTTGCACACTCATGAAGCGGCCTGAGCTGGCGGACGAGGCCAGGTTCGCCACCCTCTCGGGGCGGCAGGCCAACGAAGACGAGCTGGAGCGGCTGGTGGAAGCCTGGACCGTCCACCTTCCTGCCGAGACGGTGATGGCCCGACTGCAGAATGCCGGTATCCCCGCCGGGGTGGCGGCCACTGCCGAGGACATGCACAACGACCCCCAGCTACAGCAGCGGGGGCACTTCCTCATCTTTGACCATCCCGTGATGGGACCGGTATCCGTGGATGCCCTGCCGCCCAGGTTCAGCCGGACCCCGGCGCGCCAGTACCGGCCGCCCCCCTGCCTGGGAGAGCACAATGCCTACGTGTGCACCGAAGTCCTGGGCCTACCTGATGACCAGTTTGTGCGCCTGCTGGAGAGTGGCGTCTTCGGAGAGACCTGACCAGGCCTCCGGAGACTGTGGCGCAACCGGGTACCGACTATCACTGCGAGGAGACAGCCATGAGCAACAAACAGGAGCTGACAGCGCCGTGCGGACTGTACTGCGGTGTGTGCGGCGTCTATATCGCCCACCGTGACGGCAACACCAAGTTCAAGGAGCGGCTGACCACCGTGTACAACGTGGGGGCAGAGGATATCCGCTGCCGGGGTTGCCTGTCGGACGAGCTGTTCGGGTTCTGCCGCACCTGCGGAATCAGGTCCTGCGCCATTGAGAAAGGTATCGAGGGCTGCCACCAGTGCGATGATTTCCCCTGCCGGCTCATCCTGGACTTCCCCCTGCCGGTGGGCAAGAAGGTTATCCTGAGGGCTATCCCCACGTGGCGGGAGCTCGGGACAGAGCGCTGGATGGAAGAGGAGGAGAAACGGTACCACTGCCCGCACTGCGGCTATCCGCTCTTCCGGGGGGCACAGAGGTGCCGGCAGTACCGGGAGCCACTGGACGTGGATTAATGCTTAGTGTCACAACTCAGCATCATGGCAGGGATTCCTCGCTGACGCTCAGAATGACAGTCGGTTATAGTCACACTGACCGCATGATAGCGGGCTCTTCAGACAGTAGGTACTAGTGTCCTGTCCTTGAAGTTCGCTGAGTAATTCCGGTGGTTCTAACCATGGATCTTCTGCAAATCACCATTACGGCTTGCGCCGGAATCCACTTCCCCCACCCCACCTGGATTCCGAATCAAATCCGGAATGGTTATCCAATAACGGTCTCGCCTGGAGCCGTGCTTCCACGTATTTCAGCTACAGGACACTACCACCCCACCGACCTGACGGAGACACCCTGGCGGCCACATGTAGCCACGCGTTCTGCAGCGTTGACCCCCAGGCCCTCCCTCACGGCATCCTGGTCACCCGGGGCTCTCAACCTTCTTCCCTGCTCTCGCAAGGGACTGTTTCCCCCTGGTCGTCTGTCAGGGACATTGCCGGCGGGCGCACGTTTGCACCTGGCACCCGATGCCGCCAAGACCGCACGGAACCGGCCCGCGAAGGTCATTTGCTTTGCCCCGCCTCGTCTGCTATTCTCTGTCTGTTTCCGGGGTACCCGCCGTTCTCAGGAGAAGCGCGGAGCCGCGGAGGAGCGGACGCTCCTGGCGTACCCCCGGTGGCGCACCGGCATGCTCGCCGGGAAAGGACGTATGACAATGAGTGAGAGGATTCCATTTCGGAAGGATACCTTCGCGGAAACGCCCGAGGGCCTGGTGCTGCTCGCGAACCGGTGTCGCAGCTGCGGCCAGGTCTTCTTCCCCAAGGCAGTCTTCTGCCTGAGCTGTCTCGGCGAGGACATGGAGGAAGTGAAGCTCAGCCAGCGAGGCAAGCTCTACTCCTATACGGTCGGGCACATGCCTTCCATGCACTTCCAGCCGCCCTACGCCATCGGCTATGTCGACCTCCCCGAGGGAGTCAAGGTCTTCGCGCCGCTTCAGCTCAGCGAGAACGCGCCCCTGGAAGTGGGCATGGAGATGGAGGTTTTCCTGGACAAGCTGTGGGACCAGGAGGAACAGGAGGTGGTGGGCTACAGGTTCCGGCCGGCCCGGTGACGTCGGGAGCGGGGTAGAACGCGCCTGCTGCAAAGGAGATAGCGATGAGAGAGGTAGCGGTAATCGGAGTGGGACAGAGTGTTTTCGGCAAGCTGCCGGAGAAGAGCGTCGTGGAGCTTGGCCGGGAAGCGGTCGTGGCTGCCCTGAAGGACGCCGGCATCGGCCCCAAGCAGATACAGGTTGCCTATGCCACCCAGGCGGGGATGACGGCACAAAGAATACTGAAGGAAGTGGGCATAGCCTTCATCGAGATGGTCAACGTGGAGAATGCCTGCGCAGGCGGCTCCACTGCCTTCCGGGGAGTGTGGAAGGAGATCGCTGACGGCCGCTATGACATTGGCATAGCGGTGGGGGTACAGCAGATGACCCGCAGTCCGATCGCCGGCCGCCTCATTCCTCCCGGCGCCGACGACCTGGAGGGGCAACTGGGACTGACCATGCCCGGCATCTTCGCCATCCTGGCCCGCAGGCAGATGGCCCAGTACGGCAGCACGGTCGAAGACTTCGCCATGGTATCAGTGAAGAACCATCACCATGGTTGCCTGAACCCCTATGCCCAGTACCGCAAGGAGTTCACCGTAGAGGACATACTGAACTCCCGCATGATCTGCGAGCCGATAACCCTCCTGCAGTGTTGCCCCAACACTGACGGTGCCGCCGCGGCCATCCTCTGCTCCATGGACATTGCCAGAAGGTACACCACCCAGCCGATAAGGGTGCTGGGGTCTGCCTTGCTCTCGGGCGATTACCGCTATCTCCACGACGATGTGACGACCTCGGCACTGGGCAGTGAGACTGCCAGGCGCGCTTACGAGATGGCCGGAGTGGGGCCGGAGAACATAGACGTGGTGGAGCTGCACGACGCCTTCGCCAACGAGGAGATGCTGCGCTACGAAGAGCTGGGGCTCTGTCCTCCCGGTGAGGGGACCCGCCTCGTCCGCGAGAAAGCGACCTGGGTCGGCGGCAGGATACCGGTCAACCCCAGCGGCGGTCTGCTCGCCCTGGGGCACCCGCTGAGTGCGTCGGGTGTCCGCAACGTTGGCGAGATCGTCCTCCACCTCAGGGGGCAGGCAGGTGAAAGGCAGACCCCCGGTGCCAAGGTCGGGCTGGCCCACATGCTGGGAGGCTCGGTGGAGGGTCTGGAGGCGGGTGCCTGCAGCGTTCACATACTGGCACGATAGGTGGTTACGCGGCTGCGTTTCCGCCCACCATGCCCCGACGAGCAGGCTAGCTCCGGTGTAATGACTGCTTTTTGGCCTGCTCCGGTTATGTGCTGGAGTGGACAACCAGCCACGGGCAAGAAACACCTTGAAGGAGAGAGACGTGTCTGAGAATCCATTACTGATCGAGCGACGGGACAAGGTGGCGGTACTGACCATGAACCGGCCGGAGAGTCTGAATGCGCTGAACCGGGCTCTCCAGGACGCAATCATGGAGACCTGCCAGGAGCTGCGCGATGATGACAGCGTCTGGGCGGTGGTGCTCACCGGGGCGGGGCGGGGCTTCTGCTCTGGCGTCGACATGCGCGGTGCGCGACCCGCCGGAGACGAGCAGCCCAGCCGACAGGAGCGACTGGACGTGTACGGCTGGGTGGGAAGGTTAGCTACGGCGGTCTACCGGGTGCTGGACAAGCCCATCATTGCCGCCGTGAACGGGGTGGCCGCCGGTGCGGGTATGTCGGTAGCGCTCGCCTGCGACATGCGCGTGGGTACACCAAACTCCCGGTTCAAGGTGGTCTTCCTCGAGCGCAGCCTGTGCACAGATACCGGCCTGTCCTACTTCCTGCCCAGGGTCGTCGGGTACAGCCGGGCGTGCGACCTCATCTTCACCAGCCGCTTCGTGGAGGCAGACGAGGCCTATCGCATCAGCCTCCTCGACCGGCTGGTACCGGCAGAGAGACTCCTGGACGAAGCGGTGGAGCTGGCAAACCAGATCGCCTTCTGGCCGCCGGTGGCAATGCAGGTTGCCCGCCGGGTGCTCCAGCGAAGCATGGAGGCGACGTTCGACGAGCAGCTCCGGAACGAGTCCTACGGTCTCATCCTCGCCCGCCGGGCCCCGCACGACATCCAGGAATCGCGGGACTCGTTCATCGAGCGCCGTCCGCCGCGTTTCACGGGCGAATAGCGCCCCGCCGCTGGCCGGAGGGAAGGGTCGTCCCGCGGCATCCGCTCACAGACTGAGCTCAATCGCCACCGGACAGTGGTCCGAGCCCATCACGTCCTGCATGATAGTGGCGGCTGACAGCGACGGCAGCAGGTTAGCGCTCACGAAGAAGTAGTCTATACGCCAGCCCACGTTCCTCTCTCGCGCCCGCGACTTCATGTCCCACCAGGTATACTGGGCCGGCTCCCGGTTAAACTGACGGAACGTGTCCACGAAGCCACGCTCCACGAACCGGTCGATCCAGGCCCGCTCCTCCGGCAAGAATCCGGACACACGCGAGTTCTCCCGGGGACGGGCCAGGTCTATTTCCTTGTGGGCCGTATTGAAGTCGCCGCACACCACGATCCTTCCCCCGCTCTCCAGCAGCGAAGACACATGCTCCAGGAACGCGTCGCAGAACTCCAGCTTGTACCTGAGCCTCTCCTGGCTCGCCTTGCCATTAGGGAAGTAGACGTTGAACAGGCAGAAGTCCGGGTACTCCGTCACCAGCACCCGCCCCTCGCGGTCGAACCGCTCTATGCCCAGGCCGGTCCGCACGGAGGCCGGTTCCTGCCGGCAGAAGGTAGCAACACCGCTGTAGCCTTTTCTGTCTCCCCAGTCCCAGTAGACATGATAGCCTTCCGGCTCCTGGAACCCCTGGCCAAGCTGGCTGAGCTGGGCCTTAAGCTCCTGGGCGCAGAAGATGTCCGGGGACTCCCGCTGAAGCCAAGCGCTGAATCCCTTCCGGAAAACGGACCGGATTCCGTTCACGTTCCAGCTGACTATTCGCACGGTTACAGTACTGCGCCCCTGGCGGCGCTCGTTCCCGGCGCTCGCATGCCCGTCCCCCACCTGCACCCTCAGTCTATGAGCGACACCGCAGGATGTCAAACGGCAGACGAGCACAGACCACTGGTTTGTCCTCTAGAACACGCAAGTCCATGAGCCCGGAGCAGAGTAGTACGCGGCCCCGTTCCTGGCAGCCGGCGGATGAGCCCCGGCGACCGGCTGCCAGCGTCGAAAGGTGCCGGCCCAGCGCTACGGAGCGACTAGGCCTTCTCCAGTATATGGATTGTCATCGCGGCCTCGCCGGCCCCGACAGTGCCCCCGCCGTTCTCGGTCATGGCGATACGGTGTTTCTCCACCTGGCGGTCCCCTGCCTCGCCACGGAGCTGGGTAACCAGTTCATGTATCTGGGCCAGTCCGGACGCCCCGATGGGGTGCCCGCGGGAGATAAGCCCGCCGCTGGTATTCACCGGTATGCGGCCGTCCAGGGCAGTCTCGCCCCGCTCGGCCAGGAGTCCGCCTTCGCCCCTGGGACAGAACCCCAGGGCCTCCAGCGCCGCTACCTCTCCGTATGCGGTAGCATCATGGACCTCCATCACGTGCACGTCCTCCGGTCCGAGTCCGGCGGCTTCGAATGCCCTTTTGGCGGCGCGCTCACCGATGTTCCCGCCCCCGCTACGGTGGCCTCCTTCAAGAACGGACGCACGTATTCTGACGGCCCGCTCCGAAGGGTGCTTCTTCAGGAAGTTCTCGCTGCATACGATGGCAGCGGCCGCACCGTCCCCTATCGGCGCGCACATCGCCCTGGTGAGTGGATAGGAGACAATACGGTCACTCAGCACCTGCTCCACCGTCTGAGGGAAAGTGTACTGAGCCAGCGGGTTCATGGTGGAGTTGTTGTGGTTCTTGGCGGCAATTACCGCAAGCTGCCGCTGGGTCAGACCGAAGGCCTTCATGTGGGCGCGAGCACCGGCGGCGTAGAAATCCATGAACGCGGAGTGGCCCCCGGGCTGCTCCTGCTGGACCTGGGCACCTTTCTCCCTGGCCTCTTCCTCACGGCGTTTCTGCTCTTCCTGGCGAAGCAGGGCAGCGCGCTGAGCCATCTCTTCCACGTCGGTACCGGCCATGAAGCTTCCCATTACCTTGGTGCGGTCCTCGTCGTACTGCTTCTCCACCCCGATCGCCAGGACGCAGTCGTAGAGGCCCGCCTTCACCGCCGTCCAGGCCCCGTGGAGGGCAGTGCTGGCACTCGCACAGGCGTTCTCCACGTTGGTCACGGGGATACCCTGGACCCCGCTGGCAGTCAGGGCCACCTGTCCCCGGACCGAGTGCTGGAACGAGTACAGGCCCCACATAGTATTGGAGAACCAGGCGGCCTCGATGTCGTCCCGGCCAAGGTCACAGTCCTTCAGGACGCCCTCCAGGACCAGGCCGGTCATGTCCTTGACGCTTCGCTCCAGAAACTTACCGAACTTGATCATGCCTACCCCGATTATGTAAACATCATCCGCCATTGCCTCGTCCTCCCTTGTGTTCTCTATCTCGACGTCAGCGCCTTTGCTCCCACACCTCAATCCACACCTCAATCCACGCAGGCACCCCTGATTACACCACGCAGCGATGCAGCGTGGTCACCCCAGGAGAACCATTCCGGCACATCCGCACTGCGGAGCTGACCTACTGGACGAGCCTTATCGCGCCCGCCAGGGCAAGGGTCTCGTTGACGCCATCCTCGATCATTGATGCACGGGCATCGCGGAATATCTTCTCAATGACGAAGTCCTTGGTAAGACCGTATCCCCCGAAGATCTGCATCGCCATGCTGGCTACGCGGAAGGATGTCTCGGTGCTCAGTATCTTCGATGCGATCGAGTACTGCAACGCCGTACCCGCCTGCGCGTTGTAGGCCACCACCCTGCGGTTGAGTGACCGGGCGGCCTCCACCTGGATGAACATGTCGAAGAGGCGCCCCTGCACACTCTGGTGCTCAATGATGCGCCGCCCGCCCTGCACCCTCTCCTTTGAATATGCGATAGCCTCGTCAAGAGCCGACCGTGCCGTACCCGCGAAAAGCGTCCCCATTCCCGCGTTGGCGCCACCCAGGATGGCTGAGATGGTCATATTGTAGACCTCGGGGTCGCTGACGACCATGTACTCCTTGGGAATATGCACGTCGTCAAAGAAAATCTCTCCCTGGTTCAGGGCCCTCTGCCCGAGCTTGTCCAGGGGTTTGCCGCGAGAGACCCCCGGCAGGTCCAGGGGTACCACCGCCACCCCGCAGGTACGCATGCCGCGCACCGGCTCAATGCCCAGAAAGAGGGCGGCATGGGTGGCGATAGTGCCGTTGCTGACCCAGGCAGATTTCTGGCCGTTGAGGACGTACTCATCACCTACCAGACGGGCGGTGAGCTGGGGTGCACATTTGGGGTTCTCGGAGCTCTCCCCCTCGAACAGAATCCAGTCCGACCCATGCTCCGGCTCGGTGATCGCCCAGCACCCACGGAGCTTGGCCTCCTCGTCCTCGCAGTACTGCCGCACCAGGTTCTGCAAGTCAGGGTGCGGCGACATCATGGCGATGGTGAAAGGAAACGAGCACACACCCAGGCTGATTGCCAGGTCGGGGGCAGCGTAGCCCATCTCCTCCGATATCAGTGCCCCGGCTATGGGGTCGTTCAGGCCCAGCCCGCCGTACTCCTGAGGGAAGCTCCGCTTGTGGTAGCCGAGCTTGTAGGTCTGGCGCAGCACGTCCCAGAGGATCGAGTCCTCGGCTATAACCTCCTCCGCTGTCGCCAGCGCGTCCAGTTTGATCGCGGCCGGACGCCAGACCTCCATCAGGAACCGTCTCGCCTCATCACGGAGAGTCCTTTGCTCCTCGGTCAGGTTCACGTCCAGTTCCAGGATTGCCATACAAAGCCTCCTTCTTCATTGCGGCATTACCGGCGTCTTACAGCAGACAAACCCGGTCCCTGTGCTTGTTATGTCAACGATACCCGTCAGATCTTCCGGGCCACCTCGTTGGCGCTCCACACCGCCTTCTGTATGTCACCCACCTCGCTGCAGTCCCCGATCTTGTAGACCTCGGCGGTCTTCCCCTGGAGCTGCTCAAAGAGGCCGTCATTGGCGGCGCGCTCCCGCGAGATGATAAGAGTGTCATACGGCAAGACACGCCGGGAACCGTCATTGTTCTCTGTGTGGATCTCTCCGGGGGTTATCTCGGTGACGTTGACGTTGTACAGCACTTTGGGATTATCTACCCTGCGGGACTCGGGCGTCTCCCTGGGGAAGTTCACATTGGTCAGCTTCCTGAGCACGTAGTACCGGCGAGCCATCGTATAGTCCCGCGCCAGGGTATCCTCTCCACCCCGGCCGATCATGGTGACGTCCTTGCCCTGCTCGGCCAGAGAGATAGCCAGCTCCGCCGCTACCAGCCCCCATATGACCACGCGCTGACCGATTGCCCGCTGATTCAGGCATGCCTGGATATGGTCCATGACCCCCGGCTTACCCTCTGCCCCCTCCGGAATGAGCATGGAAGACCCCGCCGCCACGATGATCACGTCCGGCTTCATCTCTTCCACATCCCGGGCGGTGGCCTCCTTGCACACCCGCACGTCCACGTTCAGCTTCCGCATCTGTACCCCGAGGTAGTCGATGAAGTTCTGGAACTCCCGCGTCATCGGGGTTGCCGCCAGGGCGCGGACCATGCCCCCCAGCTCGCCTTCCTTCTCCATGAGAGTCACGCTGTGACCTCTCATCGCGGCAATCCGGGCGGCCTCCATGCCGCCCACCCCGCCGCCTATGACCAGCACCTTCTTCGCTTTCTCCGCCGGGGTCATGGGAACGGGCTGGTCCTGGATGTCATAGTTCACCGGGCAGGGCCGTCCGCATCCGGCCAGGCAGCCGACGCACTTGCGGATGTCCTCCGGTCTCCCCTCCTGGTACTTCTTGATGGTGTCAGGGTCAGCGGTAAGCTGCCTGCCCATGAAGATGATGTCCGCCTTCTCTTCCTCCAGGAACTTCTCGGCCATGTCCGGGTCAATGATTCTCCCCACCCCGATAACCGGCAGCTTGGTCGCCTTCTTCACCGCGGCGGGGATGTGGATGAAGCACCCCCTCGGGTAGTACATGGGAATCTGTATGCCCTGGTTGGTACGTATCATGTCTCCCTGTGACACGTCAAAGCAGTCCACCCCGGCGGCCTCCAGAGTAGGGACGGTATGCTCACAGGTATCCTCCAGGGTGGTGCCCCACTTACCGTGAAACTCGTCGCCGCTGATCCGAACGTGTACGGGATAGTCGTCTCCCACCGCCTTCCTCATCTTCTGTATGGTCTCGGCGGGGAAGCGCAGACGGTTCGCCCAGCTGCCACCGTACTGGTCGGTGCGTCGATTGTAGAAAGGCGATATGAACGAGCCATGGAGAGTAGCACCGGTATGCCCGCAGTGCAGCTCCACGCAGTCCACCCCGGCCTCCCTGGCCCGGGCGGCGGCGGCGGCGATATCGTCGCCTATCTTGTCTATTTCTTCCACGGTCAGCTCCCGAACGGGTACACGAAATCCCCGCATGACGAAGAAGAGGTCATCGGTGGCATGCCCTTCGTCCGGGTACGGCGGGGCGGAAGGTCCCTGCCCGACCATGACCCCACCCGCGCCGATCTGGACACCCAGGCAGGCACCATGGCTATGAAGCGCATCCGCAATCCTGCGGAAACCGGGAATGAACTTGTCATCATACAGGCCGAGTCCGCCCATTCCCGCCAGTAGCCCGACTCCCGCACCCTCTCTCGGGGCCGACGCCACCACGGTACCGGTCATGATGAGCGCCGCCCCTCCCTTGGCCCTTTCCTCGAACCAGCGCACGGTCAGATCGTTGGCGAACCCACCCTCGCCCGCGGGCATGTTCAGAAGTGAGGGCAGACCTATCCGGTTCTTGAGGGTCATACTCTTGATCTTGAGCGGCTGAAACAACACTTTCTCCATCTGCTTCTCCTTTCTCGTCTTTCTCCACGCCCCCAAATCGTGCACATTATGCACCAGGGCAGTCCGCAATGCAAGCCCCCCTGGTTCGTACCGGGCGGTATTCCCTAACATAGCCCCGGTATGGCCCCGACCCCACCAGCGACAGGAGGAGCAGATGCGCATGTTTGGGACACACCGCCAGCCTCCCCGGGCTTGCCGCCGCCTGCCCTAACCAGACCTTGCAGACATGTAGTAGAATGAAAAGCGACAACACAGCCAGCGGGCAGGATGTCCTGCTAAGGAGGCAGCACGATGAAGGTCTGCATTATTGGCGGCGGCGGCGGGGCAAGCAACGCTGCCAACGTCATCCGGAGCCTGGACGGGGAAGCCCAGATAGACATATTCACCGACCGTGCCGAGATAGGTAGTCTCCCGTGCGAGATGCCCTTCGTTCTCAAAGGCACTCTGCCATCCTGGGAGAGCACCTTCGCCTTCCGGGAGAGCTTCTACCAGGAACGAAACATCAACGTACATTTCAACACGCCGGTCACGGAGATCCACCGCCAGGAGAAGCGCATCGTTACCGGCGGCGAGAGCCATCAGTATGAGCGGGCCATTCTGAATCTGGGAGCCACCCCGATAATGCCAGCAATTCCCGGTCTTGATGGCCGGAACGAGTTCTTCCTGAGCACCAACCTCAGACACGCCCGCATCTTCGAGGAAGCGCTCCCGGGATACACCCGTGCAGCCATTATAGGAGTGGGGCAGATAGGGCTCGATGTGGCAGCGGTTCTGCAGGCAAGGGGCTACCAGGACGTCCACCTGATAGGTAGGTCAGACCGTGTGCTCCGCGCCTATCTGGATGAGGAGATGGCAGGGAGGATTGCTGACAGCATCACCGAAAACGGCGTGAAGCTGATCCTGGGCGCACGAGAGCTGAGTCTCGGCAGCCGCGGAGGAGGCAAGGTCGTTCACCTGCCCGACCGGGAACTGGAGGTGGACCTGGTCTTCTTAGCCGCAGGCGCCGAGCCGAACGTGGGCATCGCGCGGGAGGCGGGCATTGAGATAGGGCCTTCCGGAGCGATTGCTGTCAACGAGTACCTTCAGACCAGCGACCCCGACATCTACGCCATCGGCGACTGCATGGAGAACCGTGACGCGCTCACCGGCGCCAGGATCCGGTACCAGACCGCGACCAGTGCCGCCACTACCGGCAGACTGGCAGGCAGGAACCTGGTCCTGGGCAACGTGGTGACCTACCAGGGAACGGTGAGGCCCTTCGTGATGGAGACCTTCGGCAACGAGGTCGGGACGGTCGGTTTCACCGAGGAATCTGCCCGCCAGCAGGGCTTCGACATTGTCTCCAGCATCACGCGCAGCTCCACTCGCCGCCGTGCGTTCGGAGGCAAGCCGATCACCATCAAGCTTGTCGCCGACCGCCAGACCAGGACCCTCATCGGGGCTCAACTCATCTCGGGGGAAATGGTTGCGGGCAAGATCGACCGCCTGGCGCTGGCAATAGCCGAGAGAGTCCCCTTGCAACGCCTCGCCCTTATGGATACCTGCTACTCACCTACGGTGGGAGCAGGATACGAGGCGGTGACCATGGCTCTGGACGCGCTCCTGGATAAGCTCACCGCATAATTGATCTCACACTCGTGAGCTTCTCTGCCCGGCAGCCGCTACTGCTTGGAGCTGTGCTCGGGGTTGGGGAAGATGCAGGTATTCTCTCCCTGAGCAACAGTAGCATCATCCTGGTTCTTGAGAAACCACGAGTAGGTCACTATCACCCGGTCGCCCTTGGAGGTCACCCTACGGTCAAGCAGCTCCCCCTCCAGGCTCAGCTTATCATAGGGGCAGACCGGGATACTGAACCTGGTGTTGTTTGTTCCCAGGAATATCCCGGATGCGATCAGCCCCGTCTCTCCCAGCAGACCGAAGACTATACCCAGCAGAAAGGCACCCGGCACGAATCTGCCCCTCGCCCCGAAGGCTTTAGCGGCCTCGTCGCTGAGAAACATCTCGGCTCTCATCCCGCTGATGTCACAGAACAGGTCAAGCTCAGTCGGGGTGATGAACCGTGTTCCTGTCTTGTAGCGGTAGCCGACCTGCTTGTGTCCCCAGTGTTCGTTTGCCATCGTATTCCTCCCCGGTCCTATATTAGCCACAACGGCGGGCGCACGACCCGCACGGTAGGCCGCGGTCCTAAAGTATCACGCCTGCCTCTTTCAGCCGGGCGATATCCTCCCAGCCGTACCCCAGCCCGAGGATTACCTCCTCGGTGTGCTGACCCAGCTCCGGACCGGGAGCCCGCACCGAGGCCGGGTTCTGGCAGAACTTCACCGGCGTCGCCACCACCCTCATCTCGTGGTCAGGATGCCGGAGATCAGGAAAAAAATCATTCGCCAGGGCCTGCTCGTCCCTCACGACTTCCCTCGGAGACGCGACTCGCCCGTAAATAATATTGTGCTTGCGGAATATCTTCTCCCAGCGTCTTCTCGTCTTGGTGGCCATGACCTCGTCAATGATCTGGATAAGAACCCGGCGGTTCCTGAAACGCTTCTCACGAGTACGGAAGCGGGAGTCATTCTCCAGCTCGGACCGGTCTATGGCCTGGCAGAAATCGTGCCAGGACAGGTCAGGCTGCAGCATGGCCAACCAGAACCACTTGCCGTCCCTGGTGCGGTAGTTGTTCCAGAGGGGATTGCGTGCCTGGGTACGGTCATGCTTGGGCAGCTGTCTTCCCAGTAGCGCCGGCTGTATGTCCTCGGCAAGGGTCCAGACGCCGGTATGGTATAGCGAGAACTCCAGCTTCTGTCCCAGGCCAGTCTTCTCCCGGTGGAGGAGGGCGGCACACACTCCCCCCACGATATGTGCCCCGGTCACCCGGTCCATCAGGCCTCCCCGCTGCGGCGGTGGTATGCTCCCCGGCTCGCCCATCATATACATCGCCCCCGAGCGCGCCCAGGCTGCGGCATAGTCAAAGCCGCGCTCATCCTTGTCCGGGCCCACGGTACCGTAGCCGGTCAGTATGACCCAGATCAGCCGCGGGTTCAGCCGCGACAGAGTCTCGTAGTCCATCCCCAGCCTGTTCACCGTGCCAAGCTCGTAGTTGGACATGAAGACATCCGCCCCCTCAATGATCCGGTGAGCGATCTCCCTGCCCGCCGCCGTCTTCAGGTCCACCGCTACCCCTTTCTTGTTCCGGTTGAGCAGATGGAAGTACCAGTTGGCCTGAGGTCTGCGAGCCGCCTCTTCGTCTTTGACGGGCACGCGTATACCCCGCGCCATCTCGCCGGTGAGCGGTTCCAGCTTGATGACCTCCGCTCCCCAGTCGGCAAGGGTCGCCGAAGCCGCGGGTACGGCCACCACGTGCCCCATCTCCACTACCTTCACGCCCTCGAGTATACCCGTCAATTCTGCTATATCCTCCTCTGGTCCGGTTACCGGACCGGCTCTACACGAATGCCCTACTGGAGCCGGTTCCGGCTAAGCTCCAGGTTCTTCAGAGCGCTATCCGCACGGGCTAGCTGCCGCCCTTCGTATACCGGCCGCGTGTAGCGGCTCCAGTCCAGGTACCGGTTGATGAAGTAAGTCTGGAAGGCGGCTTCCACCTCGGCGGTGAACCCCATGGTGTCCATCATGTGGTTGATGCTAAACTTGCACGAGCGCAAGACGAAGGGGTCGTTCTCGGCCACGCGCCCCGCGAAGGCCAGTGTTTCCTCCTCCAGGCGGTCACCAGCATAGACCCTGCCCACGAAGCCCAGGCTGCACGCTTCCTGGGCGCTCAGAAAACGGTGCTCGAAGATAAGCTCTTTAGCCTTGCGTGGTCCTACGTCCCAGGGTGTGGCGAAGTACTGGAAGTGGGAAGGCAGGAAGAGAGCATCCTCCGAGGCGAAGATGACGTCCATCGCCGAGGCAATCATCCACCCTCCATAGATACAGTACCCCCGCACCATGGCAATGGTGGGCTTCTGGAAATTACGCCAGCGCATGGTGTTCTCCAGATAGAGACGCCTCAGCCGCCGGTACACTCCCCGCCCCTCATCGGGAAAACCGCGCGAATCCTGGTCCGCCTTCTCCTCGGGGGTACCGAGGTCATGCCCCGCGGAGAAGTGGTCCCCTTCGCCGGAAAGAACGATGACCCTCACCTCATCGTCCGCCGCCGCCCGCCCAAAGGCTTGGTCCATCTCTTCCAGCATGACGCGGCTCTGGGCGTTGCGATAGCGCGGCCGGTTCAGTATCACCCTGGCCACCTTCCCCGGCTCGTAGACAATATGCCTGTAGTCCGTCATTGCCCTACCTCCTTACCTCCAGACCCTCAGTGCTAACGACCTTCGGCCCCTGACCGGTCTGGCCATATTTAGCCCTTTCCAAGCAGCGCTGTCAAGCAGCCCCCTCTTTCACAACAGTCTAGCATCGGTTGCCCGGAAGCACCACGAACACCTACTGGTGAAGAGCGGCTGATTGCCGCCGTCTCTAACTCCTGGTACAATTCTGCCACCGGACTCTGCACCCGCCAATGCGGGGAAGGCAGGGGGAGTGCACCGGATAACGGAGGTGGCCAGATGGAACAGAAGTACAAGTTTCTTCACACGGCGGCGACCATATTCAAGGTACTCGCCTGGGTTGCCCTGGTGCTGGGGATCATCGGCTCTATCGCAGCGGCGGCTTCCACGGGAATAATGCCCAGGGGTGTCGGGTTCGGCATTCTCACCGCGGTTCTGGGCATCGTCTACTCCGTGGTGTCCTGGGTAGCCCTCCTGGCAATCGCCGAGCTTTTGCACCTGTTCATGGACCTGGAGCAGAATACACGCGAAACGGCCGAACGCCTCAAGAGCGGGCACCCAGGTACCTAGACACCCGGCCCTACCCCAGGCTGCCCGGTGATCATGTCCGGTAGCGACACTGCTGGTGCTGCACATCGCTGTCCCACCGTTGACTCCCGTCGGGGCAAGCACTATCATCATACCTGGAGCACATGCAGGCGTGACCAGCAGTGGGAATCAGAGCGCTGTTCCGACCCCGCCCTACCCTTTCCGACCATGAAGTAGCCCGCGGGCTACGCATGATGACAGGCGAGGGTATGGCTTCCATGGGCTTCGCCAGCATTACCACCAGCGGCTTCCTGGCGGCATTCGCGCTGGCCCTGGGCGCCACCAACCTCCAGATCGGCATTCTGGCTGCCATCCCGTTCATCATGCAGCCCCTCCAGATACCCGCCATACTGCTGGTAGAGAGACTGGGACAGCGCAAGGCCCTTACCGTGAGCACCTGGCTGGTGGCGCAGCTACTATGGCTCCCGATTGCCCTCATACCCGTGCTCATCCGCGCCCCGGGCGCAGGGGCGATCTCCATGCTTCTCAGCCTGATGGCAGTACGCGGGGCCATCTCCGCGGTCACCAACTGTGCCTGGAACCCCTGGGTACGTGACCTGGTCCCGCAGGACATCCTGGGGCGTTTCTTCTCCAGGCGCCTGGCCCTCTCTACCGCCGTGGCGGTCGTCTTCGGACTGGGAGCAGCCCTGTTCGTGGACTACTGGAAGGGACAGGCCCCCGCCGGGGACGAGCTCCTGGGCTACACCTTTGTACTCCTGTTCGGGGCCACCTTCCTGGGCCTGGCAAGCCCCGCCTTCATGTCACTCATGCCCGAACCCATGGCACAGCCGCCAATGGGCCCCCGGGAATCACTGTGGCGGACCCTGGCCACGCCCTTCCGGGACAGCAACTTCCGCCACCTGATGAGATTCCTGCTTGTCTGGACCTTCGCCCTCAACCTTGCCACCCCCTTCTTCGCGGTGTACATGCTCCAGCGCCTGGGACTGCCCCTGTTCAGCGTCATCGGCTTCAGCGTTATCGCCCAGCTCACCAACATCCTGTTCCTGCGGGTATGGGGACCCCTAGCGGACCGCTTTGGCGCCAAGGCGGTACTCTCTCTGTCCGCCTCGCTCTACTTACTGGTCATCCTGGGATGGACCTTCACCACTATGCCCGAGAGGTACTTCCTGACGATCCCCCTGCTGGTGATTCTCCATATCTTCGCCGGTGTCGCCACTGCGGGCGTCTCACTGACAGTGGGCACCATCGGTCTCAAGCTAGCGCCTCGGGGGCAGGCCACGCCCTATCTGGCGGGCGCCTCGCTGGCTACGAACCTGGGGGCGGGTATCGGGCCGTTCCTGGGCGGGGTCTTTGCCGACTACTTCAAGGTCCGGCAGCTGTCTTTTGATTTCACCTTCGTCGGCCCTACCCGCACCATAGAGATGGGCATGGTAAGCCTGACCGGCTACGACTTCCTGTTCGCCATCACCTTCGTGATAGGGCTGATCTCGCTCAACACCCTGACCACCATTCGCGAGGAAGGAGAAGCAGGACGTGAGGTGGTGCTGGGCGAGCTGATGAGTCAATCGCCGCGCGTCACCGACGCGGTTAGCTCAGTCCCCGGGCTTCGCTTCATCAGTGCCTTTCCATTTGCCTATCTGAGACGGGTGCCGGGAATGGACGTCGCCATCGGAGTGACCGGGTATCAGCTAGCCGACGTTGCCCGGAGAGCCGTCCTTGCCGCCACCCAGAGCAGGCGCACCACCTCCACGATAGCCGGCGTACTGGAAACAGGCCTTTCCCAGATATGGCAGACCGGCAACAAAAAGGTCGAGAATAGCAGCGAAGCCAGCCGGCAGGCGGCCCGGGGAGTCGCCCATGCGCTTCGAGATACCGCCATGAGAACCCCCGCACGCCTGATGCGCCCGGCGCTTGCGGGAGTCATACGCGGTCTCTTCCATGCCAGGGCTGACCCGCTGGTCACGTTCCGGGGGACCGGCTACGGCGCCGTACAGGGCGCAGGCGAAGCCGGGATAGGCCTGTCAGAGGCCACTGCCAGCGCGGTAGCGGCCGCCAGGGACACCGCCGGCACCGTCCACCTGGACCAGGCGACTGCGGTCTCACAGGTGGCTGAAGGCGCCCTGGCAGCCGCCGCAGAGATGGGTTCGGAAGCGGTTACCGAGGTCACCCAGGCACTATCCCGGGAAGCCAAAAGAGCTTACCCTGGCTCCGCCCTTTCGGAAGACCACCGGGGTGACGCTCCCGCCGCGTCCTAGACCGACACCTGCTCCGGCGAGACCTCCGGACCACGTGTCACCAAAACGCTTTCTACCTGTGCTGCCGTTCCTATTTTTGCAGCAAACTGCCGATAATGATAGCACAAGCAGCCGGTGTCTTCCTGCCTGGAATGGCACGGCTCGCGCATGCCCGGACAACCGGCTGCAACCCTAATCCGTAGACTCTGAGCCAGTGCAGGCGTGGTCCAGGCGTGGCAGGTTATCACCCAGGAGGTTAGCATGAAGCGGAGGGACGAAGTCCTGGGTGTAGAGATAGTGGGAGGCTTGAAGGAGGTAAACCGGCGGG
>Ga0180434_10001836_pt1 | contig 29568 bp, 27 predicted proteins | sample SS_ome_7_FD_132453 | JGI IMG/M metagenome (GOLD analysis project Ga0180434, IMG submission 132453) | Hypersaline lake sediment archaeal communities from the Salton Sea, California, USA - SS_1_D_2 metaG | ecosystem: Environmental > Aquatic > Non-marine Saline and Alkaline > Hypersaline >... | reverse complement strand
CCCCGACAGCGCCACTGGTCATCGCCCTGCCGTCGGTGCACACATGTCTTACACGTACATTGCCTGGCTGGTGTCCTGGTGCTATAATTTCAGACTCAGGGGGAACTATGGTCAAGCTGAGCCGCGAGGAAGTACTGCACATCAGCACTCTGTGCCGCATGAGTCTGTCGGAGGCCGAACTGGAGAGGTTTCAGGAGCAGCTTTCCGATGTGTTGGAGAACTTCGAGGTCCTGAAGGAGCTTGACACCACCGATGTCCCACCCACGGCGTACCCCATACACCTGGAGAACGTGGTGCGCCAAGACGTGACGGCACCCAGCTTGCCCCAGGAGGACATCCTGGCCAACGCCCCTCGCCCTGAGGAAGGCTTTTTCCGAGTCAAAGCGGTACTGGATTAGATGCGGGACGGATTGAACCTCTACGACACGACTATTCATCAAGCTCACGAACTGCTGACAAGCGGGGAGTTCTCCTCCGTAGAATTGACGAAGGCCCTCTTGGAGCGGATCGCCCGGGTCGAAGAGAAGCTGCACGCCATCGTCACGGTGACTGAGGATGTTGCGCTGCGTCAGGCGGAGGAGGCTGACAGGGTACTCCGTGGCGGCAGTCCCACCCCCCTGACCGGCATACCGGTCGTAATCAAGGACAACATGTGCACCAGAGGCATTCGCACTACCTGTTCATCGCACATGCTGGAGGGTTTTGTTCCTCCCTATGACGCCACAGTGGTGGAGAAGCTGACCGATGCCGGCATGGTGATGGTGGGCAAGGGGAACATGGACGAGTTCGCCATGGGCTCCTCGAACGAGCACTCCGCCTTCTTCATCACCTGCAACCCGTGGGACCTGAGCACCGTTCCCGGCGGGTCGAGCGGCGGGCCGGCGGTATCGGTGGCCAGCGGGGAGGCTGTCTACGCCCTCGGCTCGGACACCGGAGGCAGCATTCGCCAGCCGGCCGGATTCTGCAGTATCGTTGGCCTCAAACCCACTTACGGCCGGGTGTCAAGATACGGCCTGGTGGCCTTCGCCAGCTCGCTTGACCAGATCGGGCCGATGACCAAAGACGTCACCGACTGCGCCCTGGTGATGAACGCAATCGCTGGCTACGACCGCCGCGATTCCACGTCGGTTGACTACCCCGTTCCCGACTACACGAAGTCGCTCATCCCCGACCTGAGGGGACTGAGACTGGGCGTCCCCAAGGAGTACTTCGTCGAGGGAATGCAGCAAGGAGTCGAAGACGTCATGCGTGCCGCCATCGCCAAGCTGGAGGAGCTTGGGGCCACGGTCGATTGGGAGGCTTCGCTGCCCCACACCAGGTACGCTCTCGCCGCCTACTACATCATCGCACCTTCCGAGGCGATGGCGAATCTGGCTCGCTACGATGGAGTCAAGTACGGCTTCTCCTATGACGGAGACAACATGTGGGATGCCATGGAGAGAACGAGACAGCATGGGTTCGGCCCCGAGGTCAAGCGACGCATCATCCTGGGCACCTACGCGCTGTCTGCGGGCTACTATGATGCCTACTATCTCAAGGCGCAGAAGGTTCGCACCCTCATCATGCAGGAGTTCGAGCGCGCCTTCCAGCGCTACGATGCGCTCATAACCCCCACATCACCTACAGTGCCTTTCAAGATAGGCCAGAAGGTGGACGATCCACTCCAGATGTACCTGAGCGACGTTTGCACGCTGCCAATAAACATAGCGGGAATACCGGGCCTGTCTGTCCCCGCCGGCTTTCACGATGGGCTGCCGGTGGGGATGCAGATCCTGGGCAAGCCCTTCTCCGAGGAAGTGCTTCTGCGCATAGGCTATGCCTACGAACAGGCAACAGACTGGGGACAGAGGAGGCCCCCCGTTTAGAGGGAGATGCTGATGCAACGCTATAGAGTGATACTGGCGTTCCTCTTGCTGGCTCTTCTCCTGCTCACCGCCTTCGCCTGCAAGCCGGGAGAAGGGTCCAGGGCAACACCCACACCCACAGGGACCCCACAGCCGGTGCCGACGGTGGCGATGTCGTGCGAAGAGGCCTGGGACGCTACCCAGGCAGCTCTGGACGCGTACCATGCCAAGTACGGGAACTGGCCCACCGCTGACGGCAAGCCGGGAGACATCGTGTGGCCGAAGCTCGTGCCTGAATTCATGGAATACGGCCCCGGCAACGATAACAAGTGCGACTGGTGGGTGGAGAGTGACCCGGAGGGTCAGGTCTGCCGCTGTTATGAGTGCTGAGGCTGCACGTGTGGCACGTTGTGCTCACATGTAGAGACACCAGAGTAAGGCTCAGGAACCCTGGCCCCACCCTCACCCACAACCACGAGTCCGAACGAACCGATTGGGGGAGAAAGAACTCGATGACCGACGAGCCCGTCTCCGTCACCTGCTACTCCGGTCGCACCTATGCCGAGCGACCTATTTCCTTCGTATGGCGAGGCAGGAAGTACGTGGTGAAACAGGTCGAGAAGGAGTGGCTGGAGCCAGGCGAGAGGAGCTTCACGGTCAAGACCAAGGACGGAAGCACGTTCATACTCTCCCACGACCAGAGGAGCGATGCCTGGACCGTCATAGAAATAGAGTCCTGACTGTCATCCTCGCCAGCGCTGGCACCGCCTTCGCGGGCACTTCATCCCCACATAGACGCAACTCCAACTCCTCAGTCTCACCTGTCCGGACTCCGCTGAGCGCCACCTGAGATTGCAGCCTGAGCCGTTCAGCGGGTGGACAGACTACATCAAGTCATTCCGATTGTGTTAAAGTATAGGGAAAGGTCGCCGCACGGAGGACAGCCATGAACGAGATTCTCAAGATTCTGGAGCAGGATGCGCGAAAGACCCCGGAGCAGCTCGCTACCATGACGGGCATCCCTTTGGCCGAGGTAGAGGAGACAATCAGGAAGGCGGAGAGCGACCGTACCATTCTCAAGTACAAGACGATGGTCAACTGGGACAAGCTGGGGGAAGAGCAGGTCTGGGCCCTGGTGGAGGTGCGGGTAGCCCCCCAGCGCGATGTCGGCTTCGACGCCATTGCCGAGCGGCTCTACCGCTTCCCGGAGGCGCGAACGGTATATCTCGTCTCAGGGACCTATGACCTTTCAGTGCTGGTTGTGGGCAAGACGATGCAGGAGGTCGCCGGCTTCGTGTCGGCGAAGCTCGCCCCTATCGAGGGGGTGCAGGGAACAGTAACTCACTTCCTGCTGAAACGATTCAAGGAAGACGGCGAGATTCTGGAAGGGGAGGAGGGCCCCAAGCGGGTGCCCATCGTGCCGTAGGGGTCTCTCATGAACAAGCGTCATATCATCTCCAAACGAGTCAGGCATATCCCTCCATCGGGGATCAGGAAGTTCTTCGACATAATCGCCTCGATGGACGGGGTCATATCTCTCGGTGTCGGCGAACCGGACTTCGTCACTCCGTGGCATATTCGCGAGGCGGGCATATACTCCCTGGAGAAGGGGTATACCTCCTATACGTCCAACTACGGGATACTGGAGCTCAGGCAGGAGATAGCCCGCTACCTCAAGGCCCGCTACAACCTGGACTACGACCCGGAGCGGGAGGTCCTGGTCACCGTGGGCGTGAGCGAGGGGGTCGACCTGGCGCTGAGGGCCATCCTCGACCCCGAGGACGAGGTCATCATCCCCGCGCCGACCTATGTATCCTATACGGCCTGCACTACCCTGAGCGGGGGCGTGTCCGTGCCCGTGCCCACCACTATGGACAGCGGCTTCCAGGTCAGGGCAGAGGAGATCGAGGAGAGGGTCGGGCCGAGGACCAAGGCCATCCTCATCGGGTATCCCAACAACCCCACAGGGGCAGTGGTGGACCGCAAGGAGCTGACGCGAATAGCCGACGTGGCCAGGCGCCACAACCTGATCGTCATCTCCGACGAGGTATACGAGAGGCTGGTCTACGGTGTGGAGCACACGTGCTTCGCCACCCTGCCCGACGTCAGGGAGAACACCATCCTGCTCGGCGGCTTCTCCAAGGCCTTTGCCATGACCGGCTGGCGACTGGGCTATGCTGTTGCATCGGCGGACATAATCGAGGCGATGATGAAGATTCACCAGTACACCATGATGTGCGCCTCAACCATGGCTCAGATGGCGGCGATCAAGGCGCTGAAAGAAGGAGACCCCCATGTGCAGGAGATGGTGACCAGCTATGACCAGCGCCGGCGTGTCATGGTCAAGGGGCTGAACGACATCGGGCTCACCTGCTTTGAGCCGAAGGGGGCCTTCTACGCCTTCCCCTCAATACGAAGCACCGGGCTGTCCTCGGACGAGTTCGCCGAGAGGCTGCTGCTCGAGGAGCGGGTGGCGGTCATCCCCGGCGCCGCCTTCGGTGAGTGCGGTGAGGGACATGTCCGCTGCTGCTACGCCACCTCCATGGCCGAGATCGAGGAGGCGCTGCAGCGCATAGGCAATTTCGTGAAGAGGCACCGCAGTCGATGAGCCGTGGAATGAAGGTGGCGGTGTCGTGGAGCGCGGGCAAGGATAGTTGCCTGTCCCTGTACCGGGCGCGCTCCAGCGGTCTGGAGGCCCGGTTCCTTCTGAACATGGTGAACCGCGATGGCAAGAGGAGTATGTCCCACGGCCTTGACCCCCAGCTCATCGCAGCCCAGGCCGACGCGTTGGAGATTCCCATCGTTCAACCGCAGACCACCTGGGAAAGCTACGAGCAGGACTTCAAAGCGGCCCTGACCGAGCTGAAGCAGTCAGGCATCGACGGTGTAGTGTTCGGGGACATGGACGTCGAGCAACACAAGCAATGGGTGGAGCGTGTATGCCGCGAGCTCGAACTGGTTGCCATACTGCCGCTGTGGCACGATGAGCCGAGGAGACTGCTGGACGAGTTCGTGCAGGCCGGCTTCGAGGCCATCGTTGTCGGCGCCAAGGCCGAGCTATTGGGCGATGAATGGCTCGGCCGAACGCTGACCGCCGAGCTTGTCGAAGAGCTCACCAGGCTCGAAACGCAATCCGGCATCCACCCGTGCGGTGAGGGGGGAGAGTATCATACCTTGGTCACCGACGGCCCCATCTTCAGGGGAAGAATCAAGGTGGTCGACAGCAGGAAGGTACTGAGAGAAGGGTACCGCTTTCTCGACATCACCAGCTACCGCACAGAGAGCAAGTAGGTGGAACAGAAGCCCAGAGGCACGCTCTCCCTACAGGACTTCCACACCGCCGAACTCGGCGCCAACATGACGGGCGTTGTCCTCAACACTGAGAAGGGAGACATCCACTGCATCTTTCACCACGCCGAGGGCAACAAGAGCGGAGTCATCTGGTTCTGCGGCGCCCTGGGTGGGGTGGATGGGCCGTCTTTCGGCATCTTCGCCGACCTGGGCCAGGAGCTGGTCGGGGACGGCATAAGCTCGCTGCGTCTGGACTACAGACACCCCGGCGACCTCAGCAAGTGTGCCCTTGACGTGCTCGTCGGGGTCGAGTTCCTCAGGACCCAGGGAATAGAGAGGATAGCGCTGGCGGGGCACTCGTTCGGCGGGGCGGTAGCCATCATAGCCGGGACGATGAGCCCCGATGTGACCGCGGTGGTGGGGCTGTCGAGCCAGACGTACGGGGCGCAGGATGTGGCCGACCTCGCGCCGAAGCCGCTTCTCCTCATTCACGGGAGCCGCGACCGTAATCTCCCCGTCGAGTGCTCCGAGCTGATACACCAGTGGGCCGATGAGCCCAAGGAGCTGGTCGTATATCAGGGCTCGGGCCATTTCCTCAGGGAATGTCACGACGAGCTGCACGACCTGCTGCGGGATTGGCTCGTGAACCAACTAGGGCAACGATAGAGCAGCATCGATCGCAGCACGTCGAACCTCCGCCAGAGCTGTATGGTGTTTCCCACGTCGTCGAATCGGTGTGAACGGCGCTACAATTCAGATATAATCGCGGCTAGTACCGGCGTTCCTATCACTCGGTGATTATCAATGAGCGGCATGACGAAGCTCAGCAAGTTCCGCAACGAGGTCACACAGTACGACTTTGAAAGCACAATGCAGATCTGTAGCCATATCAGCAACCGACTAGATGGGCAGCAGATGACAGTGTTGGCAGGTACTCTGTTGGGAGGAAGGGGCAATCTGCCTATTCCGAGGCGTATTGTGGTTTCGCATCATGCCCTCGCGACGGTGGCAATGCTTGCGCTACGCAACCATCCTTGGTCAAAAGGACGGCAGCCCATGCCGCAAGACATAGTGCGGCTCGCAAACAATGTGCACAGTATAGAACACCCATTTGTTGGCGATGAACATGACGCCCTCATGCTGCTGGTGCGGATATGTCACCAACAGTGGCCTTTCCAAGAGCCTATGTGGTACTTCATCCCGCGTCATCTGCTGCTATATACGAATAGTAGCGTGTCTTCACCGGCAATTGATCCCCAAGAGCGCTTCCTCCACACGGTAGGACTGACTATACGAGAGTTCATCGTCATCGGCATGCTGATGTATGCATCGGCACTTCAGAATCACACGTTCGACCGGGCTTTTCTGGAGCACACAAGCGACGACCTGTTGCGGCCATACGTGGTTGCAGACAAGATTGATGCTTTTCTATCAGTGGCGGGGGCAGACCCAGCAACTTTCCGGCAGTTGTGTCTGGATGAGGAAAGAGAATGCCCAAGAGCAGGCCCCTATCAGTTCAATCCATTATTCGCCCGTCCTGTGATCATACGCAAGGACGGCCTATTATGTCTTCCAGTGCCACGCTTGGCTATGCATCGGGTCACAAGGGGTTTGTACTACGATCTGCTGGAGTACTTCCGTCGCGGGGACGGCAACCCATTTCTGGAGTGGTTCGGCCACGCATTTGAAGCATACGGCGGCTTGCTGCTACGGGATGCTTTTGGCGAACGACGCGTATTTCCGGAACCTCACTATGGCAAGCCACAACGGGCTGGGCCAGACTGGACAGTGATTGGACAGGAGTCAGCCCTTGTCGTGGAGCTTCGCTCGGGACGCCTGAACAAGATGGCCAAGACATATGCTGACTACAGTGACGTGATCACGATTCTGAGAAGGAACATAGTCCAGACTTTGCTCAAACTGCCATCGAAAATAGAAGATCTCAAGTCGGGTGAAACGGGGATCCCTACAACGCGAGGAATGAGATACTTGCCGGCGGTCGTCACCTATGAGCCCCTCTACCCACACGAGCTAATGGTGGCACTCATCAAGAGGGAGCTCGAAGAAAGCGGCATGACAGGCTTTCAGTTTGAGTTGATGTCGATAGAAGACCTCGAGTTGCTGCTAGCATGCGCTTCGCACGCCGATCCCATGGAGCTCTTGGAGGCGAAGCGGTCAAACGATATGACAAGGGGTGTATCCATGCGGAACTTCGTGGCGAGATACGCGGAGGAGAACGCGATTCGCGACCTCCGTAACCCGTTGCTGGAGCGTACAATGTCGCAGTACCTCGGCCGCCTGAGTCGCGCCCTTGCTCAACAGCACCAGCGCCCTAAGCAGCTCTAGTAGGCCCAGGTGTGGAGGGAAGCGCAATGGCATCAACCGACCGGCTTGTCCCGCCTGCGGCTCATGAACTCCCCGTGTATCGCTTCGTTGGCGGCGACAATGCTGGTGCTGCGCGTGGTTGCCGGCGCGCCGTCGGGGTCGGTCACCAGCCCCCCGGCCTCACGGACCATCAGCATGCCCGCCGCCAGGTCCCACGATGACAGCGACAGGTTGATGTAGAGGTCAAGCCGCCCGCAGGCAGCATAGGCCAGCCCCAGCGCGGCGGAGCCCATCACCCTCACCGCCTCGACCCCGGGCCACAGAGCGTTCGCCACCTCCAGCATCTCCCGCCCGCGCTCAACGCTGTAGCCCATGTCGAAGCCGACCAGCGAGGCCTGAAGCGACGCCCGGCGTGAAACCGCAATGGGTGAGCCGTTCAAAAATGCGCCCTGTCCCTTCTCAACCGAGAAGGTCTCGCCTCTCACCGGGTCATGGATAACCCCGATCACAACGTCACCGTCTCGCGCCAGGGCGATGGCAACGCAGAAGTGAGGCACTCCGTGCGCGTAGTTGCGCGTCCCGTCGAGGGGGTCGATAATCCACGAGTAGGAGGTCTCCCCCACAACCTCGTCCGACTCCTCAGCTATGACGCCGAAGCCGGGGTACTCGTCCCGAAGCAGCGCCTTGACCGTCTCCTCGGACAGGACATCGACATCGGTGACGATGTTGCTCCTGCCAGGCTTGTAGGAGATACGCTTCTCGCCCTTGTAATGGTCCTTGAGGATTCTCCCCGCCTCGCTCGCCGCATGGGTCGCCACCTCGAGAGCTGCTCTACCGGTCGTGGACTCAGGCAACTGCACGCTCACTTCTCGACGAGCCCCATCCTCTCTTTGACCTCTCTCAAGGTCTCGACAGCGATCGCTCGGGCACGCTGGGCGCCATCGGCGACCACCTCCCTCACGTACTGAGGCCTGGCTGCCAGTTCAGCGCGTCTCTCGCGGAATGGATCGAGGGCATCGTTTATCGCCTCGGCGAGCTGCCTCTTGCACTCCACACAGCCACGGCCGGCGGCCCGGCATTCCTCAGCGATCTCGTCAAGCTGTCCCGGGCTGAAGTACCCGTGCAAGCGCCACACGTTGCACACCTCGGGGTTGCCCGGGTCCTTGCGGTACTTGCGGGCGGGGTCGGTGAAGGCGGTCATGACCCGCTGTACGGTGTCCTCCGGGGATGCGGCCAGCTCGATCTCGTTACTCAGGCTCTTGCTCATCTTGTTCACGCCGTCAAGCCCCTGGATGAGAGGGGTAGTGGTCAGCTTCGCTTCCGGTTCGGGAAACGTGTCGCCAAAGATGAAGTTGAAGCGGCGCACTATCTCCCTCGCCAGCTCCAGATGGGGCAACTGGTCCTCGCCGACGGGGACGACCTCCGCCTTGTACAGCACGATGTCCGCCGTCATCAGAACCGGGTAGCCGACCAGGCCGTAGTTTATGTTGTGGGGCTGCGTTCTGGCCTTCTCCTTGAATGTGGCCACCCGGGTCAGCCAGCCGAGCGGCGTTACCATGCTGAGAAGCGTGTGCAGCTCCATGACCTCAGGGACGTGGGACTGGACGAAAAGGATGCTCCGCACCGGGTCCAGACCGGCCGCGAGCCAGTCGAGCATCATCTCACGTATGTTGTCCTGGAGCTTGTCGGTGTCTTCAAGCGTGGTCAAGGCATGGATATCGACCACGCAGTAGATGCACTGGTAGCTGTCCTGAAGCTTGACGTAGTTCTGGATAGCTCCCAGGTAGTTGCCGATATGCTGCCTTCCGGTCGGCCTTGCCCCGGAAAAAACGCGATCTCTCATTTACTGCCCCTTTTGCCTGCGGTGAGTCCCGCCAGGAGGGTGGCATGGTACGACGGCCAGCGACATCAGCCCGAGGTCACTCGGCCGTGGTGAGACCCATGCCCGCTGGCGCAACAGCGGAACAAACTGGATTGCTCAGCTCTATGTGTAAGCCCTTATGCCGAGGACCTCTCTGCCCACGATGAGCTTCATTATCTGCGTGGCCCCGTCAGGCATGGTAAGCATTCTCGCGTCCCTGAAGTACCTCTCCACGGGGTACTCCTCGGAGAGCCCCATCGCACCGTGAACCTGGATGGCCTTGGTGGTAACCCTCAGCGCCGCCTCGGTAGCGTAGCCCTTGGCCAGCGAGGTCTCCATGCGGTTCTTCAAGCCCTGCGCCCCCAGCCACATGGCACGGTATGACAGCAAACGCGCCGACCAGGTCTCGGTGAGCATGTCGACGAGCAAGTCCTGGATCAACTGGTGAGCCGCCAGAGGCTTGCCGAACTGCACCCTCTCCTTGGCGTACTTGATCGAGGCGTCTACTGCCGCCTGGGCAATGCCAACCGACATCAACGCCATCCCCGCCCGAATGCCGTTAAGCCTCTGCATGAAGCCGAAGTACGCCTGCGCCGCAGAGTCGGCACCGCCGCCACCACCGCCGCCACCACCACCGAGCATCCACGGGGCGACGATGATGTTCTGGTCGGGCACGGGAACATCGTTGAAAGACATCTCAGAGGTCGGAGCGGCCCGCCACCCGATCTTGTGAAAATCGGTGGCCTCCCACGGTGAGAGGTCCCTATCGAGGAGGACCGTAGCCATTCCCGCCTGCCCCTTGCCCCTTTCCGTTTGCACCAGAGCGATGCACACATCGGCGATAGAGCCGTTGGTGATCCAGGTCTTGGTCCCGTTGACCACGTATCGGTCTCCCTGCTTCGTCAGCATAGTCTCGATTGCGCTGGTGTCGGAGCCGACATTGGGCTCGGTTATGGCCAGGCAGCCGATGGACTCGCCCAGGGGGATTTTCGCCGCCAGCTTCTCCTTGGTTTCCCCTCTCGCCATGCTGTACGCCGCGATGGCCAGCCCCGCCAGTCCCACAGACCCGCTCAGACTCGGCCACACCTTCGCCAGCTCCTCGCTGCCGATAGCACCGATGAGCCAGTCCTCCCTCGGTTCACCGCCAAGGTCCAGCGGCATACCGTAGAAGCCCAGAGGCATCATCTTCTTGATGTACCTGATTATCTCCTCTCTGGTAAACGAGCCCTGTCTGTCCCGCTCATCCACTATGGGAGCGATCTCCTTCGCCAGGAAATCCCTGATGGTGTTCTGAAACATCTTCTGTTCTTCGTTGAGTTCGAAGTCCATTCAGTCAAGCCTCCTTCTTGTTCTGTATCGCCGCCCCGTCATGTGGAGCAACGGACAACCGCAGCCAGCAGCATCACCCGGTCAGCAACATCCCGCTTACCTCCTCTAGCCGAGGGCCCACTCCGGGGTTGCCCCCTTCTCCCCCACCCGGTTGCGCAATACGCCGATGCCTTCCATCTCAAGCTCAATGACGTCACCGGGCTTGATCCATCTGCCGTGTTCCGCCCCACACCCTCCACCCACGGTACCCGAGCCGAGGAAGTCTCCCGGGTGCAGTGTCTCATCCCGAGATACATACTCTATTATCTCGGCCCACGTGCGGTACATCGTACCGCTGTTGCCGTCAGTCCACACCTCGCCGTTGATACGAGCGATCATCCTCATGTCGCGGCAGTCCACCTCATCAGGCGTGACCAGACACGGCCCCATCACGTTGCAGGTGTCCTTCCCTTTTGCCGGACCGAGCCCCACGCTCATCTCCTTCCTCTGGATATCACGAGCGCTGACATCGTTGAAGATGGTGTAGCCCGCTATGTAGCTCTCAGCCTCTTCTCTGTTGATATTTCTTCCCTCCCTGCCGATGTAGATGCCGTATTCCATCTCATAGTCGAGCAGTTCGGTGAAGGAAGGCCACAGTATGGTATCCTCAGGGCCGATGACGCTATCGGGATTGCCTTTGTAGCACACCGGTATCTCGTACCAGGCCTCGGGCAACACCCGTCCGTTCCTCGGGCTTGCGTGCTGCTCGAAGCTGATGAAGTCTCTCAACGAGTTGGGCCTGGGCACAGGCGCTCGCAGCCTCACCTCATCCATCCCGTAGAGAATCCTCTCTCCACACGGGCCGACCAGGGTTTCTCCGGCCGTCTTCCCACCCACGTATTCGAGCGCCGCCAGACCCGCGTCTTTGGCGTCGTCACCGGCATGCAGGAAGTCCAGCATGTCGGGGGGAAGAAGCTCGTCGGCGAGACCGCAGGCCTGTCGAGGGTTTCGCTTCTCGCTGAGGTAGCGCGCATAGGCCGTATTGAGGTCGATGATTCCGTTCTGGCTCAGCGCGCCAACCCTGAGGAAGGGGCCAAGCAAGGTGGCTACTTCAAAGGTGACAAGCTTCAAAGTCGGCGTACCCCTCGTTGCATTGGACGGTAGCGGACGGCCTCGCCCGACCGGTCTGGCCATGATAACAATACCGCCACCGCCATGCGAAAGTCAAGCTGACAAACAGGGCCACCAGAATGCGCTACTTGACAATACGGAGAAAAAATACTATAATACCACCCTTAGTAGACGCGCACGTGCGCGACCTTTTCCCCCCGGGGCGGAAGCGAAGGTATTTCCTCAGAAGGACTCCCTTCTTTTCGATATAGGTACACTAGGGATCTCCGTGTTTTCCACGTAAGGAACCTGAAGGTTGACCAAGTACATCTATGTCACTGGCGGTGTGGTTAGCTCAGTCGGGAAGGGTATCACTGCCGCATCCATCGGGAAGATCCTGAAGAGCCGCAATGTCTCCGTCACCATTCAGAAGCTCGACCCGTACATCAATGTCGATCCGGGGACGATGTCCCCCTATCAGCACGGGGAGGTCTTCGTCACTCAGGATGGTGCCGAGACGGACCTGGACCTGGGGCACTATGAGCGCTTTATCGACGCAGACCTGACTGCCGCATCAAGTGTGACCACCGGCCAGATTTACAGTTCCATCATCGCCAAGGAGAGGCGTGGTGAGTTCCTCGGCGGCACCATTCAGGTGGTGCCTCATGTCACCAACGAGATAAAGAGCCGTTTCAGGGAGGTAGCCGAGCAATCGAAAGCCAGCGTGGTTATCGTCGAAGTGGGAGGCACGGTGGGCGACATCGAAGGCCTCCCGTTCCTCGAGGCGATTCGCCAGATGAGGAGCGACATGGGTAGAGAGAATATCCTCTACGTCCACGTCACTCTCCTGCCATACCTGTCATCCACGCAGGAACTCAAGACGAAGCCAACCCAGCACAGCGTCAACGAACTGCGCCGCATCGGTATCCAGCCGGACGTCATCGTGTGTCGAAGTGACCATCCCATCACAGAGGAGATTAGAGACAAGATCGCCCTGTTCTGCGATGTCGACAGACGGGCTGTGGTTTCTCTGCCTACCCTCTCCACTACCTACGAGACCCCGCTTGTTCTCGAGGAGGCAGGGCTGTGTGGACTCGTCATGGATATGCTTGACCTCCCGGAGCGGAGCAGCGACCTCCGCGATTGGCGAGAACTGGTGGAGCATATGAAGGAGGTCAACGAGCCGCTGCACATCGGGATTGTGGGCAAGTACGTCGAGTTGCACGACTCCTACATATCGGTGCGGGAGGCCTTGCGCCATGCGGCGGTCCACCACGACCGCTTCGTCGAACTCCACTGGATTTCGTCCGAGGAACTCGAGCGCGACGGGGATGCACCGCTCCGCTCAGTGCAGGGGGTTGTTGTCCCCGGGGGCTTCGGCGTCCGGGGCATCGAGGGTATGATCGTCGCCGCCCGGTATGCCCGCGAGAACGGCATCCCATATCTCGGGTTGTGTCTGGGAATGCAGGTCATGGTGATCGAGTATGCTCGAAACGTACTGAGTTTCGACGAGGCCAATTCCACCGAGTTCAACGAGCAAACCCCCTATCCGGTGATCGACCTGCTCCCCGGGCAGCGCGGCGTGGAGGACAAGGGCGGGACAATGAGATTGGGCGCGTATCCGTGTCACCTGGTGAAGGGGTCGAAGGCGGCTATGGCCTACGGCGAAGATGTGGTCTATGAGCGCCATCGCCATCGCTTCGAGTTCAACAACGCATTCCGGGATACGCTGCAAAGCGCGGGAATGGTCCTCAGCGGACTGTCACCGGACGGTCGGCTGGTCGAGATCAGCGAGCTTCGGGACCACCCGTTCATGATGGGCACCCAGTTCCATCCCGAATTCCATTCGCGGCCCAACCGTCCCCACCCCATCTTCCGCCAATTCATCGCGGCGGCCAAAGAGGCACTCCTGGAGGGGGACCAGCGGCCGCTGCCATTGTGAAAGCCAAAAGGAAATTCGGAGGCCAGTTATCGCTTTCGCGCCCGCACCACCCGTCGAATGGACTGATGATGCAACAGCGACGAATCACAGCTAAGTACAACTGAGGGGTATTTCGATGCGCATATTCCTGGACACAGCCAACATTGAGCACATACGGCACGCCGTGAAGCTGGGAGTGATCAGCGGAGTCACCACCAATCCCAGCCTGGTTGCCCGGGAGAAAGGGATTGCCTTCAAAGATGCAGTCCTCGAAATATGCTCCCTTCGCCTCGACCACGTCTCGGTGGAGGCGCTTGGCACCGAGGCTGAGGCCATAATCGAGGAGGCACGTCTGCTGTCATCGTGGTCCCCCAATATCGCAGTGAAGATCCCGGTGTCGGAGGCAGGGCTCCAGGCGATCTCGGTCCTGTCGCGCGAGAGCATAGAGACCAATCTCACTCTCTGCTTCTCAGCCAATCAGGCCCTTCTGGGGGCCATTGCCGGTGCGACCTATGTCAGCCCGTTCGTAGGGCGACTCGACGATATTAGTCATCAGGGAATGCAGGTGGTTGAAGACGCCGTGACCATTTTCAGCAAGTACGGCTTCCCCACGCAAGTGCTCGCCGCCAGTCTTCGGCACCCGCTCCACGTGATCGCTGCTGCCAAGGCAGGAGCCCACATCGCTACCCTCCCCTACAGTGTGCTGATGCAAATGATTCACCATCCCCTTACCGATATTGGCATCGCACGCTTCGCTGATGATTGGAAAGAGGTGAAGAGGAAATGACGATGAACATCGCTGAGCTGGAAACGAAGAGCCGTGACGAACTGCTCGACATGGCCAAGGGCTACGGTATAACCGGATACACATCGATGAAGAAGCAGGACCTGGTGTTGCGTCTGCTCCAGGCGAATGCCGAGATGCAGGGGAATATGTTCGGCGGCGGCGTGTTGGAGATCATGGACGATGGCTACGGCTTCCTCCGCCAGGACAGCCTGAGGCCCGGAGCCAACGATGTCTACGTTTCTCAGTCACAGATTCGCCGCTTCGGGCTGAGAACCGGCGATATGACTACCGGTCAGGTGAGATTGCCGAAGAATGGGGAGAAATACAACAGCCTCCTGCGCATCGAGGCAGTGAACGGCATCGACCCGGAACAGGCGAAGAGTCGTCCCCACTTCGGTGCCCTCACCCCCGTCTTCCCCGACAGCCTCATCAAGCTGGAGACTACCCCCTCCAATCTCTCGACGCGACTGCTGGACATGATCGCCCCCATCGGCAGGGGGCAGAGAGGGCTCATTGTATCACCCCCCAAGGCGGGCAAGACCATGCTCCTCAAACACATCGCCAATGGGGCCGCGACGAACCACCCCGATCTCCATCTCATGGTCTGCCTCATCGGAGAGCGCCCCGAAGAGGTCACCGACATGAAGCGCTCGGTCAACGGTGAGGTGGTCAGTTCCACCTTCGACGAACCGGTGGAGAACCACACCAAGGTGGCCGAGCTGGCGCTGGAGAGAGCAAAGCGTCTCGTGGAATGCGGGACGGATGTGATGATCCTGCTTGACGGCATCACCCGCCTCACCCGCGCATACAACCTCGCCTTGCCGCCCAGTGGCCGTACCCTCTCCGGCGGCGTCGACTCCGTCGCCCTCTACCCCCCCAAGCGCTTCTTTGGGACGGCAAGGAACATCGAAGAGGGCGGTTCGCTGACCATCATTGCCACTTGTCTCATCGATACCGGGAGCCGCATGGATGACCTCATCTACGAGGAATTCAAGGGGACCGGTAATATGGAGCTTCACCTCTGCCGGCGTCTTGCCGAGCGCAGAATCTTCCCCTCCATGAATATCCAGCGCAGCGGCACGCGCCATGAGGAGTTGCTCATGGACGAGACCTCCCTGCAGAAGATCTGGCTGCTGCGGCGAATGGCGAACCTGGTGGCGTCAAATGCGCAGAACGCCTCCGAGGCCACGGAGCTGATTCTGGAGCGGTTGGGGAAGACCAAGTCGAACGAGGAGTTCCTTGCCACGCTTACCAGCCAGATGTAGGTAAGGACACACCGGCCGGCGGCTTCAGGGTCACACCGGGAGCCGACCTCCGGTGCTATAGACTACTCCGCACGTGCCCCCGCCGGATGCCCCTCACATTCTTTCCGGCGCACCCATCCCCATCAATTTGAGGGTCTTGGCCAGGACGACCCGTGCCGCTTCAACCAGCTTCAGCCGCGCCGCGGTCAGTTCCTCGTCGGACGAGACCACTCGACACTTCTCGTAGAAGTTGTGGAAGGTGGTTGCCACGTCCAGGGCGTAGTAGGACAGATGGTGCGGCTCCAACGTCGATGCTATCAACTCCAGCACCTCCGGCAACTGGAGCATCCTCCTTATAAGACGTAGCTCAGCATCGCTGGTGAGCAGCGATACGCTCCCCTGGCTGTAGTCGATGCCCTTCTCCTGTGCCAGCCGCAGTATGCTGGCGATGCGAGCGTGGCCGTACTGAACATAGTACACCGGGTTGTCCGCAGACTGCCGTTTCGCCAGTTCAAGGTCGAAGTCCATCTGGCTATCAGCGGAGTGAGACTGGAAGAAGAATCGACAGACATCGGGGCCGACCTCGTCCACCAGCTCACGCAGAGTGACAAGCTCGCCGGTGCGCTTCGACGCCTTGATTGCCGTCTCACCACGTTTGAGGGTGACCATCTGAGAGATGATGATCTGAAGTCTCTCGGGATCGACGCCCAGCGCGCTGACAACCGCCTTCATGCGCGAGACATGGCCCTGATGGTCCGCGCCCCAGATGTTAATCACCTGTGAGAAGCCCCGCTCGATGAACTTGTTGAAGTGATAGGCTATGTCGGTGGCGAAGTAGGTCGGCGTGCCGTCGCTTCTCACCAGCACATTGTCCTTGTCCTCACCAAGGAGGGTTGAGGTGAACCACACCGCCCCCTCCTTCTCGTCTATGTAGCCCCTCTCCTTGAGAAAGGCCATGACCCTCTCGTACTGCCCTTCCTCCAACAGGCTCTTCTCGCTGAACCACACATCGAATGACACGCCCAGAGCCTCAAGGTCGGACCTGATAGCCTGCATGACCTTCCCCACCCCAATCTCGCCAAGCTCCGCCGGCCTCTGCAGGAACCTGTCCCCTTCCACGGCGGCGATCTCCTTGGCGATGTCGACCATGTACTCGCCGAAGTAGCCCTCAGCAGGCATCTCAGCATCCATTCCCAGCGCCTGTTGATACCGGGCATGAAGGGAACGGTAGAAGGCATCCATCTGCCCCCCGGCATCGTTAACGTAGTACTCCTTGACCACTTCGTGTCCCGAGCAGGCGAGCACATTGGCCAGCGTGCTGCCGAGGATAGCTCCCCGACCGTGACCCACATGAAGAGGCCCTGTGGGGTTGACGCTGACATACTCCACCTGCACCCTGGCCCCCTTCCCCAGGTCCATATCTCCATACCGCTCCCCGGAGCTTATGATGCCCTCAACCTGCTTGGTGAGCCACTCGCTCTTCAACGAGAAGTTGATGAAGCCAGGCGATGCTACGACGACGCTCTCAATCTCGCCCGGCACCTGTATAAGGTCCACCAGGTTCTGGGCGATGGTCATAGGATTCATCCGCGCCGCCCTTGCCAGTTTCAGGGGAAGGGTTGCCGCGTAGTCACCGTGCTCGGGATTCTGCGGCCGCTCCAGGACAATCTCAGGCATCGTCACCGCAGGAAGCAGTTCCTTCCGTTGGGCCTCCTGAGCCGCCTCTTTCAGTAGAGCAGTAATCTCGTCCTTTATCATCACGCCTCCACGCCGGTAAATCCATCCTGCCACAGCCGGGCCATCTCCTGGCCAAGGGCCCGATGCTCGGGCCGCGAAAGCTGCGGGTCGCTCTTGAACAATCGAGCCGCCTCTTTTCTGGCAAGCTCCAGCAACCCCATGTCGGACAGCCTGGCCATCCTCAAGTCCGGCAGGCCGCTCTGCCTTGTGCCGAAGAACTCACCAGGGCCTCTGAACTTGAGGTCTTCCTCAGCGAGTACGAAACCATCGTGGGTGCGCTCCAGGAGAGACAGGCGCTCCATCCCCTCGGGCGTGGGGCTCTCCGCCACGAGAACACAGTAGCTGGCCTGCTCCCCACGGCCGACCCGCCCGCGAAACTGGTGCAATTGCGCCAGCCCGAAGCGGTCAGCACCCTCGACAAACATGACCGTTGCATTGGGAACATCGATGCCCACCTCGACCACCGAGGTGGCTACCAGGACGTCCAGTTCCCTCTCACGAAACTTCCGCATCACCTCTTCCTTGTCGACGGCTTTGAGCCTGCCGTGGACCAGCCCGACCCGCAGGTCAGGGAAGACATCAGTGGACAGACGCTCATACTCGGTGATGGCCGCTTTGGTATCGATTGCCTCCGACTCCTCGATCAGCGGACAGATGATGAACGCTTGCCGTCCCTCACCGACCTCCTTTCGAATGAAGCGGTAGGCCCTGTGGCGCTCCTCAGGCTCGAGCCACTTCGTTCTCACCGGCTGCCTGCCTTCGGGCAGTTCATCGATCACCGAAATATCAAGGTCGCCATACAGGGTGAGAGCCAGGCTTCGCGGGATGGGGGTAGCCGTCATTACCAGCAGATGCGGGTTCGAACCTTTCTCTCGAAGCGCGGTGCGCTGCATCACGCCGAAGCGATGCTGCTCATCCACAATGGCAAGCCCAAGCTTCTCGAACTCCACCGCCTCCTGTATCAAAGCATGGGTACCGACAAGTATGTGCACCCTCCCTTCGGAGGTCGCCTGATATACCCTGTCCTTCTCGGCTTTCCTGGTGCTTCCGGTCAACAGAGCCAACGTCAGCTCACGTGGCACGACACCCGAGAAAGTCCGCAGGCTCCCCTCCGCCTCTTCCTCCCGACCCGCCCTGGCCAGAAGCGCGGACACGTTGGCGAAGTGCTGCTCCGCCAGTATCTCGGTTGGCGCCATGAAGGCACCCTGACAGCCACAGGCCACCGTGCCCAGCAGCGCCGCCGTCGCCACAACGGTCTTCCCGCTGCCAACCTCACCCTGAAGCAGCCGGGTCATCGGCCTCACCTTTGTCAGGTCGGCGAGTATCTCCCTCAACGCCCGCTGCTGAGCCCCGGTGAGGGCGTAGGGCAATGAGTCAATGAAAGCCTGGATAACCTGGTAGTCAGGCTTGATAGGCCTCGCCTTGCCGCCCTCACGCCACTCGCGCCTTCTCGACAGCAGTCCCAACTGCATGAGAAACAGCTCATCGAAGGCCAGTCTCTTCCTGGCACCGTCCTTCAGAGACTCGCTCTGCGGATAGTGAGCCTGGCTGATGGCCTCGGACAGCTCCAGAAGCCGGGCGCGAGTCCTCAGGTCCTCGGGGAGGAAGTCATAGACCTGCGGTGCGCAGCGGTCAACCGTCTCCTTGACCACCCGCCTCACCACCCGGGAGCTGAGCCCCTCCGTAAGAGGGTACACCGGCACGAGCCGGCCGGTGTGAGTCAGGTCCTCGGTCAGCGGCTCGTATTCCGGCGACTGGAAGACCTTGACCCCCTTGTACAGGCCTACCCTCCCGCTCAAAACCAGCTCAGAGTTAGTGTGAAGCTTCTTGGCGAGATACGGCTGATTGAACCAGACAACCTTCATGTTGCCGGTCCCGTCCCCGACTATGGCCTCAGTGGAGCGCCTGCGACCCAGGCTGGCAACCTGCGCCTGCCACACCGTTGCCACGGTCGTCTGTTCCACACCTATCTGCAACTCGGCAATCGTTTTCATTTTGCTGTAGTCGATGTGGCGCCGGGGGAACAGATAGAGCAGGTCACGGACCGTCTGCACGCCCAGGCGGCGAAACTTGGCGGCCTGATTGGTGCTAATCCCTTTGACCGTGGTAATCGGCTCGTCGAGGTTCCTGCCTTGAGCGGGGCTTACATCCTTCTTGCGCTGCTCGACGGTCCCGGTCTTCACCCCGTTCAGGCGCTCAAGGACCGTCCTCACCCATTCCTCTCGCTGCCCCCCGTTCAAAGCAGCGTAGCTCACCGGCAGCAAGCCTTCGGGGAATTCCCGCGCCCAGCGTTGAAGATAGCGGTCCAGCCCCCCCACCACAGCGTCATCCCGGCAACCCCTCTTGCGCTCCAGTTCCAGTATCTTCCGAAGGGTTGCCACATCCAAGGGCGTCACTCCACAGAGACGATGTAGTGATAGTGTGGTTCACCACTGGAAATCACCTCGACCTCGAGGTGATGGTGTTTCTGGCGCAGCGTGTCGGCAATCCCCTGAGCCTCGGCGCTCTCAGTACCCGCACCGTAGTATACGGTGACGATTTCGCTGTCCTCCAGGTCCATCTGCTCAAGCATCTCTTTGACCAGTTGGGGAACGCTGTCACCTACAGCGGTCAGCTCTCCGTCGACGAAACCGATAGCCTGGCCAACGTCCATGATGAAGTCACCGATCCTGGCCGAGCGGACCGCAATGGTAACCTCCAGCGTCCTCACCCCCAGCCTTGCCGCTTCCATCGCCTTCACATTCGCCTCAAGGTCCGCTTCGTGATTGAAGGCAAGCAGCGCGGCCACGCCCTGCGGGACCGTCTCCGTCGGTACAACCTCCACCCGCTTGGAGCTCAGCTTTCGGACCTGCTCCGCGCCGAGCACGATGTTGGAGTTGTTGGGGAGTACGATGACCTTGTCGGCGCGCACCTTTCCCACCGCGCCAAGCAGCTCCTGAATCGAGGGGTTCATTGTCTGGCCTCCGGGGACAACTGCGGTCACGCCAAGGCTTCCGAAGACATCAGACAGCCCCTTCCCCGAGGCCACCGCCACGATAGCGATATCGACGGCCGGTCCGCGCTTCAGAGCGACGAAGTCCTCGTGCTGCTCATCCATGTCCTCTACCTTCACCTGGCGCAGTGTGCCCAGGGATGCACCGTAGCTTATGGCAACACCGGGGTCCATGCAGTGAACATGCACCCGCACCACCTTCTCGTCCCCCACTACAACCACGGACTCGCCCATGTCTTCGATCCTGCCCCTGATGTCATCGAGTTTCAAACCCTGGCCCTCGATCATGAACTCAGTGCAATAGCCATACAGCTCACCGGTGGCGACTCTGGGTACTTCGAGTTGCACCTGATTGCCGACCACGTATTCGTCATTCATCTCCCCGCGGAGATACCGCAGGAAGCCGTCAAGGATCACGCACAGCCCCAGTCCTCCGGCATCCACCACACCGGCCTCACGCAGCACCGCCAGAAGGGAAGGAGTCCGTCCAACAGAGTCCTTGGCCGCACTGACGGTGGCCTCCAGTATGTCACGCAGGTCGTTGCCGACCGAAGCGACCTGGGCCGCGTCGGAAGACTCCCTGACCACGGTGAGTATGGTGCCCTCCACCGGATTGCTCACCGCCCTGTAGGCCAGTCTTGACCCCTCCATAAGCCCCGCCACCAGGTCTGTACCCTCCAGGCTGTCCTTGCCGTCGAGCTTCGACGCCAGGCCATGGAGAATCTGAGAGAGTATCACCCCGCTGTTGCCGCGCGCCCCCATCAGAGCGCCGTGAGCTATGGCGGCGGCGACGCCACCGACGTTCCTGTCGGCACATCGCGAGGCCTCGGCCAACGCCGAGCGCATGGTGAGCAGCATGTTGGTGCCGGTGTCCCCATCGGGCACGGGGAAGACGTTGAGCGAGTTCAACTCCGCGGCGCTCTTCTCGAGACAGGCAACCGCGGCACTGAACATGCCAACCAGGTCTTGCCCGCTGCAGACGTCAGTTTGACGCATTTCGCCAATCCAATGCTTGCCCTATACGTTTGACTGTGGTATTCTTGATGCTGAATTCTACCGCAAAAGTCGAGTTTGGTCAAAGGGAAGTAAATGCCAGGTAAATGTGATATATGCGGCAAGACGCCCCAGTTCGGTCACAATGTCAGCCACTCCAAGCGGCACACCAACCGCAAGTGGAAAGTGAATAGCCAGAAGAAGACGCTGGTGATTGACGGGCGGAAGGTGCGGCTCAACGTGTGCACCAGGTGTCTGAGGACCCAGCACAAGCTAGCTGCCTAGCCCCCGCGCAGGCTCGCCCTGAGCCTGTCCATCGCCTCTCTTACGCTCTCCCTGCTGTTGAACACAGCCGAGCCAGCAACCAGCACGTCGGCCCCAGCGCGCACCACCTTCGCCGCTGTCTGGGCAGAGATGCCGCCATCGACCTCAAGCTCAGCGTCAAGCGCCCCGTCGTCCAGCAGTCGCCTGGCGTCGGCTATCTTCCCCACCACTTCCTCCATGAACGCCTGCCCGGCGTAGCCGGGGTTGACCGTCATTATCAGCAGCAGGTCAAGCTCGGGAAGCACCTCCTCCACCGCAGCGAGCGGCGTGGCCGGGTTCACCGACACACCCGCCTTCACCCCGAGCTTCTTTATCGATTGCACCAGCTCATGGAGATTGGGGCACACCTCGGCGTGAACGGTGAGGATGTCCGCCCCAGCCTGGGCGAACTGCTCGATCTGGCGCTCCGGCGCCTCCACCATCAGGTGGACGTCGAAGAGGAGACTTGTCAGTGGGCGAATGGCCTTGACCACCGGTGGGCCGATGGTAATCGGAGGGACGAAATGCCCGTCCATAACGTCGATGTGGATGTAGTGGGCTCCCGCCTCAGCCGCTTCGCCGACCTGCTCGCCGAGGCGAGCGAAATCGGCGGAGAGGATGGAAGGAGCGATCTTAACCTCGCTGCCGCGCACGCTCAATAGCCTTCCTCGCTTTTGCCAGTTGTTTTCTCACCTGCTCAGGGGCTGTGCCGCCCACGGCGCTGCGCGCCTTGAGAGCGGAATCAATGGTAATGGAGTAGACATCTTTGTCGAAGTGCGGCGAGAAGCGCCGGTACTGCTCGATGTCCAGCTCCCTCAAGCTCTTCCCGCTGTCAATCGCGTGTTGCGCCAGGCGGCCCACAATGCCATGAGCCTCACGGAAGGGAACACCTTTCTTCACCAGGTAGTCCGCAACGTCGGTGGCCAGCATGTAGTCCTCTTCGGCGGCACGGCGGGTCTTGTCTCCCCTGACCCTGGCCGTCCGCACCATCCCGGCGAACACCTCAAGCGTGGCCACGACGGTATCAACGCTGTCGAACAGGCCCTCTTTGTCCTCCTGAAAGTCGCGATTGTACGAAAGGGGCAGGCCCTTCATCACCGTCAGTATCGCCAGGAGATTGCCGTAGACCCGGCCCGTCTTGCCGCGGGCAAGCTCGGCGACGTCGGGGTTCTTCTTCTGCGGCATCAGGCTGGAGCCGGTGGTATAGGCATCGTCCAGCTCGACAAAGGCGAACTCCGCAGAAGACCATACCACGAGCTCCTCGGCGAGACGGGAGAGGTGCATCATGGTGATGCTGGCCGCCGCCTGGAACTCGATGACGAAGTCGCGGTCGGACACCGCATCAATGCTGTTCTCGCTTGTCCGGGCGAAGCCCAGCTCCTTGGCGAGGAACTCGCGGTCGATGGGATAGGGCACGCCGGCCAGCGCCCCACTGCCCAGAGGCATGACGTCAGCCCGTTTCAGGCAGTCGCCGAAGCGCTCCCTGTCCCGCTGCAGCATCTCGAAGTAGGCCAGCAGGTGATGGGCCAGCAGCACCGGCTGCGCCCGCTGAAGATGAGTATAGCCGGGCACGACCTCCTTCTTGTTCGCCTCCGCCAGTTCGAGGAGGGCCTCCTGCAGTCCAACGAGGCTCTCGATGATGTCGGATATCGCCTCTTTGACGTAGAGGCGCACGTCGAGGGCCACCTGGTCGTTCCTCGAGCGGGCCGTATGCAGCTTCCGCCCTACCTCGCCCACCTTCTCCACCAACCGCGCCTCGATATTCATGTGGATGTCTTCCAGGTCGTCCCTCATGGGGAAGCTGCTCAGCTCAATCTCCTCGCGAATGGCGGAGAGCGCCCCTACAATGGTGTCGGCCTCCTCGTCGGAGATGATGCCCTGCTTCGCCAGCATCACCGCATGAGCGATTGAGCCGGCGATGTCCTGCCGGTACAGACGCTTGTCGAAGTGAATCGACGAAGTGTACTTCTCCACCGACTTCTCGACTTCCTTCTTGAAACGACCGCGCAATGGCTTCATCAGCGCTACTCCACTTCGGGTCCCGAGGGGCGCACAGCCCCCTACACCAGAAACCTCTTCTTGAGGTTGAAAATCACGTCTTCGATGTCCTCGCCTCTGTCCCTCATCCCCTTCAAGACCTGCTCGATCCTCTGGCGCTTGTACGGATGCGAAGCGTCATCCAGACCGGTATAGTAACCCATCCTCCTGCCCAACCTGAAACTGAGCCTCTCCTCAGGGGGCATGGCCAGGTACCTGCTGATATGCCCCAGCATCCTCTCCTTGTCCTGAGGCAGTTGCCCTTCGACCTCCTGCAGCAGGTTCTCTATGTGGTCGCTCGCCAGATAGCTGGTCACCTCCAGCCTCTGGATGAGTTCCCCGATCTCCTCCACCACTTCATCGTCGGTGAGCAACTCGAAGTCGCCCGTCTCGTACTTCCGGTACAGAGGTATGTCTTCCCGGATGGCCAGGCTCCTCAGCCTGATGAAATCGGGATTGATTTCATTGAGGACCCGCGCCGTCTCACGGGGATGCTCCTCTTTCCACCGCCTGCCACCGAGGCCCGGCATCACATACTCGCACAGCGAGATGCCCGACTCGACCGCTTTCCTCCCGCCATCGATATGCTCCGCGGCGGTGACTCCCTTGCAGACATAGCTCAACACCTCGTCGGACCCGCTTTCCAGCCCAACGTGCAGCCGGGTGAGACCGGCCTGGTGAAGCTCTCTCAGCTCCTCCACGCTCTTCATCGCCGCCGTCTTCGACCTGCCGTAGGATGTTACCCTGGCCACAGTGGGAAGGGTGTCCTTGAGGAACCTGAGCACTTCGGCCAGTTGCGGCGTTCTCATAATCAGGGCATCGGCATCCTGAAGGAAGACGTTCTGCCCGCCGAAGAAGAGCCACAGGGCCACAATCCGAAAGCCGTCGCTGGGTGGGTTCTCGTACACCGAGGCGGCCACCTGCCTGACATCCGCTCCCGCGCCGTGTCTCGACGCCATCTCCTTGATCCTCTCGGCGATGGCTCTCGCCGTCTCGATATCCCGCTTGATGTCCTCGACGCTTCGTATCTGCAGCTTCCTTGTCCTGTGGCTGGAACAGAACTCACAGCGGTGCCACGGACAGCCCCTGACTATCCGGAGCAGCAGAGACTGGGCCTCGCTCGGCGGTCGCGAGGGGCCCATCTCATAGGTGAGCGACGTGAGCTCTCTGGTATCCATGCCAGCCTTCAACTCGTCTAGGCCTTCAATGCGTTCTCGTGTTCTTCGAGCGAGCTGTAGCCCAGTTTGAGGGACATGTTACCGTACCTTTCCTCGGAGAGGTTCCGCCCCGCCTTCAACGCCTGCAGCAGGTCCTGGTAGTATAGCTCCAGCGTCTGGTCGGAGTAGGTCTCCAGCTCGCCGCGCAGGTATATCTCGAAGCCTCCGGCGTCACACACCTCACCACCACCGAGGATGTGAGGGTACTTGCGCCGCGCCTCACCCTGCCATTCACTCTCTATCTTCACGATGTCGTCGATAAGCGGATTGAGATTGATGGGGGGTATGAGGTCGTCCATTCTGGCATACTTCTCGGTGAGCAGGTTCCGGTTCTCCTGCAGGGCGGTGAGCAGGTCATCGAGATAAGACTCCAGGGTCGCCTCGGACCATGTCTCAAAGGCGCTGCCCCTCATCAATCTGAACCCGCCCTCCGACTCCTGACAGGCTGTCGGGGTCATGGTAGGGACTCTCTGAAACATGTCGAACTCCGCCGTGAGGATCTGTTCAATCAGCTCAGCCTTTGTCTCCATATCCGTACCTCCCCCGCGACCTATGGAATCAGGCCGCGCTTCTCGTCCTCTATCTCCCCCAGGGGGTCATCACGCTGCCCCAACCCCTGAATCTCGGCCTGGGTCTTCACCGGCAGGCCCCATATGTGGATGAACCCCAGCGACGTGGCATGGTCGAACTGGTCGTCCTTGTCATAGGTGGCGAGTCCCAGGCTGTACAGCGATTTCGGCGACTTCCGCCCCACCACAGTAGCATTCCCCTTGAGAAGCTTCATTCGCACCGTCCCCGTGACGTTGCGCTGCGTGCTGGCGACGTAGAAGGCCAGGTCCTGGTGAAAGTGGCTGAACCACAGCCCATTGTATATCAGGTCGGCGTATTCCATGGCCACCCTGTCCTTGAAGCGCATCTGGTCCTTGGAGAGGGTCATCGCCTCAAGGGCGCGGTGGGCCGCGAGGAGCACGGTTGCCGCCGGCGCCTCGTAGATTTCCCGCGACTTTATGCCGATGAGGCGGTTCTCCACATGGTCGATGCGCCCCACGCCGTGCTCGCCGGCAACCCTGTTCAACTCCTCAATCAAGGCGACGCCGTCCGTCTCCCTGCCGTCAAGGCTCACCGGAATTCCCCTGTCGAATCCAATCTCGACGTAGGCCGGCTTGTCGGGGGCATCCTTGGGCGCGCGTGTCCAGGAATAGACCTCGTCCGGCGGCTCGGCCCAGGGGTCTTCCAGAACGCCGCACTCGGCGCTCCTCCCCCACAGGTTTTCGTCGACGGAGTAGGGGCTATCCACGGTGACGGGGACAGGAATGCCATGCCGCTCAGCGTAGGCGATGGTCTCCTCGCGGCTCATGCCCCATTCCCGGGCGGGAGCAATCGTCTTGATGTGCGGGGCCAGGGCGCTCACGCTCACGTCGAACCTGACCTGGTCGTTGCCCTTTCCGGTGCAGCCATGAGCCACCGCGACCGCGCCCTCTTCAACAGCCGCATCCACCAGCAGCTTGGCGATGAGCGGCCGGCCAAGCGCCGTCGCCAGGGGGTACACCCCTTCATACAGGGCATCGGCCTGGAGAGCGCGAAAGACGAAGTGGGTCACAAAAAGCTCCCTGGCGTCAACCACCAGGGCCTTCACCGCCCCCACCTTGAGCGCCTTCTCGCGGACTGCGTCCGCATCCCTGGTTTCGCCCCCGAGGTCAGCGGTGAGGGTAACGACGTCGAGGTTGTATTTCTCCCCGATCCACCTGACCGCCGCCGACGTGTCCAGTCCACCGCTGTAGGCAAGCACTACCTTATCCGCCACTTGGCTGCCTCCAATCCGACACCATCAGTTGCCCGGAAGCTGCTTCTCCAGAAAGGACGAAACCTCGGACCTCACCCCCGGGTGGTCCCACGTATAGATGTGGCCGGGCGTCCTCATGTAGAAGAGAAAATGCCCTTCCTCAGGGCGGTAGGTGGGGATGCGCCCCAGATTGGCCTTGAATATCGTCCAGGCGTCGAGGCTGTGCAGGCTGTCCGGGAATACTCCGTTGTCGTTTATCAACAGGGACCTGTCCGACACGATACCGCCGTAGTAGAAGGGAGTCCCCGTCTGAATACTATACACCCTGTCATTGGCCGGAAGAAGCGCCATCGCCTCATTGGCGAGCATTGCCCCGGCGCTCTCCCCCAGCATTATGACCTCGATATCCTCAATGTGCTCGGTGAAGAAGTCCGTCGCCGCCGCCAACGGCTGTGCCTTCTCATGATAGGACTGTGCCGTCTCCCTCAACTCCTTCATGAAGTTCGAGAAGCCATCAGCGGTCCTCTCGTAGATGACCAGCAGGTCATCGTAGCCCTGATTGCGCAGTTCCTCTCTGACTCCCTCCAGGATGCTGCCCCACTCCGGGCCAATCTCCTCCTGGCCCTGACCACCCGAGTTGAACACCAGCAGGCAATCCTTGTCGCGCGCCTGGGCATAGACCTCGAGCAGGCTATCCACGAAGGGCTCCCAGTAGACTGAGTTGGCGTCAACGAACTGGGACGCCAGGTTGGCGGCATGCTCTCTCACCACCTCGGGTATATCTGCGGCGCTCTCATTGCCGTCTATCACGGCGAACCTACCCGGCGGACAGGGGGTGGTGAACAGCCAGCCCACGGCACCAGCGATAGCGGCAAGGATGACCAGGACTATTGAGAGGACCAGAACCTTGCTCTTCATCGTCTCCCTCAACGAGCACGCTATGACTGTACGGCCTCAACCAGATCCCTGCCCTTCCTGGCCAACACGCCTTCAAGGATGTCCGCCGCCTCATCGACCTCTTCCTCGCCGACTATCAGCGCCGGCATGAGCCGAACGGCATTGGGCCTCACGGGATTGAGCAGCAGGCCTTTCTCGGCGCAGGCATTGACCACATCTTGTGCTATCTCGCTGGCGAACTGCACCGCGACGAGGAGGCCGCGCCCCCTGACACCGGTGATGAAATCGAATCTCGACTTCAGGTCGAGGAGCCTCGACATCAGGTACTCCCCCACGTTGCGGCAGTTCTCCACCACATTGTGGTCCAGAACATACTGCAAGGTGGCGTGCGCCGCAGCACAGGCGAGGGGGTTGCCTCCGAAGGTGCTGCCATGCTCGCCCGGCTTGAACACAGACACTCTATCCTTCGCCAGAAAGGCGCCGATAGGCACGCCACCGGCGAGCCCCTTGGCCAGCGTCATGATGTCGGGCTCAATGCCGAACTGCTGGTAGGCGAAAAGCGTCCCCAGTCGCCCGATGCCGGTCTGAATCTCGTCCAGGATGAGGAGGATACCCTTCTCATCGCACCAGGCCCTCACCTGCTTCAGATACTCCTCACTGGGAATAACCACACCGCCTTCGCCCTGGACCGCCTCCAGCATCACGGCACAGGTTGTCTGTCCTGTAGCGTCCTTGATGACGCCGATGTTGTTGTACTCAACGTTGACGAACCCCACGGGCAGCGGCGTGTACGGCTCCTGGTGATTGGCCTGCCCGGTGGCAGCGGCCATAGCCAGCGTGCGGCCATGAAAGGAGTTCACCGTGGTGATGACCTCGTAAGCGCCGTCGAGATGCAGCTTGCCATACCGCCGCGCCAGCTTCACCGCGCCCTCGTTAGCTTCGGCACCGCTGTTGCAGAAGAAAGCCTTGTCGAAGCAGCTATTCTCAACCAGCAACTCGGCGAGGCGCAACTGAGGAATGGTGTAGAACTGATTCGACACGTGGATCAGGGTGCGGCTCTGCTCCGAGATGGCCGCTACTATCTCGGGGTGGCAGTGCCCCAGAACCGTCACCGCCCAGCCGCCGACGAAGTCGAGGTACTCCTTGCCTTTGTCATCCCATACCCTTGCCCCCTGCCCGCGCACCAGTGTCACCGGCAGTCGATTGGTGACGTTCATCATGTACTTGTGTTCCAGGTCTTGCCAATCCGTCATTCCCGACCCCTCTTTCACATAATCGTGGTGCCGCTTGCCTTGCCCGCTACAGCCTGGACCAGCGCATGAGGCTCACGCCCGTCGACTATGTGGGCCGTGGCCACGCTGGAAAGGGCGCACAGGCACGCCTTCACCTTCGGAATCATCCCACCGACCACCACGCCGGAGGAGACAAGCGCGGCGACATCGCTCGCGGGCATGCGGGCGAACACCTTGTGCGACCGGTCCATCACCCCGGCGACGTCGGTAAGCAGGATGAGCTTCGCCGCGCCAAGGCCAGCGGCCAACTCACCGGCAGCGGTATCGGCATTGACATTCAGCTTCTGCCCGTCGGCGCCCAGACCCAGAGGGGCGATTACCGGCAGAAAGCCTTCGTTGATAAGCATCTCCACGGGCTGAGCATTGATTCTCACCACCTCCCCAACGTAGCCAAGCCTCTCGTCCCTTACCTCCGCCTCCATCAAGCCACCGTCGACGCCGCTCAGGCCAATGGCCCGCCCACCCAGCGACTGGATTCCGGCCACCAGGTCCTTGTTGACCAGCCCGCAGAGCACCGCCGCCACAACCTCGATGGTCGCCTCGTCGGTCACTCTCAGCCCGTCCTCTATCTTGGCGGCAACACCCTGCTTGGAAAGCCAGCGAGTAATGAGATTGCCCCCGCCGTG
>Ga0180434_10001835_pt1 | contig 29582 bp, 27 predicted proteins | sample SS_ome_7_FD_132453 | JGI IMG/M metagenome (GOLD analysis project Ga0180434, IMG submission 132453) | Hypersaline lake sediment archaeal communities from the Salton Sea, California, USA - SS_1_D_2 metaG | ecosystem: Environmental > Aquatic > Non-marine Saline and Alkaline > Hypersaline >... | reverse complement strand
TGCACCAAAACATAAGCAGAAAACATTTTTAGAAGCGTTGCAAGCGAGCGATAAGCAACCCACGTATAGCGATTGCCATTAAGCGTCATCTCAGCATTTGGACGGTGGACCCATCTATTATCCCCGGCATTCCACTCTCCTTCTCGGATCTCTTGATTCGTTCGACTATCAGTAAGTGTCATCACATCGCTAACCCCAACAAAGATAGAGCTTGAGACTTTTGCAAAATCTGCAAAGGCCCAGAACGTGATAAATTTGGCATTCATTTTTGATAGGTAAGGGTGGTTTTCAGTAGACTTCCCTAAAAGAGGAAGAACAACGCGTCCAGCCAAATAGGTTACACAACCTCCAACCAGGAGAGTGCTTTGCCAGTTATTCATAAAGTCAAGTGCCGCACGGGGCTTTGAGACTGGATTTGCAATTGCCATAATTCATTACCTATCGTTTTATTGCTTTGATTGAGGGAAGATTATAGAAGAACGTTAAAATGGTGTAAAGACAAATGAATATTTTAATTTAAGGGTCCGTTTAAGAATAAGTTGACTATTTGACTTAAGCGAGCCACAGGAAAATTGAGCTGAACAAGGAGCACCATTCTTAAATAGGGAAGGGCGACGAAGAAGCTCGATTTAGCAAAGGCGCAGCCAGTCTAAATAGTCAACTTATTCTTAAAAGGGCCCTAAGAGTGGAGCGCTTTGAAACCCTCTGGCAAACTCAGAGATCGTAAGGCGCTTTTTTCCCTCTAGCTGGAGGTCTAGAAGGGATAGATTGCCGGCGCCACAGGAGACTACCCATTGATCTTTTTGGTATTGAGGAGTCTCAATCGTTGGAGTGGCTCGAAAAACCTTAAGCCTCTTGGACTTACCATTAACAACTACACTGCACCAAGCCCCAGGCTTAGGGCTAAAGGCTCGTATTTGATTATGAATCGTCTCGGCGCTTTGACTCCAATCAATCTCTGCCATTGTTGCATCAATTTTTTGAACATAGGTTGCAAGAGTTGAATCCTGCGGCATTTTACGCTCATTATGGTAAGCATAATTTTTAATTACCTTAAGCAAGGTTTCTGCTCCGAGTGGTATCAATACTCTTTCAAGCTGTTCGCAATCCATGTCCGAAGGAATAGACACTTTCTCTTGAGCGAGAAGATCCCCAGCATCCATTTTCAACGCCATTTCAATGACTGAAACACCTGTTTCTTTGGCACCATCTAACAGTGCAAAACGAATAGGTGCTGGCCCTCGATACTTAGGCAAAAGGGAAGGGTGAAGATTGATGCAACCATAGCGAGGAAGATCCAAAAGGTTCTGCTTAATGATTTCTCCATAAGCAAAAACAACAAAGAGATCGGCACCAAAAAGACGCAATTCCTCTTCAAAGGCTGGCGTTGAGGCTTTGTCCGGTTGATATAGGGGAATATTAGGAAGTTTTTCTAAGGCAAATTCTTTTACAGCTGAAAAAACCGGTTTGCCACTCCTGCCACGCGGCTTATCACCCTTGGTGACGATGGCAAGAACCTCAACTCCATTTTCAACTAGAAACTCTAGGACTTCTGCGGCAATGGGAGGGGTTCCAAAGTAAATGATCTTCATTCTTCTAAAAGATCTTTGATGTCAGGAATTTCATTTCCAGGTCCTGCAGGCTGCAGACCAATAAGCCCCCGCTTCGAGCTTTTGCAAAAGTCGAGCCAATGGTTAATCACAGGACTTTTGTCCACTTCATTTTCAACGCGCTCAAGAGCCTCTTGCAACTGAACTCCAGAACGATAGGTGAGTTTAAAAGCTTTAGTGAGGTTCTTTCGAAGCTCGAGATTAAAATCATGCCTTTTCAACCCAATCAGATTGAGACCTGCAACGCGGTAAGGAATCCCTGCGCCTAGCGTGTAAGGAGGAATATCGTTAGTAATCCGGCTGAGTCCGCCTACCATAGAGTAAGCGCCTACTCGAACAAACTGATGGATTGGAGTCATTCCTCCAATATTAGCGTAGTCTTGAATCTCCACATGTCCAGCGAGCATTGCTCCATTTGCCATAATGACGTGATTTCCTACCTTGCAGTGGTGAGCAATATGACAGTAGGCCATGATCAAACAATGATCCCCAACTTCAACGGTTGAGCCTTCGTCGCACGAGGAATTGATGGTCACAAATTCGCGAATTTCGCAGTGCTTTCCAATTTTGACATAGGTAACTTCCCCATGAAATTTCTTAGCCTGGGTTTTAGTCCCGATACTTGCGGAGGGATAAATAGTGGTGCCTTCTCCAATTGTCGTGTGTCCATCGATGTAAGCGTGGGATTTAATTGTTACATTGTCGCCTAGAACCACATTCTTTTTAACAATCGCGTAAGGTTCTAAAGTAACATTGTCTCCGAGCTGAGCTCCTTCTTCGACAATCGCTGTAGGATGGATATTAGACATGAATGCGTTTCCTAAATCTGTTCAAAACTAGTGAGTGCAAATCCGATTTCTGCTTCGACAGCTAGCTCCCCGGCAATTTTTGCTTTTGCTTGGACTTTTCCTCCCTTAGAACTCAGGTGCTGGCCATGAACATGCATAGTAATCACATCGCCAGGTAGTGCGGGGCGGCGAAACTTTGCCTTGGTTACACTCAGAAGAACGGCTGTTTTCTCTTGAAATCCCTTCTGATGAATAAGAATTCCTCCAGCCTGAGCCAAGGCTTCTAAAATCAAAACTCCTGGCATAATAGGGGCCTGAGGAAAGTGCCCTTGAAAAAACTCTTCGTTCATCGACACACACTTAATTGCTACAATGTTGTTAGTCTCTAAATCAAGCTCAATGACTCGATCTACAAGAAGAAAAGGATATCTATGAGGAAGAATATCGCGAATCTGCTTGATATTAAGGATCGTTTTTGAAGTGGAGTCTTCGGTAGACATCAATGATTCTCCATAGTGAAATTACTCACAAGCTCTTTTGCAAATGAGGTGTTAGAAAAGTGACCTGATCGAATGGCAATGATATGGGCAATGAAAGATTGTCCAACAAGAGAAAGATCCCCAATGAGATCTAAGATCTTATGGCGCACCATTTCGTCTTTATATCGGACTCCCTCCGGATTCAAAATCGAATCTCCTTTAATAATCACAGCATTGTCAAGGCGTCCTCCCTTGATATTCCCTTTTTCAATTAAAGGAACAACTTCTTCATAAAGAGAAAAAGTTCGCGCAGGAGCAATCTCTTCTTTGTAAATTTCTTCGTTGAGATGAACGGTGAAGAACTGCGATTTCAAAAGCTCACACGTTGGGTAGTTCAGCGTATAGCTAATCCGGAATTCCTCAGAAGGAAGGGCAACAAGGTGAACATCTCCCTTTGACCAGAAAACAGGAACTTCTAAGTGATGGATTTTTTTTGTTTTGCTCTGAGAAACAACTCCCGCTTTTTCAATGAGCTCAACAAAGGGAACAGCACTTCCATCGCAACTGGGGATCTCTGGACCATCAATTTCGATAATAAGGTTGTCAATTTCATAGGCCTTAATTGCAGAGAGGATATGTTCTACAGTTTGAACTTGAAAATCCCCCGAACCTAATATGGTACAACGCGGTGTTTCACATACGTAATCAACAAACGCAGGAAGGGTCGGTTTGTCAGGAAGATCCATTCTTTGAAACACAACCCCTGTTCCTTCAGGAGCAGGTCGAAGCTTGACTTCAGAACTTACGCCAGTAAAGAGGCCTGTTCCAGACAGGGAAACAGAATTTTTTAAGGTGCGCTGATGTTTTCTTGATGTGGAATATTTATCGGAAGATGCCATGAAGAGTCCGGTTTAAACGTTTGAAAGTGAGCAAAATTAATTCCCTTTAGCTTAAATCAGATTCCCGTTTTTCAGCAAGGGGATTCCTTAAAAAGATCAAGGAAACTAATGAGATCAAAACAATAAAAGTATCACCCCAGAAAGTATAAAGGGTTGGGTAAGAATAGAGGTCAAGTGGAATAAATAGAGCTCCTTTTTCCAGTTCAAAACTCCCATCACCATTCTCAAAACGCGCAACGGTCCTCCCTAGGCTATCTACACCAGCTGTAACTCCTGTATTGCACGCTCGAAGGAGAGGCACCCCATTCTCTATAGATCGAATGCGTCCATGGATATAGTGCTCCTCAGGAAGACGAGAGTAGGGATACCATCCATCATTGGTCACATTAACGAAGAGTTTAGCCCCCTTCACCCTCCCTTCTCGCATAACATGAGGAAAACACTCTTCGTAACAAACCGACAAACTCATGGGATGTTCTTCTCCAATTACCTTTGCCTCTTTTCCATGGGTGAAAAAGTTTGTAATGCCGTAGCGAGCCACTAGAGGTTTCAAAAAAGTAAACGGGAGGTATTCGGCCAGGGGAAGAAGAACTCTTTTTTCATACCGGGTTATTTCTCGTGCTCCCTTGGATGAAAAATGGAAGGCTGCATTGTAGTGGTCTTTTCCATCTTTAGAGTCCAGCCCCATCACAAGCTCTGCCTGATAGTAGTCTGCAAGCGCCTGCGCCCAAAAGGAATTACTTACGTACCACTTTCCCTCCCTCTTTTCAGCAAAGGGCTCAACAAGAAGGGACGACAAATCTCCAAGCTCTCCTTCCATAAAAGGGGCCATATCTCTGAATGCATAAACTTTTGCGTGCGATCCAAAAGGAAGCGCATACTCCGGAAGTACAATGAGATCCAAGTTCTTATCGCTGTGGTTTTTTAAATAGGTAACGATCGAATACCACTGAAGATAAGGATGTACAAAGCGATCTTCTTTTCCGTAATAATAATCTTTTTCATCGGGAAGTAGCGCTGTCTGAACAAGTGCCACGTGGTATGGGCCTTTTCGATCCTTCCTCTCATGAAAATCTAAATGAAATGCTCCAAATAAATAGGGGAAGAGGAGAACCCCTCCATAGGTCAAAAGGGCACGTTTGTTTCTTCTATAGCACAAGTTCACCCCAAGTAAGTTGATCCCCATCACTAAAAAGGAGAGACCAAACACTCCAATAACTGACGCCAATTGAGAGGAAATGTTAAACCCTGTTAGAGACAATCCAATGGGGTTCCAGGCGAATCCACACAAAACAAAGAGGCGGCTCCACTCTAATAAGGTCCAAAGAGCTGATATTCCCAAAATGCGCCGAAAGGAAATCGGCCCTTTTTTGGGGAGAAAGAGTGATAGTATTCCAAACTCCGCGCCAAGCCACAGTGCAATTCCTCCATAGACAAAATAGATATAGGTTCCTTGATACGTTGGAGATGCAAACCAGGAGAGCTGCACAAGTTGCACGGCAAAAAACCAAAGGGCAGAGACAATATAGCGAGCTTTCTTAGACCGAATACGCAATAGCGCAAACCACATGAGCGCTAAACCAAAACTACTTGCAAGGGCAGAGAGAACAGGGCTAATATGAGGTTGACCCCAAGCAAAAAGAGCCCAGCTGATAAGAAATAATACCACTGTAATCATTTGCTCGCTCGATAGGGCTGAGGCCCAACAAGGAGGTAGAAAAGCGCTCCAATTAACGCTAAGTTTTTCAGAAACACTCCGAGTTCCTTATGTAAATCAACGCCAATTTCAAACCAAAAGGCATGAAAAACAATCGTTGTTGGAATAAGAAAGAGAAGGAGAAACAAAGCCCCCCATCTTACTTTAACCCCAAGGAGGAGGAGGAGGCCTCCTGCAATTTCTAAAAAGGTTGCAATCCCCAGAAGGGTCGACGCACTCCCCACAAGAAACTCATGCGCTTCACTGCTAATAACAGTCCCCTCAAGATGCATGTACCAGTTCGAAAATGTTGTTGCAAGGGCATCAACAGTCCCTTGCCAATTCATGAGCTTTCCCGCTCCAGCAAAGAGAAAAATAAGACTTAAGAGACCACGTGCGATGTAAATCATTGGCTTTGTCATACCAGGCATAATGACATACTCCCCCATTTTGTTCCAAATTTCGCTTGTGAACCAACCCTGCCTGTTGCCGCCTCTCAGACCTCACACAATCGAATTAACCTTTAATCAACTTATTATTAGATAGTTAATGAATTTCCACCACCTGCTACTCGTAGCAAAAAGAGAGGCTTAAGTAGCTTATAATAAGTATTATAATAATAATTATTATAATTAATTTCCAATCATGATAAAATATAATTATAAAAAGAGTTAATAAATAAATTAAGGGGGAAAAATGGAACTACCTAGTACAAGTAGTTTGGGAGTTGTTGAGTCAAAGTATGCAGCTTCTTCTTCTCATACCACAGCAGCACTGTCAGAGAATCCAACACTAAACAGATTGCATGGATTGTTTCAAAAAATGAAACAAGGTGATGACTTTACTTCTGGAGACAGAGCATTTCTAGAGGAGGCGTCCAAACGCACCGTCAGCAATGGTGAATGGGTCAGTTCTTTCTTTTTTACCCCCTCAGATGAATCCACAGTTCAGAGAATTGCGACTCTCTCAGGACATGTCCTAGGAGGACGCATTTCAAGCGATGACCTTATTGCAAATATCGAGCAATTTTTTGATGGTAGAACAACGATTACTGCTAGAGAGACCGCTTCTATCGCTAATTTAATAACGACCTGCGTAGAAAACGACCCCTCATTTGATCAGGCCCTCAAAGGATTTCTCGATAAAAATAAACAAAAACCTCCATTCCGCGATGACCTTATTGACATTATAACAGCTTTGAATAGAGTGGAATTACCCAAGCCATCAAAGGCTGGCACAGTTGTTGCACACGTCCCGATCTCCATAGAAGCTCATGAACTCCCAAGAATTTTGGAGGTGCGATACAACGCTCAAGGTCATCTAGAAATTATCGATGGTGCTGTTGCCCCTATGGATGTCTCTTGTTCACAAAGAATCTCAAAAGCAGAGCTTCAACAAATGCAAGAAATCTATACAGGTTTAACCGCAGGGACTTATTTCAATAATCTTGGAATGGTTTTGGAATTTGCAAAGTTCGTTAGAACTGAAAGAGCTCTAAACCCTCACATCACACTTGATCAAGCATTTCAAAGGTTTAATCCAAACCTTGTCGGAATGTTTGATAAATATAAGTCTGGAAACTGTGGAGTATTTGCAAATAAGTTTTGCCATGAAGTTGAACGCCAAATGGGAATTAAAGGGCAACGCTTAGCTAAAATTACTGAAAATGCTTGGACAGGAATTCCCCTACCTGGAACGGAAGAGTCGCAAATAAAATGGAACAGATTCTCTCAGGAGGTTCAAGGAGCCGATCATACGAATGTTGGATTTCCATTTACTAGCGAAGATGGAAGTGAAGATTACATCCAGTTCGCTTGTTCTTTTGAAAAAGATCGTGAAGATGAAATCAGCCACCACAAGGGAAACAACCGTCAATCTGGACTCGATAGATTCTTCAAAAGCTCTGGATACACACGAAGCTTCCTTCCTGACAGAATATTAGATGATAGCCATATTGGTAAATCCGGATTGAAAGCGCGTTTTAAGGCAGCAATGTCAAATAATGGAAAAACGATGGGGGTAGATTTCTTAAGAGGAAATTTTTATCTCAACCCTAGCTGGGCAAAAGCGGACCCAGAACTTCCTCGAAACTCTAGAGGCATGGCATCCATCGACCTGACTGACCTTGCAAATCCAGATAGCTCAGCACCCTATACTGTTGATGGCAAAGAAATCGTTATGACCCATCGCCAGGCTTTAAGGATCATGCTAGAAAAAGCATCTGCCTTTATGGAAATTCCTGCGGATATGGAAGAAAATATCATCTCAACAGCACAAATAGCTCCTCTTATGAACAGCCAACTTTATATTCAACCTCTTCCCTTTATTCAAGAGCATTACGCTGACCTGCAAGAAATTGGTAAAAAATACAACGCTATGAAACCCACAATGGAAAAGGTGCTTAGTCCGGAAGAGAGTAAAAAATTCATGGTTATCATGGGGCACTACGATGCAATGGTTGATCACCTGGCACTAGCGTATGATCCCGAAAAAGCACTCGCTGAAATGGTGATACTGAAGGAATTGTTAGCCTAGCTTTTCTGGGAAAAGCAGTGATTCCTCTGAAGTCAGAGGAATCACTAGCATTTTTTTAAGTTCTACAACAATGCGCGTGTTTTCCTCATCAGTGAAGTCTCGATTATGCGCACGAGCTGATAGCTCAGCCGATCCTCCCTTTTCCTGCATAGGTATACAGAAATAAGTTTTGGCTCTTTCCACTTGAGTTAATACATGATGCATTGACTGCTCGTAAGGAATCACGCCGTCCCCTTTATGATAAATGATGCAAACTCTCCCTTTTAGTTCCTCCAAAGCCTCAATGGGGTCCTTTGCCCAGTGCACCAAAGCCATTGCTCCATGGATTGAAGAAGCAACAGCGAAGGTTGAAATCCTTGAGTAGCCTAGATTTTGGACCTTGATATCGACGCGATCATGAAGATTACTTAGGGAACGATCACTTAAAAAATTGATGGTATTTTTGGGAAACAGTGATTGGATACGGGCTGCACCGTGAGCTCCAAAGAAACCTCCCATTGAGTGGCCTGAAAGAGCAATATGGTCAGGGTTAACGGAAAACTCCTCTACTAAATACTCAAAAGCAAGCTTGAAATCTTCAGCAACTAGATCGGGCGCTGTGATCCCTGTGCTTTTACCTGTTCCCCTGGGATTGAAGATGAGCAGGTGAGGCCGTTCTCCGTTTGAGGTTTCTGCAATTCCCTCGACCCAAAGCAAGGGCTTAGATGCAGAGGTTTCATAAAAACATCCATTCCCATGAAGATAGATAATGGCCTTATCCATCGTCCCTTTAAAGTGAAGAGCATTGACTGTGTCCCCATTACTCGCCGTAAGAGTGATCTCTAGTCCAGCAAATTCTTTAATTAGACATGCTCTAATAGGTCCAAATCCGAGCTCTAACTCACCTTTCCGTTCAACGGTTGCTCTCCGTGCATCAAATAAAAAACTTGATAAAGTATGGGCGACGACAGACATCATGTTCCTCTCTTTTGGGCTCTAATTTTCCCATGGAAATCCCCTTTTAGTCAAGAAAGGTGAAGTTATGATATGCTCTTAGGGATGAAGCCATTTCGGAAACACCATTTATTAAAAATTTTAGAAGATGGGGGGAATTCCACCCTCCCGTTGGACGCCTTTTTGCGCGATTATTTTCGGGCAAATAAAAGCGTTGGTTCAAAGGATCGTCAGGAAATTTGTGAAAAGCTCTACGGAATTGTTCGTTGGCGGGGCCTTGTAGATGCTCAGTGCTCGAAACCTATCTCGTGGGAAGATCGCCTAGAGGCTTTTTTACAGTTCCCAGTAAAGAATGTCGAAACCCTTCCACCCCATGTTCAGGTGAGTTTCCCAAAGTTTTTCTATGACCATCTTGTCGAAGCTTACGGGGACGCAAAGGCGCGAGCGTTTTGTTTAAACTCCAATAAGCAGGCGCCAACAATGGTACGAGTTAACTTGCTTAAAGGCTCCCGAAAAGACTTATTCCACAAATGGGAAACTGAATATGACGTCTCGCTGTGTAAACATTCTGAGGCAGGGATCATCTTCCATAAAAAAATCAATTTCTTTGCCCTTCCTGAGTTTAAAGCGGGACTCTTTGAAATCCAAGATGAGGGAAGTCAGCTAGTGGCCTCTCACATGACTGTGTCTCCAAATGAGCATATCCTCGATTACTGCGCAGGCTCGGGAGGGAAAACTCTGGCTTTTGCTCCAAAAATGGGGAACAAAGGACAAATTTATCTCTATGACATCCGTCCTCGTGCTCTCATAGAGGCAAAAAAACGACTGAAACGGGCAGGAATCCAAAATGCACAAATCCTCGATGATCAAAAGCTAAAGAAAAAAGGCATGTTGGGAAGAATGGATTGGATCCTCCTCGATGTTCCGTGCTCTGGAACGGGAACGCTCCGGAGAAATCCAGACATGAAATGGAAGTTAAAACCTGAAACAATTCTCCGACTCGTCGATGAACAACAAAAAATCTTTCATCAGTCCTTGAAATTTTTGCACCCGAATGGAAAGATCGTTTATGCAACATGTAGTATTCTTCCAGAGGAGAATGAACGACAAATTGAGCATTTTATGAAGAAATATCACCTCAAGCTTGAGAGCCCATTATTCCAAAGTTTTCCAAAAGATGGAGAGATGGATGGCTTTTTTTGTGCGGTTTTGAGTAGAATGCAGAAATAATCCAAGGATTAAGATGCAAATAGTTTACGGTTTAACTTTTTTCTTTACAACTCTTCTCTCTCCACTTTGCGCAGAAATGGCAATTGATTCTCCCTCATTTATCGATCAGACAAGTGCTACTTCTCAAGGACCTCGTCTAATGATCAACAATCGCCCCCTAGCAAAGATCAACGGAAAAGTCATTTCTCTTTATGATGTTGTCAAACGAATGGACCTTTTCCTTTATGATTATTACCCCGACTATACTCCTTCTGCACCGGAAAAATACCAGTTTTACATGTCCCGTTGGGAGGCTACTCTTGACGACATGGTTGCAGACGAGTTGGTTCTTCTAGATGCGGAACAAAAGGAAATCAAAGTTAGCGATGGCGAAGTGCGAGAAGACTTAGAGCAGCGCTTTGGACCCAACATTATGTCCAATCTCGATAAGGTTAATCTTCAGTATGAAGAAGCGCGTGAAATTATTCGGAATGAACTGACGACTCAACAGCTGATTGGAATGAAGGTTCATGCGAAAGCCTTTCAAATTATTACTCCTCAAGTCATCAAAGCAGCTTATGACGACTACCTAGAAAAAAATCCCCCAGAAGACGAGTGGAAATATCAAGTCTTATCAATTAGGGGAAAGGACAAGGAAATCTGCGAAACAATCGCAGAAAAAGCCTACACTCTTTTAGAAGACCATACCCGATCATTAGAGTCTGTTGTTGAAGAACTTGATGAAGAAGGGATTTCCGTTAGTGTTTCTGATGATTATTCAGGCACCACCCCTAAAATTTCAAAACTGCATTTTGATGTGATTAAAGCCCTTACCCCTGACACCTATAGCCCACCAGTAAGCCAGGTTAGCCGTTTCGATAATAGTAATGTGGTCAGGATTTTTCACTTGAAGGATATGGTTAAAAACCTTCCGAAAGTTTTCGATGAGATGCACGACAAATTGAAAAATGAGCTTCTTTTCGAAACGTCAGACAAAGAAAAGACATCCTACATCAAGGCTTTGAAAGTCCGCTTTGGATATGACACACATGATCCGAAGTTTGAACTTCCTGAGGATTATCGCCCCTTTGTCATTATATAAGCCTTCAGAACTTCGCCAGTTTTTACAAGAGATGGGAATCGAGCCCAAGAAAGGACTCTCTCAGAACTTTCTTATCGACGGCAATATCCTGCGTAAGTTGGTTGCAGCAACACAGCTTAAAAATGAAGATACAGTTCTAGAAATCGGACCTGGCCCCGGGGTTCTTACAGAGGCACTTCTAAGTTCAGGGGCTCACGTGATCGCCATCGAAAAAGATGAGAAGCTTGCTAAGCACTTAGAACGCTTGCAAAACGGGAAGCTAGAAGTGTTGATCGATGACTTTAGAAACATTCAAATAGACTCCCTTTTGAAGGAAAGAGGAAAAGTCAAAGTCATCGCTAACATCCCCTATAATATTACTGGAATTATCCTTCAGGAACTTTTACCAAAAACGCATTTGATTGAATCGATCCACTTAATGGTTCAAAGAGAAGTGGCAGAGAGATGCGTTGCTAAAAAAAGAACAAAGGATTACAGCTCATTTTCTCTTTTTACAAAATATCATGCAGATCCAAAACTCTTATTTACCGTTGCACGTTCCTGTTTTTACCCTCCTCCAAAAGTAGACTCTGCAATCTTAGAGCTAAAGTTGAAGCCTCCGCCTGTAAAGGCTCCATATGAGCCATTTTTTCTGTTGATTCGAACAGCTTTTCAACAAAGACGAAAAATGTTGCGTGCGTCCCTTAAAACCCTTTTTCCATCAAACCAGGTGGAAACGGCTTTGGAATCTGTGGGCCTTCCAAAAACAACGCGTCCTCAAGAGTTAGGGTTAGAGGAGTTTTCAGCTCTATTTTTTGCTTTGAATCCGGCTGAGGCCAAATAGAGTCAACATAACTCCAATTCCTAAAAAAAGAATCAAGATTTTTTGAAACTCTAAGGGACACGTCCACTCTCCCCGAGCAGCAGCACCAATTAGAGCTGGAAGAGAACGTTCAACATCAATTGTTGCCACTAATGGAGAGCTTGAAAGTTCTTTCCCCTGCTGGTTAAAGATTTTGATCGCTCCAACACAATTGCCCTGCTTTACAGGAGGACTGATGTGCTCCCAGTTCAATTCAATGGTAATATCAGGCTCTTCTGAGGGAAAATAGGAGATTGAAATGTCTTCTGTGAGAGTCGCTTTCATAGCTTCCCTAGCGCCCTTTAAATCGCGACTAAAGGTGTTTTCTTCCTTTCGAAATAATAAACGCTCTTCTTTTTCTTCATCAAAGGCAGCCTCAAAAAGTCTAATTGCGTCCCGAAACCGTTTGTGAGGATCATCGCACCCTAGAAGAACAGCAATTAATGTCCTTTTCCCATCCCTTGCTACACTTGTATAGGTATAGCCTGCATCAGAATGGTATCCCGTTTTCATTCCAATTGCGCGCGCATAAAAGAACTTTCCAGGAAGGATCAGTAGATCATGGTTGGTGACTTTCTTTGGTGTCTGAAGGTTTGTTTGACTCCGCTCATATTCCTTTGTTGATACGATTGTCTTGATCAAATCTTCTTTAAGAGCGTGTTTTGTAATAATCGCAATGTCTCGCGCTGTTGACCAATGACTTGGATGGTGCAACCCATGGGGATTCATAAATTGGGTATCTTCACATCCTAGCTCTTTAAGAAATGTGTTCATCCCCTTCATGAACTTTGGAATCGTTCCTCCGATATAATTTGCCACGGTGTTTGAAGCATCATTCCCAGATGAAAGTAAGATGCCGTGGAGAAGATCTAGAAAGGACATTTCTTCTCCTTTCTTCAGCCAGAAATGCGTTCCATCCGGTTCCAAGAAATAGGCTGGATCTTTATAGCTATGCGCAATTTTAACACTTTTGTTCATCCGCCGCAGGCAATGTTGTGGACAGGAAACGATTCCTTCGAGATCTTTTTTATTCTTTTTTAACGCGTACAGGACTGTAGCAATCTTCGTTAAACTTGCAGGATAGGCTCTTTCATCCGCCTTCTTCTCATAAAGAACCGCACCTGTTTCAGCATTCATCAAGATTGCTGATTTTGCAGAAACTTTCACCTTTAGTGGTTCTGCAGCAAGCACTGTGGTAAGAAGGAGAAGAATAATGATCCGCATCTGAATTCCTTGTTTTCTATCCTTTGTAACAAATCGTGAATTTTCAAGAAACATTAACGAAAAAATTACTCATCTAAAGAATTTAAAGTTAGCACTTTTAAAGTGAAATAAAATTAATAAATGAAACACTTCTTTAAAAAAAACACGCGCATCACTATGAAAAAAAAGAGAGTGGTAACAAAGGAGCTAACGGGCAGTATCAATGAACCCCATACAACTAGACCAAGCCTATAATGAATTTGTCTCGAGCCTATCGAGCTGGATTCCTGAAGGTATTATTGAAGTGGACATGTCGCTATTGGAAGAAACGGGTCTACTGACTCATGTCTCGTTTGAAGAAGATAACAACCAAGAGCAACTCCCTCACTATTTTCATGTGATTGAAACACCTGATAAAGTCACACTCTTTAATCACCAATTTGCAATTTGGATCGTCCCTAAAATTGTTGATGAGAACCCCACAACTATTGTGATGATTTCTCTAATCACAAACGGCAGACCGCACCTTGAAATTGTGTTCTCAACTAAAGGAGTCTATAACACTCCAAAGTTTGTATTAAGATTATTGAAGTATTATTTGTCAGAAGTGATCGATACGGAAGAAGCAATTTCCTCTATTGGAAGGTAGCATACTTAAAGTCGATTTCTCCTGAAGGAGGAAGGGTAACACCCACGAGCCCCTCTGCCTGTGTGAACTGAATATTGAGAAAGCATATAGGAATGAGAGGCATCTCATCCATAAGAGCTCTTTCAGCTTCAACTAACGTTGCATTCCTTTCCTCTGGATTCGCTTGGAAATTGGACTTTTCAAGCAGAGCCTGATAGTCCTCATTCTCCCAATTGCTCATATTGACAAGATCGTGTTTATACTGGAAAGTTTTTAGCATATAGATTGGGTCAAATAAATAGGAAAGCCAACGCATCACCCCTATTTGATAGTCTCCTTTTTGAATGGCAGAGAAATGACAGGGCCAATCGGCCTGTTGAAGCTCAACTTTAATCCCAAATGCCTCTTGCCAGTTTTGCTGTGTGATCTGAACGGTACGACTTAAATTCTCAGCTCCTGCAACATATTTGAGGCTTACAACAGGAAATGTTTCAGCTGTTAAGCCAAGTTCATCCAACGCTTCAGCAAAAAGCTTTCGAGCCAAAGAAACATCTCGATCCTGGAACTGAGGAGGGTTTTCAAGTTCAAAACAGGGTGAAATAATTCCAAATGCTGGTTGTCCGATTCCCTCAAATGCCGCATTTACGATACTTTCTCGATCGAGAGCATAGGCAAACGCCTTGCGAATCTTTTTATGACTGAATGGAAATTTTTCTGTATTCACAAAGTACCAGTACATGGTTGGACTTTCCTTGGTGTCATAGCAAGGCGTATTTCTAATGCTCATATAAGCTTCAGGGGGAGCCTTGTTAATAGCACTTCCAAACCAATCGATCTCGTTTTTCTCAAAAAGATACAGTTGCGTCATTCCTTCTTCCACAAAGCAAGCTTCAATTCCTGGAATTTGAACATTGTCCTTATCCCAATACAGGAGATTTTTCTCAAAAATGATATCGTCTCCATGATGCCATTTTTTCAAACGAAAAGGACCATTTGAAACAAAGGATTCATCAGTGCGAAAGGCCCACATTGCATCCGCTTGATCAACATGTTTTGGGATAGGACAAAACATGGTACAGAGCAGAGCATCCACAAAATAAGGTACGGGATAGGCAAGCTCAACTCTTAATGTAAGGTCATCGAGAGCCAAAACCCCAATTTCATCTGGAGGGACTAACCCTTCTACAGACTCCTTGGCGTTCTTGATCATGTAAAAGTTCTGAGCTCCATGGCTGAGAGTTTTTGGATCAAGCGACTTTTTCCATGCATGCTCAAAATCATGTGCAGTCACAGGATGGCCATCACTCCACAGTGTTTCCCTTAAGTGGAAGATATAAACAGTACTATTCTCAAAAACATCATAACTTTCGGCAACAGCAGGCACCACTTTCCCTTCTGCATCTCGTCTCATAAGCCCATCAAAAAGCATTCGGATAACATGGGTAGTTGGTTCTTCTCCTCCAAGACGAGGATCCAAAATTCGAATCTCTTCACTAAAACAAATCTTAAGCGGGCGATTGGCCTTCTCGCGGATAGCACTTTTACTGCATCCAAATGAAAAAACCAACAAAAGCAAAGTGACTAAGACTCTCAAGAGAAACCTCCGGATTAAATTAAGCCACAAGCATACTCCTCAAGAAGATTTTTAAGGTAGATTTTTTCGCATGGTAAGTTGGTTTTTTTTCTTGAACCTTTGGTACTCTACTTTATCCATAAGCTTTTGCATAAATAAAATACCGAGTCCCCCTTCTTCCAGCTCTTCAACAGGAACAAAAGGATCGATTTTCCTCTTATGTTTCAACGGATTAAAGGGAAGCCCCGAATCTTCGATCGTGATTTCCACATACTTTCCTTTTTCACAATGGATAGAAAGTGCAATTGTCCCCTCTTTCCCTTGATACGCATAGGAAATCACATTCACAAGCCCTTCTTCCAGAGCAATTTCAATCCGCCTTACCTCAACGTCTGACAGACCGGTTTGATCAAGTTTCTCGCGAACCCACCCAAGCATTGCATACAGCTCACTCAAATTCGCGTTAAATAATTTTTGCTCTTCCATGATCCCATCATACATAAAATGTTATACGATTCATCAAATTATTTTCGATAAATGCTATTACTCTATCTCGACAGGCGCTTCAATGTTGTAGGGAAGATTGGAAAGCCCTTCGGTGATCTTAGTGGCAAGACGGTGGTAAATCGGATCTAATGAGGCTGCTTTGGCTCCATCAATTGAATCGAGCTGGCCAAGAGAGAAAAAGAGAACTGATTCTCGAGTCCCCTCTGTATTCATAAACGAGGCATCCTGGAGAGAATCTGAATCAACAAAGTCGTAGTCGCTATATGCTGAAACGATAAATGGACCGTAAAGAATCTTGAGGGAACGGCTATCGACTAAGGTAATCTCAACTGTCACCTCTCTACGCCCTTCGTTGGGAACAAGGCGGTTGATTCTCTCTCCTGATACAGGATGACGATCATATTGATACCCAATATTTTCACAACTATCTGAAACAATCTTGCCCTCTAAGGTGATTGCTCCCCCTCGATTAGCATAGTTAAAGACACCAGAACTGCTAAGGGATTTAACAACAATATCGGTAAGCACCCCACTCTGATCCCCATTAAAATAGGGAACAGAAATGGTGGGGAAAGCAGAAAGAGCCTCATCATTATCGACGTGATAACCACACGATGACAAGAGAGCGCTACTCAGCAGAGCTATCCACAATAATCGCCCCTTCCTGGGACTTTTTATTCGAGTAAACATCGGGGACATCAAGAACTTTTAGTCGTTTTTCAGACTTATTTGCTGCTTTGGTTTCTGGATATTTCTTAAGAATTGTCGCATAGTAAATTGCAGCGGCCTTTTTCTTCTTTGTTCTTTCGTAGAACTCAGCGATCTCTAACAGATCATTGGCAAGGCGCTCCTTCATCCCTAACAGCTTCTCTTCAGCCTCAGTAATGCGAGGTTCACTTGGAAAGTGGTAACGGAATTTTCGGAGATTAATCTCTGCTAAATCAAGTTTATTAGCATCTGGGAATTCCTGATCACACTCAGTAAGGTAAACTTCACTAATGCCAACATATCCACCGGGAGAAAGTGGGTGTTTAGGAAAGCGACGAATCAACGTTTGAAATGCTTCAATACTCTTTTTGTATTCTTCCATTCGAAGCAGAATCACCCCTTTTCTATACAATGATTGAGCAGCCAAATCGTCTCGTGGAAGGGTTGTAATCACTTCATCATAAATCTCAAGGGCTTCATCATATGCAGGAAGCCACTTGGGCATCTTCTGCCAACCAAACAAATGAACCCTTGCCCCTTCGTCAAAAGCACGGGCAATTTCAAATTTATAGCGAATCACTTGATCAAAAAACTTTGGTGTCAGCTCTTCCTTTAAGTAATCAGAAAAAGCCATATTTGCATGTTCGAATTCCCCCAGCTTGTAATGTGCAACCCCCAAATAGTAGAGGGCTTCACGAGCAAAAGGACTCGTTGGAAAATCAGCAATAAGATCTTGGCATTTCCAAGAAAGTTTCTGCCAATCTTCATTCTGATAATAGTCGATCATTTTTGAGTAGTACTGATGAACATTGATCTGACTACGAATAACCGGGTCAAGAGGGTTCGCGCTAAGCGCTCCGAAACAAATGAGAAATATGATAGCTACTTTTTTCATGTTTGTTAGTATATCGATTCACCCTTCAAAAGAAAAGTCCTGAATGAAAGAAAATGATTTTATTCTATTTTCTAGCTCTGAATTCCAGCCCACACCCCACTTAGATTCCACTTCCACAACCCCAATTTTTTGATGAGAACTATTGAAGGCGATATGAACAGGGGCACTTCCAGGATATTTATGAAAAAGATTTTTAAGTTTTACAATTTCTGATAAACGAACACTATTTACGTCCAGAGTCAGATGAAGTTTTTTATTGTCATTTGAATCCATCGTTTTCTCCACATTTTGTTTTTTTTTGCGACGAGCATCAGATTTTGCAATCTGCTTGACCTGTTCATAAAGAGCATCAATTTGTCCCATGTTTTCCTCAGTAACAGCTGTTAGGTCTTCTAGGGAGCGACACCGAAGCTTAGTCGCATCCCCTTCATTCTCAACCTGAAGAATCGAAAGCAGAAGTTGGTTTTCTACAAGAAGAGCGCTATGTTCATCATACATGCCCGGCCAAACAGGAAGCTCAAATCGCTCTACTCCATCACTAATAACCAATATTGCAAATTTTTTCTGTGTTTTTTGGGAAATTTTTACTTTCACACTTTCAATGATGCACGCTACCTTGATTACCGCTCCATTTTTGGCTGAACCTAATTCGTGCAATGGAAGACAGCCTAGTTCATCAATAAGCTCTCTATATTCATCCATTGGATGTCCCGTTAGGTAAAATCCTAGGAATTCTTTCTCTTTAGCAAGAATCTCTTTTTTTTCTTGTTGCCTTTCAACAATAGGAGGAGTAAGAAACGGGCTTTTCTCTTCATCTTCAATCATTGAAAAGAGGTCCATAATCCCTTTAGCAGCCTCTTTTTGTTCCCGAGACGTTTGCTCAAACATAGGTTCTACACTCTCAAGTAGTTCTTGCCGCGTCCATGTTGTAAAATCGAAACTCCCTGCATCAACAAGATTTTCAACAACTTTTTTCCCTACTCTCGTTAGGTCAATCCGTTTGAAAAATTCATAGAGTGATTTGTATGGCCCTTTTTTCTTTCGTTCTTCAAGAATCGCATCAACAACCCCTCTTCCAACCCCCTTAATTCCTGACATAGCAAAACGAATTCCGGAGGGAGCAGCAGCAAACTCTGTTCCTGATTCATTAACATCAGGAGGAAGAATTTTTATTCCCATGGCTTCACATTCACGGATATGCTTCGATACTTTCGTCAAATCATCGCTATCACAGGTCATCAAAGCGGCAAGCCATTCTTTTGGATAGTTTGCTTTAAGAAATGCTGTGATATAGCTAAGATAGCCATAAGCTGCTGCATGGGATTTGTTGAAACCATATGAGGCAAATTTCTCAATCTTATCGAAAACTTCCATTGCCTTATTTTCATTGATTCCTTTCTGAATAGCTCCACTGCGGAATTTTTCCCGCTGCTTTGCCATTTCATCCCGATCTTTCTTCCCCATTGCACGCCGCAAAACGTCACCTTCTCCAAGAGAATAGTCGGCAAGGAGGGAAGCGATTTGCATCACTTGCTCCTGATAAACCATGATTCCGTAGGTCTCTTGGATGACATCTTCCATCAGGGGATGGTCAACTTCAATCTTTTCACGTCCATGCTTCCGGTTGATAAAAGAGGGAATCATCTCCATAGGGCCTGGGCGATACAAAGCTCCTACAGCAATAATCTCTTCAAACTTATCAATATGGAGATGTTTAGCCAGCTCTTGCATTCCGGTGGATTCCAGTTGGAAGACCCCTTGTGTTTTCCCCTGATTCAAAAGGTTGAACGTATTCTGGTCTTCAAGAGGGAGGTTAACCCAATCGATTCTTTCTCCCCCATGGTCTGCAATAGCATCCACAGTCTTTTGTATCGAAGTCAACGTCTTAAGCCCTAAAAAGTCAATTTTAAGCATCCCAACAGCCTCGACGGGCTTCATCGAGTATTGTGTCGCAGCAAGTTCGGAATCTTTAGCACTGCAGACAGGAATATGATCGGTCAAAGGATCTCCACAAATAATGAGCCCTGCAGCATGAATACCTGTATTCCGGATTGACCCCTCCAAGCGCCTAGCATATTCAAGAATCCTCTTCCCATCTTCATCGCTTTCTGCCATTCTTCTGAGCTCAGGGTCGAGCTCAAGTGCCCTTTCAAGCGTCATTGTTGGGTCTTCAGGAACCAGTTTTGCAATTTCATTTACCTTTGCAAGGGGGACACTCAGGACTCGGCCTACGTCTTTGATGGCCATCTTTGCCTTCATCGTTCCAAATGTAATAATTTGTGCGACCTTTTCCTTCCCATATTTTTTGAGGGTATACTCGATAACTTCAGCGCGGCGATCCATGCATATGTCAACGTCAATATCAGGGTATGACATCCTTTCAGGATTGATGAATCGCTCGAAGAAAAGGTTGAATCTTAAAGGTTCAATATCAGTAATTCCTATCAAATAAAGAATAATCGAACCTGCACCCGATCCTCTCCCTGGCCCAACGGGGATCCCTTTGTTTTTTGCCCAAGCTATAAAGTCATAGACAATAAGAAGATAGTCACACATCCCTTTTGAAATGATGATTTCAAGCTCTCCTTCTAGCCGCTTTGTCACAACCTCCATTGGATCCTGGTCAGGATACTTTTCTTGAACCTTAGCTAACCGCTCAGGCGTATACCGATTTGGAATCCCCTCTTTGCACAATGTGCGCAAAAAGTTTGCAGCCTCTTCAACCCTTGTTTTTTCACTATACTCGGTCCCTTCAAGGTAAGGAGGGACAAAAACAGGGTAGTATTTTGTCTCAAAGTCAAGCTCCATATTACACAATGCCACTATCTTTCCGGTGTTCTCAATTGCTTCGGGAACATCTGCAAAAAGATCTATCATTTCCTTAGGCGACTTGAAGTAAAGCTCATGCGTTGGAATCACTTTTCGCTTAGGGTTAAGACTAATCCCTCTTGGATTCCCAAAAGAATCCCTCTCGATAACCTCAACAGGCTCACCAGACTGCACATTCATTAAAATTTCATGTGCTCTCCAATCATCTCGGTCAATATAATGCGTGCCGTTTGTTGCAACACAAGGAATTCCTCTCTCTTTTGAGAGAGTGATGAATCGGTTGTTAACTTTCTCTTGGTTTTTAACCCTGTCAAGGTACTGCTGATAAAGCCATGATTCCTTTTCAATCCCCTCTGATTTGATCTGCTCCTCATGCATCTGATGACGTTGCAACTCGAAATAAAAGTTCTCCCCATAAAGGTCTAGCTGCCATTTCAGTTCATCTTCAAATTCTTCTTCCCTATCTTGAATGATGAACTGTGAAAGTCGGCTTGTAATAGGCCCCGAGAGGCAAATGAGTCCTTTTGAATACTTCTCGAGAATTTCCTTATCGACACGAGGGGTATAATAAAATCCCTCAAGGTATCCAATCGAGGAGACCTTACAAAGATTTCGGTAGCCTTCACGATCCTTTGCAAGAAGAAGTAAAGGATACCCAATGGAGTAACCAGAAATCCGTTTCTTATCATGCCGAGAAAGAGGCGCAACAATAACCTCAGTCCCAATAATTGGCTTGATTCCTTCTTTTTTGCAGGCTTTAAAAAAGTCTACAACTCCAAACATGTTGCAAAGGTCTGTAAGCGCAAGCGCCTCCATTCCAAATTCCTTGGCCTTTTTAGCCAATAATTGAACGGAAGCCGTCGAATCTAAAATTGAATATTGTGAATGAACATGAAGCGGCGTCCAACCCATCAATGAACCTGTCTGTTTATAGTACTATAAGTGCTTTAATTCGTTTGAGCCAATGACGCGGGACTAGCTCTCTTCGACCATAGTGGAACAAGCAATAAAACTGCAATACCTGCACAAATAGACAGAAGCAGAAAGAATGCCGGCCATCCAAAGTCTTCAATCAATCGACCCACAGGCCATCCCGCACAAGCAGCACCAGCATAAGCAAAAAGGCCAGCAAATCCCGTTGCAGTACCCGCTGCTTCCTTACTCACCAATTCAGCAGCTGCCATTCCAATAAGCATCTGAGGCCCAAATATCAGAAATCCAAAGACAAATGTTGCAATAGAAATCGTTAGAAGGCTTGATGAAGGAATAAACCACAGAACCATCAGGTTACCAATAACTCCAATAGTGAAAAGGATATTCACAGGACCTCTTCTTCCCTTAAAAACAGTGTCCGAGAGGTAACCAGCAGCTAAGCTCCCAAAGATTCCCCCAATCTCAAACCAAAAAACACAGGACCCAGCAAGCATCAAGGTATAGCCTTTCTCTTCCATTAGGTAAAGCTGAACCCAGTCGTAGATCGATATTCGAACAATGTACACGAAAAAGTATGAGATTGCTAAAATCCAAATAAATTTATTTTTGAGGATGTGTCCAAATAAAATGTCTTTTGTAGAAAGCTCTTTTTCCTGCTCAATTTCTCCTTTTTCGACATCGTCAGGATAATCATTTCGATGCTTTTCAATCGTTGGAAGTCCGAGCTGTTTTGGGCTATTTCGAATACGGTTAATCAAAAAGAGCCCCACGACAATAGCCATTACTCCTGGAAGGTGCATCGCGTAGCGCCATCCAAAGGCTTGAATAGCAAAGGCACACAGAATGGGGATTACAGCTCCCCCTATGTTGTGGGAAGTGTTCCACCACCCCCACCAGCGACCACGCTCGGTCTGCGAATACCAATAAGTTAATAACTTGGCACACGGTGGAGATCCCCACCCCTGGAACAACCCATTTAAGCCCAGAAAAATAGCAAAAAAGAGAACCGAAGAAGAAAGCCCTGCAAATATGGTAAAGATACCTGTAAGAACTAACCCTGCTCCCATAAGGACGCGAAGGCTAGACTTATCGGAAATCAGACCGCTCACAAATTTACTGATTGCGTAAGTAACCGCCAGGAGGGTTCCTAAAAAACCTAGGTCAGCTTTATCAAAGCCTAGGTCATTGATAAGTGCCGGCATTGAGAAGGTAAAGCTTTTTCTTGTAAAATAGAAAAGAGCGTACCCAACATAGATGCTATAGAAAATGCGAATCCGCCAATACTTGTATTTAGCTTTGATTTCGTCAGCACTTTCGATCTCGCTTTGTGGAAGCTCAGGCTTCAATCTATCCAGGACACTCACGTTTTAACCCTATTTCCTTGGTAAATATTAAAATTGTCAATCCAGATGGTCCACTCGTATTCGGGGAGAGGTTATAGAAATTTCCATTCAAAGTCAATGTTTTAGTGGCTTGCAATTTGCCTTCTAACTCTGATTTCCTGTAAAACTAAAATACAAAGTTGTTGAGTGTGAATATGACATTTTTTCCAGAACCCCTGCGCCCTTCAGAAGGGAGAGAAGACGATAAGTACCGGGTTGATCCAATTGAGGCAGACAAACAGTCTAAAGGGGATCAGTCATGGCAACTTCCTGAAGAAGACAAGCGCCCTAGAGCCTATGTTGCCTTTCTTGTATTTATTCAAAAATTAACAACAAGGCTTGGGAAGGAAAAAGAAGGGAAGCTTGAAGAAATGTCTGAGGATGCCCTGACGGGTGATATCCAAGAACTTAAGCAAATCCTTCAGATCATGATGGACGTGGACCAAAGTGAGAATGGAGCGTTTTGTGCTCAGTTTTCTGCTGCTTGGCATCGCCTTCTTCAGGGAGTCCAAGTTCTTTCCCACACAAAAAGAAAAGCTCTTGTTGATGCCGACAAGCTTAAAGCCCTTCTAACCGATATCGGCAACTACCCTCCAAATGAAGATCACAAGCTAGGTTTCTATCTCTCGGAGTTTGCTGGAGAAAGTTGGCTTCCCCTTCCTTTCCGGGAGATCCTCAAACGTCTTTTTTCTGACCATCGGGTAAACCAATCTCATAGCACCTTGATGCAGTGGGTCGAATTGATCAATGAGATCTTGCAAAGTTAATTTCAAAGAAGCTATACTCGCCCCATGAAATACTCACTTCCCAAAGGGACTTTTGATATCCTTCCTAAGGAGCCCAAGCCGCAAGACAGCTGGAAGGAATCGGTAAAATGGAATCATCTCGAGACCGTAATCCGTACTCTCGTCCAAGAATATGGCTATCAGGAAATCCGCACCCCAATTTTTGAAAAGACAGATCTCTTTATTCGAGGTGTTGGAGAGACCTCTGACATTGTGTCTAAGGAAATGTACACCTTTCAGGATAAAGGAGAAAGATCTATGAGCCTTCGCCCTGAAGGAACTGCATCAGTGATGCGCGCCTTTGCTCAAGGTCAACTGCAACAACTCGGGACCCACCACAAATTTTTCTACACTGGTCCATTTTTCAGATACGACCGCCCCCAAGCAGGACGGTATCGACAGTTCCATCAATTTGGAGTTGAAGCCATTGGAAACGGAGAACCTGAACAAGACTTTGAAGCCATCGAACTCCTCTATGAACTCTATCGTCGGCTAGGCCTTAAAAATCTCCACGTAATGATCAATTCTTTAGGAGACCGTCCCTGCCGCGAAAAATACAAGAGTGCTCTTTTGGACTATTTAAAACCTCACTTCGACTCTCTTTCGGAAGAAAGTCAGGTCCGATTTACCAAGAACCCTCTTCGCATCCTAGATTCCAAAGATTCTAAAGAACGTGAACTACTAAAATCTGCTCCTTCGATTTTAGACTATCTAAACCCGGAGAGCAAAAACCACTTTGAAACTCTTTGTAAGCTTTTAGAGAAACAGAAAATCCCCTTCACGATTACTCCTCACCTGGTTCGAGGATTAGATTACTATAACCACACTGTTTTTGAAATCACTTCGGACGTTTTGGGAGCACAAAACACCATTGGTGCAGGAGGACGCTACGACGGTCTCCTTCCAGCAGTTGGGGGACCAGACCTTCCATGCATTGGCTTTTCCACAGGAATTGAAAGGATCCTGCAAACAATGCAAGGACAGGGGATTCCCTTCCCTGAACAAGTCGGGCCAATAGTTGCTTTAATCCCTCTCGATGAAAAGGCAAAAGAACATTGCTTTAGTCTTCTCTATCAGCTCCGCCACACAAATATCTCAGCCGAAATGATCGTCGCTAAAAAAATCCAAAAAGCATTGCAACACGCAGACCAATTAAAAGCACAACACGCTGTTATTATCGGAGAGCAAGAACTCGAAAAAAACATGGTGCAGATCAAAGAAATGAAATCACGCAAAACTGAAGAAACTTCTCTCTCCAATCTCATTGACTATTTTAGCAAACGGACATCAAATGGACTATAGAAGAACACACCGCTGCAATGAATTAAGCAAAGACGAAATAGGAAAAATCGTAAATCTTTCTGGGTGGGTCCACAGGAGACGGGACCATGGAGGACTTATTTTTATTGATCTCCGTGACCGCTTTGGATTGACTCAACTGATCTTCGATCCCGAAATTTCCAAAAAGGCACATGAAGTGGCCTCCGCTCTTCGCTCTGAGTGGGTCATCACTGCAAAGGGAAAAGTGCGTGCCCGAGGAGAGGGACTCACCAACCCAAAACTAGAAACAGGTGAAATCGAAGTCGAAGTTGAGACATTCGAAATTTTGTCTAAAGCAAAAACGCCCCCTTTCTCTATTTGTGACGATAAAACCGAAACCCATGAAGAAACTCGCCTCAAGTATCGCTATCTCGATATCCGACGTGGAGATGTCTTAGACAAACTCTTGATGAGAAACAAGGCAATGATCGTTACCAGAAGCTTTCTTAATAACGAAGGGTTTACTGAGGTTAACACCCCTATTTTGGGGCGTTCCACTCCAGAAGGAGCCCGGGATTATCTTGTTCCTTCACGCATCTATCCTGGAAACTTTTATTCATTGCCCCAGTCACCGCAACTATTTAAGCAGTTGCTCATGGTAAGTGGCATGGATCGCTACTTTCAAATTGCCAATTGCTTTCGCGATGAAGACTTAAGAGCAGATCGACAACCTGAGTTTACACAAATCGACATTGAGATGAGTTTTGCCTATCCTGAAGATATCCAGGAAATTATCCACCGTTTTTTAAAAGCCTTGTTTAAGGAATGCCTCAATTATGATGTTCCCGATACCATTCCCTCAATGAGTTATCGAGACTGTATGGAGAATTATGGGACTGACCGACCAGACCTACGCTTTAAAATGCCTCTCGTGAGAGTCGATGCCATTGCAAAAGACTCTGATTTCACTGTTTTTAAAGAGCAGCTTCAAAGTGGTGGCTGCGTCAAAGCTCTTTGTGTTAAGGGTGGAGCTGAAATATCGCGAAAAGAAATTGACCGTTACACTGAATTTGTTGGAAAGTTTGGGCTCCGTGGTCTTGGATGGATGAAAATGCAAGAGGAAGGCCTCACCTCAAGTATTGTGAAATTCTTTTCCGACAAGCAGCTAAAAGCACTGGAAGAGACTTTAGAAGCTGAGAAAGGAGACCTACTCCTCTTTGCTGCAGCAAATGAATCTCTTGTGAACCAATCCCTTGACCACCTCCGCCGCTTAATTGCAAGAGACCGAAACCTTATTAACCCAAACGCGTATGAGTTTCTTTGGGTTACTGACTTCCCTTGTTTTGAGTGGGATGCAGAGGAAGATCGTCCTCAAGCTACACACCACCCTTTTACCATGCCCCACCCTGACGATCTGGAGCTTCTAGAACAAGACCCTCTCAAAGTACGCTCCAATGCTTATGATATCATTGTCAATGGTTACGAAGTGGGAGGAGGATCTCAAAGAATCCATGATTTTGAAATCCAAAGGAAAGTCTTTCAAGCTCTAAAGCTTGATGGAGAAGAGGTGAAGGAAAAATTTGGCTTTTTCACTGAAGCTCTCCAATATGGAACACCCCCTCATTTAGGAATCGCACTGGGCTTCGATCGCCTTGTCATGATTCTCACTAAAACAGAAAATATCCGAGACGTTATTGCATTCCCTAAAACGCAAAAAGCAAGTGACTTAATGATGCAATGCCCTTCAAGTGTTCATAGAAAGCAATTGGATGAGCTTGAAATTCAGGCTGAGCCAAAAGAAATATCTTGGATATAATTCTACAAGTGAATAAATTTGGAGTTTTCAACAGTACTCTAGAGGAGTGTTTGTAATGTTACTAAGAAATAAATTTTTCTCAACAATTGCAATTGCATCTTCCTTCCTAGCAACAGTAGCTTATGCAGGAGGGGACTCGCAAAATAATGCCCTAGAGGAGTCTAAGAAGGAAGACGGGAAAATTGATATTCAAAAAGTTTCCGAAGCCTTTGGACACCTCATTGGAAAGAACTTAGATTCGCTTGGCTTTGAGTTCAATATGGAGCAAGTCATTAAAGGAATGGAGGATTCAGTCGCAGGGAAATCATCTCCGATGAATGAAACTGAATGCGTACAAGCTATCTCTCTTGTACAAGAAGAGTCCTTCCAGAAAATGGCTTCAGAAAACCTTAAAGAAGCTGATAATTTCATGACCAATAATGCTAGAAATGAAGGCGTAGTTGAACTTGAAAAACACAAGCTTCAGTATAAGATTGAAACACAAGGTGCTGGAGTCGTTGTCGAAGAGCATTTCTCCCCGATGATCCGCTATACAGGAAAATTCCTCGATGGAAAAGTTTTTGGATCCTCTCAAGAAGACGAACTGATTTCTTTGGATGAAACCATTCAAGGATTTAGCCAAGGAATCGTTGGGATGAAAGAGGGCGAGAAACGAACCATCTATATCCATCCAGATCTTGGATATGGAACAAGTGGTTACCTTCCTCCCAACTCTACCCTGGTTTTTGACATTGAAGTCGTCAAGGCTAATGCGACTCCTGAACAAGAAGATTCAATCACTTCAATTCCTGATGAAGGAACACGAGAGATTGCTCTTCCCGAAGGAGCAAAACAAGAAGCCTTGCGCTAATTTTTTTTACCACTCTTAATCTCTCAACTTCTTTCGTGGAGTTGAGGGATTTCAAATTATTATGATTATTGTATTGTTTCAGCCTCAAATCCCTGCAAATACTGGGAATATTGTCCGAACCTGCCACGCAACAGGGAGTGAGCTTATTTTGGTTAGCCCATTAGGCTTTAAAACGGATGACAAAAGCTTGAGACGTGCAGGACTAGATTATTGGGAAGGGGTCAAGGTGACTATCATCGATGATCTGGTCGAATACCTAGTCACGTCACCGCTTCCTTTCTATTTCTTCTCGAGTAAAGGAGAAGCCTCCTATAGCGATGCCTCCTTCGAGAAGGATGCGATTCTAATCTTTGGATCTGAAGTATCGAGACTTGCCCCCGAATTTCACAAGAGGTGGCCCGAGAAATTTTTCACTATTCCGATGCGAAAAAGAAGCCGTTGTCTCAACCTATCAAATTCAGCCGCTATCGTTCTTTATGAAGCACTAAGACAGAACGAATTCACCGTCTTGAAAAAAGAAAGAGTAGAACCGACAGCATAAAGCTAAAAACAATTGCTGTAGTGATGGGAACAAAAACTATTGTACCCCCCCACTCTAAAGAGAAATCCCCAGGAAGGTGCCCAATCCAGTTCATTGGTATATGAAGTGTAATGAGCGTCCCGATAATAATCAGACAGACGCCCACTAAAATAATCAAACGCCCCATTATGTTGAGAGAGCAAAGTCTTTTAGAGCTGCTGCGTCACGCAGGCCTACAAGGCGGTTTATCTCTTCTCCGTTTTTATAAAGAATCATCGTTGGCACCGAGGTCACATGGTGCGCTTTGGCTGTTACATGATTTGCTTCGATATCGAGCTTGGCAAACTTTACCTTTCCAGATAGTTCTCCAGCAACTTCAGCAAGAACTGGTGTAAGCATCCGACAAGGACCACACCACTCAGCAAAAAAATCAATAACTGTTACCCCTTCTTTGATTAGGGCATCAAACCCCTTATCATCTACTTCTTGAATTGAACCTTCGGCCATTTTATCTCCTATACAAAATCAAATCATTCATATCTAATCGCTTCATTTTAGAGGAGATTCCGATTTATGGCTAGTGATACCATTCACTAAGTTAGTTTTGATAAATGATATTATTCACATTCTTCCAACTTTGAAATCCGAGATTCAAACTGCTCAATTTTTTCATGAATCTCGACAATCGATTCTTCAACATGCAGCATTTTTTGCTGGTACTGTTCATGCAAGGTAAAATAGTCAGGCGTTTGCTCATTAAAACCAAGTAAGCGCCCCACGGTGACTTCTCCTCCCGTAATGATTTCAATCTTTTGCGCAAGATCAAGCGAAGGCTTTCTTTCCCCGCGAATGAGCTGATATAGGTAGGAGGAGGAGATTTCTAGGTCTGAGGCCAACTGCTTAACGGACAGATTTTTTCTAAAGAGATAGTCTTTCATATCTAATTTGCTATGGGTTTTTCAAAACGTTAATAAATATAAAAAAACTACAATTTTTTTGATTGCATAATGATTGCGCACGTAGCACAAACTTCAGAAAAATACTAAATTTTATTTTAATTTTTGTCATTAGAAATAAAAAGTAAATGTTTTCATAAACTTACAAATATATTTACTTTTACCAGAAATTAGGTTCTCTCAGCGTAGAAGACGTAAGCATCCTCCATCGCCCTAATCGCTGCAGCTGTCGAAATTGGAGCCGAGCGTGGATCATTATTTAGATACCAATCCTCTCCAACTTTTTGATACTCCAGGTAGTGACCTGAGCTTTTACTGCGTCCTAAATGTACGATAAAACCTTTGACTTCATGAGGTCTTCCATCGTCAATTTGGATCTCCCCCCTCGGAACTGAAACTTTCTTAGAAATCTTATTTCCAAAATTATCAAAGCGCTTTAAAGCAATCGTCACTTCCTCTCCAGGGCGAAAAACAAACTCTCTACTCACTTGAGTTCCTACAACTTGAGGGGAAAGCTTAAAGGTTTCTCGACTTCGTCCTTCAGTAAGATCGCGCCTGATTGCGTCACCCATTTGAATTCCTGCATCAGCTCCATCTAAACTTACAGACCATGAAGACACTGGTTCCAATGGAAATTCTCTTCTA